>Ga0157364_1006693_pt1 | contig 11877 bp, 6 predicted proteins | sample AttsexASBM2_FD_111476 | JGI IMG/M metagenome (GOLD analysis project Ga0157364, IMG submission 111476) | Fungus gardens microbial communities from leaf cutter ant in Ribeirão Preto, State of São Paulo, Brazil - Atta sexdens ASBM2 | ecosystem: Host-associated > Fungi > Mycelium > Unclassified ...
ACATTTCGACATGCTTGACAAGATCATCGCCCGTCGTACGGGCGTAACATTTTCTAATCTGTCGTATCGTGATAAACTCCTCTACATCTTTATTAAATCGAATTAACAATCACGGCATTAAATCAATTCATTCGCGATAAATTTAATTTAACTGAATATCGTTTCTGTGAAGTTCGAACATATCCATAAATCTATTTATTTATTTTAATCAAATCATAGACATTGATCATAATTTACTAAAATCGAGAGAATGATTTATTAATACGTTTACTTAAAACAATGAGAATGTTACAAGATTTAATTTGATGATTGATCAACGATTTGATAAAAATTGTCATGACAAAAAATTGATCAAACTGCGCGAAAATGAAATTTTTATTTCATATTTCAGTATAAAAAAATATGTTCGACATAATCAAATAAAAATCACATAATTATTAGACATTGAATATATCTTTTATTGAAATATGAAATTAAAATTTTATTTCAGATTCTGCTAAACGTTAATTATTACGTCATAATTGTACACGATAGAGATGAATGTGTTTGCCCCATTTCGATCGTGATCGAGAAGTTGTACATTGAGAAAAAAATAAACTAAATTTGAATAAATATTTATTTAAATATAGTGCCAACTAAACATTTATTTAAAGTAAATAAATATTTAATAAAAAAATAATTGTTAAATCAAATTAGTAGTTCTTCTTATACCACCAAATAAATATCCTTATATTTAGTAAATATTTATTTAATACTATTCAAATAAATAATTTATTAAAATTTAGAATATTTTTTTTTCGATATAAACTTCTCTCGCGAAGAGCTTCATATTAACCGAGTACAAATCGATAAATTTATTTCACGGACCTTTTCCCATCTTTATTTCCAACTCACGTAGAAAACCTACCGACCCTAGCAGAAATCTACCTATTTTCATTTCTATCCACTCCCCTAGCTATCTCTCCACCACACATACGTTCACAATGATGTTTCCCTCTGTCCCTTCCATCTCTTCTTATTGCATTACCTGGTCGATGGCGCATTCAATGGGGTACACGCGTACACTGCATACATGCATATACGCATATATCTAATGTTCGCAATGGTGACTCATAGACCGAGAGTCCACTTTGTTCTATTGGTTCACCTCGCATGTTCCATTCTCCCTTATTGGCGGCTATCTATTAGGGCATGTGTCCGAGATATAATAGAAACTCTCGCGCTGAATTTGAAATGGCAGTATCGTGGATAATGATAGATTTAGAAAAGAAAAAGCTTGGTCCGTTTGAGTTTTGAATAATAATTGTATTAAGAACAGTTGTGCCAAAGTAATCGCTTGGAGCAATTCTCGTGAAGTTAATCTTCACTCCCTGTATTCGTGTTACAGTTATAATTGAAAGGGGATTGCAAATTACGAGACTGGACTCACTTAACTCGAACTGTTTGTGCAACCGGACTGTAAAGCAAAATATAACGTAACATTTAATAACATGAAACATTTGGCTTTTGTTGCATTAATAATGCATCGCTCGTATTATCTGCCATGCACAGGCGACGAAGATTTACGAAAACAATACTTGATTTCGTTCGAAAAGATTAATGTTAATGGAAAGAAAACCGAAGAAAACAACATCTCACGAAAATAAAACATGTCACGGCTAAAACATGTCGAGGAAAAAAATTGCATTCGCGTTGTCGTCAGGAGTATCTCGTCGGAGAATGCGGACCATGGGAAAGTCAACCCCCACGATTATATCCCTGACGAACGAATTTTCCACGCGCCATGTATTTTTCTGCCAGATGTCTCGAATACGCATCGTGTTGGACACATACCTGATTTTCCTCGTCGTTGGGAAGCAACGCGAGCGACAAGAGAATGTCAGAACAATATGTTTCCACATCAGATCAGTAATAAAAGATTACAAGATTATCGTAATAAAATCTGACAAAATAGAATTCGATAAAATTATTTAGTAACTGAAATCAAATTTACAATTGGATGGATTTAATGTTTCATAAAGAATAAACGAATTTTAATCCTTGCTCTCATTATCGATCTTCCGAAAGAAGAATAAGAATAGAAGGATAAAAATAGAAAAAATGAAGGGTGAACATGCGCTTATGATTATTTTAAAAGGCAAATCACGAGATTGCAATGATAGAAATCTATTCCGATGCAAACGTAGTTTCAAACTAGCGCGACAAATGTTTTTGCGTTTTTGAATTTCAAATTGACAAACCGGCCATGGATGACGATGGACTTGAGTTTGCGAAGTCTTGCTGCGGACATTTCCCAACGTGTCGTACAATATTATCAGAATAATAAAACTTCCTGGTTCTCGAGAATGGAACTAGAAACTTAAATTGGGGAAGCCATTTCTTTTGTTCATTATATCAAGAATTATCATGGAAGAAATTACAATTTTTTAAAACCTACATCAGAGAAAAAAAAAAGAGAAAAAGGCAGAAAAAATGTTTGCAGACGTATTTACGATATATTTCCATAATGTTAAAAATGTTAAAAGACGAAAGAATTTATAAAACAAACATAAAACTCATCACATATGTTTGTATACTTTGGAAATCTCGTGTATGTGTACCGTCTATCCACAAAAGTAAATTATAAACTTATTCTTAACATAATAGTTTTCATCGCAAATTCAACACCGCGTTGCAGCTTGGAATTTTCTTGTCTCGAGATAATTGCACGTACAACCTTGGGAATATCTAACAGCTATGCAAAATGACGCATCATTCTGAGAATTTCTGCTGCAGCGTCATGATACTTTCTTTTTCCTCAACGCTGAATTAATAAAAAGGAATGATCGAATAACAATCCAGTCGATAAGAATTTCATTCTTGGTGAAAGGCATGAGAAAGAAAGAAAAGAAAAATGTAGAAGTTAATTAAAGTGCTCAAACTTTTTCGCTAAAAATATGGTATGCCGGTAGAAATTTCTAAGAATATCTCAGCGAAATATATATGAGATGTACGTTCCTTAACCGAGAAATATCGATATCCTTAGAATGGTTTAGAAGATAAGCCATGTTATTCTATGATTTTAGAAGAATAAATATTCTGTGTAGTTATATTGGGTCGTCCGGAAAGTTCGTGCCGCAAAAGATTTAACTATAATAAATGAAATTAAAAATTTAAATCTTCTGCGTTTCCATTTTCCTTCAAAATCGGCACGAACTTTTCGGACAACCCAATACAACATCATACATAACATCCTCTTTCTTTCATTCGCAAAAAAGATATCGTTTCCTCTTTCAGTTCCTCAAGTCTCAGGTTGCTGTAAGTGAAACTGTTTCAACAAGCACGCACATACACACATACACACGATCAAGTAGTCTGTTCTCCGTCAACGCACGAGCGAGACACGCGAAAAGACGGCCTTCAGGTCACACCCGTTGCATATGGGATTTATTTTTAGACGCCATTAAAAGGCCCTGGCTAGATATCCTGGTCATGTAACACGCCAAGAACTCGTTTCAGGCGCGCAATGCGCGCACAACTCGACCCGTACAAATAAATTATTATACCGTACACTTGGTGTACCGCTCGTTGTGTCGTCAGCTGCGCCTAAACGAGAAAAAAAAACAGTTCTTTCTTCGGATAACATATTTATAAACACTATAATCAACCAAACGCGTCTCTTTCAGCAAGAAGTGTCAGAACTCATTCAGATCTGGAAAGGTCTTCCAAGGGCGAATATCATCTGTGAATCGAGATCTCGAAGAGACCGAATGCGGGAAATCTATTTCCGCGTGACTTGAGGTACGCGCAGTAAAATCGAAAACGAGCTTGTCTTGTGCTCGTTCGTACGCTCACAGCAATTGTATTTATCTCAATCGGTTTCACGCTTTCAATATCAGCCATCCACGAATGCGCCCGAACGTTCCGCGCAGTTTCATTCGGATTTAGCAATTTCCTGCGATTTCCTTTTATTTCAATCAAAACGTCGGAAAATTCCAGCTGCACCGTACATGGGCCAGATGCGATGAAAGACCACGCGCGTAAAGAATCATTTAGCGAGTTAAATGCCTGGCAACGATCGTTCGTTGATTGCACGCGATACGTCTACAGATTTATCAATGAGCTTATGCGTATCGCGCTACCGGAAACGTCGCACGAGTCCCATTATAAATGCTATGCGAATCATAAACTAGGTAGGATTTTTGCAATTTATTTCGGTATCAGGTATGAAAATAGCATTGAGAGAAAAATATCAAAGTTGCAAATGTTACAACGTTTTTTTCGATATTTATCAATCATGAAAAAATTTGATTGTGATGACGAAGTATGCGTTTCTGTGAAATATATCTTATTAATTATAAAAATTAAAGAGATGGCTTATTTGCTAGGAACAAAATTTTATTTTATCATATTTAAATAACAATTTATTTCAGTGAAATATATTCTTCACAAATAAATCTTTAAATATTTTTTTCTCAGTATATGCAGTTCGATTCACAAAAATAGCACGCGCGGAGATGCAAATTATGTACTGTTATACATATATCTACAAAAAATTCACTTTCTAGAATTTTATATATTTTCTTGACCGATCTTATCTTCATCCTTTATCCGCTTTTGATGTAGAAGCGTAATATATCTCGTATAGTAATATTTGGTTAAATTATTCACTCGCGAAGAGGAAGAGAGAGAGAGAGAGAGAGAGAGAGAGAAATGACGGTAACCATACGTCAGTCGCACAGTCATTCCCAATTGCTGTAGGAGAACCATTAAGATCACGTTAATATGTAGTTGGACGTAAATCCAAAATTTCTGCAAACGACATGCCGCATGGCACTAATAGCCTGCCCTCTTCTGTCCGAAATATACATAGCGAGGCGATAGAAACCTTATCCATTTCTCCATAGGCAGAGATTATGACAGAGCTTGATACCGAGCTCTGTATTTGATAAAAACATTATTTATATAAATATGTAAAGAAATAAATTTAAAATAAATTTAAAAATAATCTCACCAGCAACACACACAAAAATGATATTCTACTCTCTAAAAATGAATAAGTAGTCTTCAGTGTTACACTTATAACTTTAACCATCAGCAAATATTTATTGTTTTTCTGTAATAATAAACTGATTCACTTTTAGAGAGTGTATTTATCGACACGTTATATTATTTTACTTTTTCACTTTTAATTATGACAGTTTTAATTGTACATTATTCTCATACTCTTTACATGCTGATATTTATTTATTTTAGTATTGTTTCCAACATTACTTATTACATGATTCTTATTGTTATTGTGGCTCCTAAGAAGCCATTTATCGCGAATAATACGGAGAAACTTGGGAACCGGTATAAAACTTTATAACAGAACTCTCTCATATTTTCCAACACTGAAATGTTGATACAGCCAGTATATTGTGTAAATTTTCGTTGTTACAGACTATTTCGTTTACGCTTTATAATATGAGATCTACTTCAGGCCCGAGGCGAAACTGATAAAAGCGTATTAAATATCACATATCGCGGATTACAAAATTATTCTCTCTTTCTCTCAATGCTTGTTTACCAATCTAATCAATAAAAATTAAATTGCAATGAAAAAGTAACGACAAAATGGACGTTAGGAGTTAGCGCTGGATATTATATTGCGCAATGCTAACTAATACCTATTAATGTATCACGAATTGAATTTTACATTTCGACTCACTATTTGAGTCATCCTCAGATTTCTTCAGCAATAAAAAATTTCCACTTATCGCACTATAAAATCTGTCGAATTGTGTTTCGCACAATAGTCGTAATCCTCTAATAATGCAGTCGCAGTGGAAATGTGATGAGAAACAATCATCTTCAACATAGTCTAATGTTATACCAGTTGCTTAGCTGAATAGAGTAGATAGTGGAACTCAAGCCCATCTCCAACAACGATCGCTGAATATAAAAAATTTTTTGAATATATAAAATTTTTTTCAACGGATATTATGTGGCTAACATTAGAACGAACATGACTCTCTTTTATGTTACTTAATTTATTTTTTAATCTAATTTTGATATCGTGATTTTTAAATTTGTTATAATGGATTGATGATGCTTGGATCCGCATGCAAACGTTGTTGGAAATGAGTTTGAATTCCACTATCTGCTCCACTCATCTAAGCAACTGGTTGACACAACATTAGATTATATTAAAAATGTTGTTTCTCACTATATTTCCATTGCGATGCATTATTGGAGGTCGGAACTACGATTGTGCGAGACGCAGTCCGACAGATTTTGCGATAAACGGTAATTTTTTATTGCTGAGGATGGCTCAAATAGTGAGTCGAAACGTACAAAATTTGTGACATATTAATAGGTATTAGTTAATATTGCGCAATATAATATCCAACGCTATATAATATCCTAATTCCTAACGCCCATTTGTATTTTGCCGTTATTTTTTCATTGTATTAATTTAAGAAGTCTAAAAATTTTGTATATTTCTTTACTTGAATTTGTTTAAATTACCTAATTAAAAAAAGTTTGCATAACGCATAGCGTATCATCTGGTGGCAAGATTGCTGCAAAAATCATGAATATTATAACGAAGTAAACATAAACTGTGTTGAAAAGAGAGCGTACGATATTCATTCCATCAGTTAAAATCCAACTGACGTACTTTTAATAAATCTCTTTTCATCTTCGTCTTTCTGTCGACATAACGCGACATATGAGCATATTTATAACGTCGCTTTGACTTTTATACTATTATTCGGAAAAAAATGCTTCCTTTATTCCACTTTTAAATCGCGATCGATCTTTTCAAACGTTCCGCGCATTTTGAGTACGTTCTATTCCAGGAAACGTTTTTCCTCCCTTTTCATCCCTATCTACATGATGGCGCCTGAATTGTTTCTTTCTTTTGAAATTTTTGCATATTTCAAACCGACGCGTTATTTAAATTAGCGATTATCGATAATGGGTGCAGCTTCTCCACCATTCGAATCCGCGTTCCTCTTTCTCTATTCGAATTCTGATCTCTTTTAAAAACGTTAAAAAAATACATTTTAATAATATAGTATGTGATATTTCTTCAGCGCGTGAATTACGGCTGGAAAAATCAATAGTTTCATCCTTTACTGTGCAATTTATGTGACGATTAAATTAATAGCGTGAACTTTCTCTTCTCTGCTTACAGAAACAATGCTTATGCTCTTTGCAGGTAATATTATTTATTATAAAGAGATTTCCCGAAATTTCATGAATAAATCCGCGTCGATAAACAAAACTTGTCAGACTTGTTAGCAAGTTTGACCAAAAATTAAAAAGATTAGACACGCAATCATTACCGAAGTCAACGCTGACTTGACAGTAATTAGGGCGAGATGTAATATATTTATTTAACATGTAAAAGACGTAAGAAGAGCAAAGAATCATCGCATACATTTAATAAACCGTATTCCCACTTCATCGAATTATACCATACGATGGAGTTTCCACGAAATGGAGGACAAGCGCATATTTCGTCATCAGGTATTGTTATCTATCTACCGACTTAATTACCTCAGTGTAACATTAAAGTTCCGAATTTTCGCAAGAGCGAGTTCTCTCCCGTTAGATTATCTGACGAATAATTCTGCTCACCGCTGATGGTAATTACTCCTCGCGGGCTAAAAACGAAAAGAACGCACAGCTGGAATAAAAGCATCCGCTGGATATTTCGAACCAATTATCCTGAGTAGCGACCGGCGGTCGCTGGGCTGTCGCAACTCCATTTCGAGCGAGTTAATTGTGTCGTATTGGTGTGCTCGGTCGCGTCGCGAAAGATAGACTTTCGCACAGAAAATTGCCGTCGTGCTAAATTTACAATCTATTCCCGGATATAATTAGGCATAGTGAGACAATATACTACCTGAGATGCTAACGAGATTTCCGGATTCGTGAGATTAGGAGAGAAGAGAGCGAGATAGACTCTCTAAAATTAGCACGATTCATTCATTATCAATTTTCAAAAAGAAAAATTATTGTTGGAACTAATTATTTTTTTATATCAAATAAAATGTCATGTTAACTTTATTGATCTAGGTAGGCTCGGCCGGGTAGGCCAAAATCACAAGCATTTTTCAATTCAGCGATCCCCAAAAAAATAAAACGACTCGACGGCGCTCGGTTTTTCACTACCGTCACTGACGCAATTCAATTTTGGCGATTCGTGTTTGTCGTGTTCTCGCGTATATTTTTGTAATAAAAATGTTCTCCAGTAGATAACGTTACTCACATTCATGTTGTTATTTCTTTTTACCCCTCTTTTTTTTTTTTATTTTGGCCGGGGTCCGTTAGATACCGCAATTTTATATGCGGATGTACGTTTCGCTTGGTCTTTTATGACACACAAAAATCACTCAAGTGATAAAAGCGCAATAAAAGGACTGCTGAATACTATATTTTTTTAAGTGACACCACGGATCCTCGATGAGATCGAATATTACAGTAATTTTAGTACGTGGCACCACGCTCTATCTAAATACAGCGTATCAATTTTACTGAAAATTGAACTGTAATCTCGAGTAATTATTTAACCATATATTTTTCGTTGTTTTCCCCTCGCCCGATCTTCGCACGATAAATGTTGATTGAACATAAATAACGTGTGATAGCAGACGAATACATATAATAAATAAATAGAAAATAAACATTTTTTGCTGTAACATCAAGAGAAACAAGGTTTCAGATAGAGTGACCATCCGTACTCTTTTTCCTAAATATGTACTCTTTTTCGGGCGTCCAAGCGGATTTTAAAATTTACTCTTTTTTATAGTACTTTTGAAACTTGGGAGCGAACGAGGGGATTGGAAATTATTAGTCACTGTGACACATGAAATATATTAACACATAGTACAGGTTAAGCATGGAATAAGACATTAAGATCGCTAAATTATGAGTATCCAGCATAAAATCGCCTTATTAAATTGCATAAGATACTGATTAGACATTAGATTTATTTGCATTGCTTGTACTTTTTGCACTCAACATCTTCAAGTTTTCTTTTTTCAACATCTAAATGTATATCTATCTCATTTTAAGTTTAGAAATTTTTTACATAAAGTTGTTTTGCTCATACTGTCTAAATGAATTTAAAAAAAGTTTAAAATACAAAATAATACAGGTCTCAGATCAACAATGTGTGCTTTTATATATTCTTCATTTCCTTTTTTTTTGTATTCGTCGATTTTCGTAAAAAATGGTAGTGTACTACTTTTGTATTACTTTTTCATGATGGATGTCCTACTTGACGTGCATTGCATCTGGTCACTCTAACTTCAAATGAGCTATAAAATGTATTACGCCAAAATATACTAAACAATCACTTATTCTGTCCTCCAAAAATAGATAATTCTTTTCAAGAGAATGTAACTTCATCAATAAAAATTACAATAAGATGATCTAGAAAGCATTTTAAAGCTTAAAGTCCCTATTTTTTAAATCAGTAAATAACATTTTAATTGTGTTCTTACGAATACAAATAAACAATTTAAATTTGAATTTGAAAATTTAAATTTGAAAATTTTTTATAAACTTTACAAAGTTCCATGATGTGAATTAAAAATCGCACAAAAAAGTAATTTACAGCTTTCAAAAAAATGAATAAGACAAATAATTTGAACATATTTGTTCAACGTTATATAATTTTTTTTACCAAGTTATTTAATATTGAAGCAAAAAGCGCCTTTTTTACTTTTACTGCTCATAGAAAACGAATCAAGCTCGGTATTCTTTAAAAAAAACCAACTAGAAAAATCTAAGTTTTCTCTTTAAGAGAGATACATCTATTATTTTTTTTTAATATAAAGAAACTTTTCATATAAACATTTCATCTTCTTTTAAATGGGGCGCTAAAAATTAAATGATTGGTATGTTATTATTCAATTTGATATATTCCACCGAGAAACGTTGAAAATACTACGATTTTCACTTATGTCCTTCCTGTTTGAAGCAATGACTTGAGCAAAATAACATTCGCTTGATTCTATCGTAGCAGGAGTCATATTCTCGAAAAATATTGCATACAAAAATGCACGAATACACTATAGTATACACGTTATGTATATATAATAGATTTCTTTAGCATTTTTATATGCCACATTTTTCACGAATAAGATCCTAAATCCTTCGCGTATCGTGGATTTACGCTTTTTTATGTGTGTTATGCACACACACACACACACACACACACACACACACACACACACACACACACACACACACACACACACACACACACACACACACATATCATTTTAAAGAGAAAATTTAGACCTATTCGTTTTTTAAAAAATACGAGCGCTACTCCGTTCCTCTTTTATGAGTAGTATAAATCAAAAAGACTTTTACTTCAACGTTAAATAACTCGATAAAAAAAATCAAAAACGCTTAACAAATACACGAATTATAGACAAAGATTTACTCTTTTGAAAGGTATTAAGTAAATTGTTTTCATGTGCGATTTTAATTTACGCCATGGAACTTTATAAAGTTGGTAAAAAATTTTCGGATGCGACGGATGCATTTGTTATTCGTCTAACTCCGTAAAAAATCTGAAAAGTAGAGATGTCAAGCTTTAAAATGCTTTTTAGACCCATTTCATTATAATTATTTTTTACAAAGTTACACTCTCCTGAAAATTTTTGAAAAATAGAATATGTTCTACAATTTCTTTCATAAATGCACTTTAAGAGATAAATTTATATATTAAAATAAATAAAAAAATCATATGAACATATGTCCTACATACTTACTTTGGTTTTCAAGTTATGGATAATTAAGGAAAATATTCGAAATGCCCGCTTTGTACATCAACATCTACTGCATGTTTTAACATTGAATTCTGCACTCGTTCAAAAATATCAGGTATTCTTCGAATAGTCTCAAATCGTATCCTTTCTCGCAGATCATCCACATTGTTTACTAGCATTGAATACACAATACATTTCAAATGGCCCCAAAAATAAAAATGTAATGGATTGAGATTAGGAGATCATGGTGACCATGGGATGGATCCACCTCGCCCTATCCATAATGTAAGGATACCAGTGTTCTATTTCTATGGTTGCGCGAATAGGAGCGTGAATTTGAGCAAAAAGTTGATTGGTTGTTTCCAGTATTGCTATCGCCATTATGCGCAACGGAATACCTAGTATCCTTACATCGTGACCCTAACCATCGGTTTACAAAGGCGTTGTACGAATGTTCTCACTTCAAGATGGAAATAAGGAGGCGCATCATCGTGCATGAACCGCAAGTTTTGCCTGATAGCCAGGACTGCCCTGCCATGATTGTCTGAAATTCTATCTGATTTGTATTGATTTGTGTTGATGTGTTTCATCAAGACAAGATTTCTTAAAGAGCATTTCTTATCTTGTCTTGATTTTCAAGACAAGAAATTTCGTTTTTCTTGTTTTGATTATTTCACATTGTATTTCTTGTCTTGAATTCAAGAATCTTGAATTTCTCGATTTTTTTAAGCAGAGCCCTTGTGGCTCTTTGACTACGTCACGTCGTAAGAGATTATAAAAAAAACATAAGTACAAATGTAGAGTCGTTTCATAGTTTACTATGTTTAAATTCATGGTTTAAAAGTGTGCCTATAATGTCTATTATATACAAATCTATTAATAAAGATTAAAAATATTTCTCAAATTATCATTTTTAATATCATGAGATTACTGCCAAATGTAACTCTATTTCAGATTATTAGATTCCTAAGATTATTAGATATAATAATAATAATTATTATTATTATTATATTTTAATCATTTCTAACTTAATTGATACTATTAGTAGAAGTACGCAAATGTTTATACATAATATACTTTTGCAAGTAATCTCGCAATATTAATTTTATATATATATATATAT
>Ga0157364_1006694_pt1 | contig 11877 bp, 5 predicted proteins | sample AttsexASBM2_FD_111476 | JGI IMG/M metagenome (GOLD analysis project Ga0157364, IMG submission 111476) | Fungus gardens microbial communities from leaf cutter ant in Ribeirão Preto, State of São Paulo, Brazil - Atta sexdens ASBM2 | ecosystem: Host-associated > Fungi > Mycelium > Unclassified ...
ACACCGCTAAGACCGCAAGTCTATACAACTGATAAATTTGGTGCACGGTGAGGTTGATTGAAAGAAAAAAAAATATCGCAACCCTTTCGTCGTTGATCGACACATGTCTAGGTGAGATATGAAGGAATGAGAGGGAAGGGAGGGAGAGGGTTATTAAATTCATATACAAGCTGGCGAGATTCAGTCTTTGTGTGTAAAAAAAGAATAGCTTCTATAATATTACGATATTTATGATATTTATGCTTGCGATTAATTAAAATGTTTATTTACGTGATATCACAGTGTTCATCACGAAGAAGAAGAAAAGAAATAGAGGAGGATATTCCCCTGAACTGCGATTGTATACTGATTCTGTTCCATCGCAGAAATTAATTACCGATTCTCGGCTCTATGGTAAGGGTATTCGTCGTGTGATATCACTGATATCACACCAATTCAATGGATAGTTCTGAATAAGATGTGAGCAATCAAGAAAAATTCAAACAACATGACGATCTAATCTGCTATCCACAATGCTCGAGAATTCATAACTCAAATTCAGTTCTGATTTAAATTGAAACAAAACGAAAAATTCAACAAACAGAAAACATAAATCGCATATCAGCAAAATATATGGGATTATATTTATCCTGAGATTATCTAAATTATTTTGGAATACACTCAATGATGATTGTGGAGAATAATTTCAATCTCAAAATATAAACGCGTGTATTTTATTAATACATGCAAGACTAAGTTAAAATTCCACTAACTTAACCGCTTGAATGTATAACTTAAATTTAAATTAACAGTGCGATTGCTAAAAGACTAAATATTAAATATCAAGAGTAATATTTATTATGATAATGTAGGATAAACATTGTGTAGTCGCAAGCACCAAACATTCATGGAATTATGATCGCACGAAGATATGATAAGAAACTGTCTTGAAAAACTTCTTGGCCCCTTTAATAAAAGCCATTTTTTATTTGATATTATCATTACACCTCAAAAAATATATATAAATTAACTCTTATAACCCACTTTAACCCTTTAATTAAATTGAAAATTTTCATTGTAAAGATTTAAGAAATCTTACTTCACAATTTTTATTTGGAATACAATTGCAGTTAATAAAAATATATGCGAACGCTCTAACTCAATAATAGTTAATTAATAATTACTTATTAGATTGTATAAAAAGTATTTCTGAGAATTTGGAGATCTAAAAGGATTTAACCATTTCCTTGTTCGGAAAACTGAAAAATTTTGAAACAGTGATATATTACTTGATATAAAATTGTTGATTTTTATTTATATTGTTAACAAAATGATGCGTATATTATTCACAACAATGTCAATATTATTAATCTTATAGCAGAATTTGAAATGATGTAGGACTATGTTACCGATCTCAAATGTGTTAAGTAATTTCAAACTTACTATAACGAATCCCTGTCTTCCCTGTCCGCACATAGCCACGATTTTAAGTGGTGTGATAAGCTTCGATCATTTGGAAGCCAGGGTCTTGCACCCACATATTGAAACTGTAGTGCACATCGATTAATCTTATAGATGCAATGTTATCGTCTTGTTATCTTTTCATTGGAAAAAAACTTTTTACACAGTCTAATCAGATATATCAACTATAGCTCATCGTTATATTGTTTATTCTAGGAAAGTGAGAGAAAAGTGCGCTCGGTGTCGTTTCTCTTTTCTTTCCTGTTAGCTAAATAGATATCGACGATCCTGCATTAAACATCATTAAGACCCGATGACTGATACCGCGTATAAAACTGATGAGATACATCCCTTACTTTAATCATGATGCATAATAGGTAAGAGCTAGAAATATGCTACGTCTTACATATCACAGAGCTACGCGTACACCCGCTATCTAACATTGTTATTTCATTAAAAATGCTATTTTATTTAAAGACAAGCAGGAAGAAAGGAAAAGAAAAAATATTAAAAAGACAATTTTTAAATGCTTAATAATATAATCATAAAATAATATTAAATATATTATATAATAATACAATATTATATAATAATACAATATAATTATATAAAATATAAATTATATTATAAATTATATAAATTATATAACATATTATATAAAACATATTATATAAAAATATAATCGAAATAATTATTATGCAGCAAAATGTAAATAACTTTTTAGAACAAAATAAAATGCAGATACCATAAGTTAATAATGACTGTTCCAATATTGATGATGGTCTTTCATCGATTAAACATTAATTAATTAATTAATTAATATCAATATCAGTCAATTAATTTTATATTAAATTAGATTGTATTATTTCTTTTCGATCACCCCAAAATTGTCGCAATTTGATAGCGGGCATACGCAATGCGCGAGAGTATTCAGTATTTTTTCATGCTCGCAACACATACGTTTTTCCTATTATTATATCACTATTCGTCGACGTACGCAGTCAGATTGACAAAGTAGGCGCGTCGAGCTCAATATTCGTCGATCAAAAATCCTAGAATCCAAGGATCCTTCAATTCGAAGATTCAGCGATCAAAGAAATCGAAGCAAACAAATCTAATCTTCCAGGGATAAAATCACATAACGTGTCCTTTTCAGAAACACCTTTTTGAGGAGGGAGAAACTGAAGAGCAAGCATTAAAATGATGAAATCTTCCACAGTTGTTAAGTACTTATGTTCTGCAACAAGAAGTAAGATTTTAAGAATCCAAAAAAATGAAGAGGTTCTAAAGCAATTTTAATCGCATTCCTAAAGCTCAAAATCTCCTATAATTCCAAAAAGATGCTAGACTCATGAAATCTCAAATTTCCGAAGTTATTCCAAGGTGTCGCAACTCGAAACTTTTCTTGTTCTGAAACTCTTTGAGAGCTTTGACATTCCTATCAGAATTTCGTTCGGATAATTTTCGGTATCAAAATACTGATACTTTTTAATTCCAGATCTTCGAGGAATTAAGGAATCTTAACAAAACTAAGATTTGGAGCATTAAAAGATTCAGCAACTTTAACAATCCTGTGTTTTTTACTTTGTTCTTAAGATCCATCCGCTAAACAAAAACAAAATTGAGATATTAGCAATCCAGAAATATGAACCTTCAAAAATGCAAGGATCCAAGAACACAAGCATCCCGATCCAGGAACCACGAATATATCCCACTTCGTTGAACATTATTGACTATCGTTCTTTTTTTTTTTTTCGTAAAAAACACCAGAGATTTTACGACAATTAACGATGTCCGAAATCAATCCACGGATCATATTCGAGTACGTGTACCTAGAGTACGCGAATCTAAACGAGTCGACTGGGATTTTTCTGCAAATTGGGACTTTCGCGTCCCAGTATTTCGTACACTGTGTGTGCGTGACGAGTTGTTAATTATTTTATAAAAGCGAGTCTCGCGAGTGAATAATCGCCACGCGGCAACAATTAACAATCATTAATTAATAGCGTTCCTGCGCGAGAGCGTTCCTACATTTATTTACCGATATCGATTCTCTGGCCTGTTCAGAAAGTTTGAATGAAAAGAGCAAAATCTTTAACTGATTGAGATTAGTAGAAATATTCAGAAAGAAATGAAACTTAAGGAAACAAAAAGTTTAAAGATAAGATAATTAATAATAGTTATTAAAACGGTATGATTAGCTATTATATTAGTTTGTTATTAAGAAACAAAGTCAATGAAATAAATGCTCTTTTAAGAAATTAATGAAATCTTATATCAGCTGTCTTTCTTCCTAACTGAGACCAGAGAATTATCTTCTCTTTTTCTTTCATTTTTTTAAAATCACTGTCTCTTTCTATTTCTTTCTCGATAATTACATGATATACGGTGGTATGTGCAGAGTAATCTGGAGGCTCGCAAAATTGCTACACGCTGCTAATAAAATATATCACATGCCCCAACAGCGTGCGCCAATCTCGTTAGTTTAATAATTATTAATCGGGCATGCTGATCAAAAAACGTCCTCCGATACCACAAAGGGTTGCTTCAGAATACAACAATATGTTATATCCTTAATTCATTAGCGTAAGATGATTCAGCTTTCAACCAGTATCGTCTGACTCCGCGAAACAATAGGTTCTTCAGGCTCTGAATTACAAATTCGAACATTTTAGCTTGTTTTTGCCAAGGACGAAAAAGTTACACTCAAAAATTCAAAATAAAAAGAACAAAAGTTTTAGAATTAGAACTTCTAATCTCAGGACTCCTGAATCAAGAATCCTGAATTCTGAAGAACATAATGCTCCAAGAAACATAAGCTCGAAACTTAAAATTCTTTAAACCCGCCCAATCATGAAATCAAGTAAGGGAAACGAAGTAAGTTACTGGTTGAAGGATGAAGCATTAGCAAAAAATAGCATAAACATTATTGTTCGGAGTGATAGGTGACGCGGCGCAGTAATTTGGTTGCTTGTAACTAAAATAGCAGGTACAACTGAATTTGGGGATTAGTTTCGATGGCGGCCATCCTGCGCGAACGGTGCGCAGAGACAAGACCACTCAGTGGCCAATTGCATAAACATCAAACAACAATGTATCATATAATTATTCGTTGGTTCAACAACAAATCACTTTCGATATATATATAAAAATAAGGTATCAAACTTTGCATCGAGGTACACAGCCATCTTGACTACGTGCTTAATTTACGTTGTCCTCTAAAAGCCATCTGCATGTCTTCAAGGATCCAGCGTTCAAACCTTGCCAGAGGTCTCTGGATTCTGAACTTCGACCAGAGTCGAAGAAGTTAAATACTTAATATTTGCAGAGGATACTCAAAAATTGGAATTCACGAATTTAGGTTAGAAGGACGAAGGATATATCAGAGTTCAAGAATGTAGTGGTATCCGAGAAAAAGATCTCTAAGTAGAATAAGTAGAATACATTTTAGAATATGTTCTATACATAGAGAAAAGTTTCTATAAATATATTAGAATGTATCTCGAAATGTATGAGAAAAATTCCAAATGTATTAGAATATCTAAGACTTGAATTAGAATTTTAGGGCAAGAATCTTCTGGAATGAAGAATTCCGGAGAAAATCAATGGTCTGAGAATTTTTAGAAGTTAAAATTTGTCATTCGAGTCCAATGTAACAATATTTAGGACTCGAAACATTTAAGATCAAAGTTCTGTGGACTCAGAAGTCTTATATAAGTTTCAGATATCCGGAAGCCATTGATGATTTTGAGACTTTTAAGAATCCAGAGATCTCAAAGCTCGTTTGAATTTTTATAAGATCATCGGAGCATGAGATACTTATTTTTAACGCTACGATTAGTTGTATCGGGGAGAGAGAGAGAGAGAGAGAGAGAGAGAAATAGAGTGTCCAAGATTGGTTTAGTTCCTGCAAGTGAAGCTGTTTTATAGATAAATAGACATTCTTAGCTTGTTCTAATTTGTCTTTCTCTCTCTGTCTTATTTCTTTGCTTCGTTTCTCTCTTTTTCTTTTGTAATTTCCCGTTCCCGAAACAAAGGGCACGACAATTTGTTCGTTATGCCAGAGCACATAAAAAACGGCTTAATTTTTATGCAAAAGGCCTTACAAATTTCCTTCCTATTAGAGCATATCGCGCGTTTTTATTTCCTGGGTATTTCTTCTGCGTATGTGTAATCACGCGAACTATATATAAATAAATTATAAATTAGTAGATCTGATATATAGTCTTAATCCACCCCCTTCTATATGTTTCGTGCATTTCGGAAAAAAGCATTTATAATGTTGCTACAATAATACTCGCATAAGAGGATTATTATTTATTCTCAGTTATAGAGTAGAGGGATTCGTGAACCATCAACGCGATGGTTAACATCTAGAATCGATATTATAACGAGTACGCTCTGTTAACGTTGCTAATACTACATATAGAATTTGAAAAACTGAAATGTGCCGATCAATGCATTTCTTAATTAATGCATTAATTATTTCTGCCAATTTAACAATTTAAATCCATTTAATTCGTCAAGCTTCTTAAGTAAAAAAGAGAATACAACAAAAAATATATGTTTATATACATGCCATAAATAAAATAATTAATATAAAATAATCTCATGTGATTTATATAAATAAACAATTTAGTACATACATTTATAAAGTAATAACTTTTTCAATTTAATAATTTTTATATTTTTTTTTATATACATTTTTTATGTTTTTAATAATTCGATATCAAATAAAAAAAATGCCAAATTTTTGGAAGTGAGGTTTGAAAGTTTGGCTATGTAATTGCGGCAATTATTTTATAATTTAATACAATAACAAAAGCAATAACACACCCTATATTCAATCTCGAGTTTCTTGTGCGCTTCCAAGTTTTGGCAGTGACGCGAGTTATCATGCGTCTTAATATCTCAACATTGAACTCAAATTGTTAAATTGACTGGGCACTATTCCAGAAAAAATAAATGAAAAAGAAAATGAGAATAAGTATTACATTAAAAATAGTATGATAGACTGCCGACATTAAGATGTCGGTGTTAACGGGAAATAAAAAATCAAGATTGTTATTTCATTCAAACAAAAGGCACGTTTTTATACTCGAATCTTTTTCGAGTTAAAAAAAAGAGTATAAAAAAGTCTAGATAATTTCTTTTATTAACAAAGTTAATTTCTTCTTAGAAGGTGCTAAAATTTCCAAAGCATAAATCCTGAGATTGCAATTGTTTGAAGCGCTGTGCGCGAATGTAGCTCAGAAAATATAGCAAATTATAAAATAAAACTTTGCTTCTAAGCTGTGTTCGGAGAGCGCGCTTTATAAGTCTTTATGTGTATAATCTTATCCACATGCCAAGAATGTACTGGCTCAAAAAGATGCAAAACCATGAGTTTAGAGCATCATTCTCATCAATAATAATAATGCTAATCACTAAGAGATTATATCGTGTTCGTGTTTGAACACAGATTTGTAAAGATAAAATCATTGAAAAGTAAAATCATTCAAAGATTGATCTTCATATGTACATTCTTATGCGCGCATTTTATTTTATCATATTCAAGAGTGTGATCACATCTGTGTTGTAAAAGTAAAAATTTGCGTTTTACTACGTTCTTGCTTAGAGCGTGGAATTTTTAAATTTAAAAAATTCTACACTCTTGCATACAGTTCTTGATGCTCGCAAACTTGCACGCGTCTTGTTTACAAGTACATATTAATTACAATATTGAATGCCTTTTAACAGAGAAGATGAAGGATTGTAGATGTAAAGATCACTCATCAGCACTGTTGCATGATTTCATCCTTTATGTTCATTGTTATGAACAATAAAGATAGAATGACACAATAGTAATGATACGCGCGCTCTCGGAACGCAGCCTTAATTTATCTTTATCGACAGTCTATCATAATAAATTGGATCCATTATTCAACGTAAGAGCGATTGAATAAAGCCCGATAGGCGGGACATACTTACTTTTCATTTAGCCCGTACCCCGATGGTCTTGCATCGTGGAAGGCGTCACTGCTGCACCGGCGTGGGTGGATACGGATAGCCGTACGGCGGCACTGCCTGAAACTGGCCGTAGCCCATCGATTGGTATGCGCAGGCACCAGCGTTGGGCGGCGGTCGGTTGGTCTGGAAAAACTTGTTGTTCACAAGATTTTGAATCCCAGAGTCCGCGTGTCCACTAGACGGCATCATGAACGGCGGCGGCATTGAGTAAACATTGGGCCCACTCTGATTGCCGCTGAAGCCATTCTGCCTATTTTGGAAACGATTACCCTGGTATCCAGTCCTGCCTTGGTATCTGGGCGCACTGGTAGCGCCCTGATGTGTAGGTTGACATGTGTTGTTAGTCGCCTGGTAGCTGTTCTGATAGCCAGTAATGGATTGTCGTTGCTGGTGCTGCTGCTGATAGGAATGTTGTGGTTGATAATTGTTCTGCCGATTAACTTGATAGCCATTGTTGCGCTGATGACCACGTGCCACGGTTTTCTCCTGAACCATTTGGTTGTGATGTTGTTGTTGATTCGCCTGCAACATATGCTGCCAATTGTTTATTGTCGGACTAATGTTGTTTCTAGGACTTCCGTGAGAAATGTTATCCTTGTTGCCTCGTACGTGACTCCACCGTTGCCGTCCCTTGCCGTATTGATTCCTGACAGAATTCGCCATGTCCGCCAATTGTGGGTTTATAGCTTGACCGGCCTCCTCTAGCACTGCGATCAACTCCTTCGCCTGTCTCGCATTATTCGGTGTGAAGTAAGCATAGGCAGTGCCTGCGCTCTGGCAGCGACCGGTTCTGCCGATCCTGTGGATGTAGTCCTCGGAGCTATTGGGGTAATCAAAATTGATAACGTACTTCACGTCCTCGACATCCAAGCCGCGTGCTGCTACATCTGTCGCGACCAAGATCATAGTTTTCCCGTTGCGAAATTCCGATAGAACATAATCGCGCTCCGGCTGCGATTTGTCGCCGTGGATTGAGATTGCAGACCAGCCTTCCCGTTTAATTGTCTTCGTTATGTCGTCCACCTTCTTCTTCGTTTCCACGAAAATGATCATTTTGCTGCCGCGTTCGGTCCCAATTTCGCGTAACAATTGTGATAGTTTCATTTCCTTCTCATGTTCTTGGCAGATCTCAACAATCTGCCGAATGTTGTGATTGGCCGCCAAAGTCAAGGACCCGATATTAATCTGGATATAATCACTGAGAAAATCCTCGGCGAGGGCTTGCACTTCTTTGGGCCAAGTGGCGGACCACATGAGAACTTGCCGATCAGGTCGAATCTGCTCGATGATTTTGCGTATCTGTGGTTCGAAACCCATATCCAGCATTCGATCAGCCTCATCCAAAACCAGATATGTGCACCTGCGCAGATTTGTGGTACCTTTCTCGAGGAAATCGATCAGTCTACCAGGTGTTGCGATACAGATCTCCACACCGCGTTCAAGATCACGAGCTTGAGGCCCCTTCGGCGAGCCGCCGAAGATGCAGGTGTTGCGAATGCATGAGGACGAGCCGAAATCACGTGCAACAGTTTGGATTTGTTGAGCCAATTCGCGTGTGGGAGCGAGAATCAGAACAATTGGTCCGTCACCTCTACTGAGACGAGGCTGATGATTGATGTGCACCGTCGCCGGTAGGATATACTAAAATGAAAAAAAATAAACAATGAAAATAAACAAATATGCATCTAAAAAATGCGCTTTTTGTTAAAATATTTGATGTTTTGATTACATTGGGTGCATTCATAATAACAATCGCTCACTAATCGCTCAGTGATTCCTGCACTCTTTGAACTACTGCACACGATACAATAAGTTGAAGTGAAACAAGTATACGTTTACACCATGTGTACCAGTTTAGAGAATGTAGGAATAAAAAACAGACCTAAAGTTTTCTATCTACACCTTTCTTGATTAATTAACCGATTGAGTAACCGATTCTGAATATAATAATTTTACTCAAATTATGTTATATCAATTTTTACAATTTAATTAATTCAATTAATCGATGTTATATTTACAGCCAAAGTTTTTCCGGAACCAGTTTGAGCAATTCCGACTAAATCTCGTCCGCTGAGTGCAATTGGCCAGCCCTGAGCTTGAATTGCAGTGGGTTCGGCAAAACCTTGCTTCCTGATCTCTTCCATCACGTAATCTGGAAAATTGCTTTCTTCGAAGGCTTGAATGGGAGAAGGCGTATTGTTGCCTTTAACAGTAATCTCCTTGCTCGCATGATACTTGCTGATCTCGTCAGGTGTTCGGTTCAAGATGTTAACGTGAGGAACGTACAAATTCTTCGTTATCTTGGGCAAATTTGCCAAATCCCAACTAGGCTTCTTCAGTAAATCGCCCGGAGTCTTCTTGTGATTTTGTTGCTTCTTTGTGCCAAACTCTTTTTGACTCTGCTGTTGACTGTTCCAATAAGTTCCGCCAACCCCTCCATTACGGTTGCCATGATCTCGATTTCCTCTAGATCTGTAACTAAAAATTGAAACCTTCATCAAAAAGCAGCACATAAAAAAAATCTTTTTAGATTAACTTATTATTTAAATCATTTCTCGTACAAATATCTTTTTATTTGTTCAACTGATTAACACTGATTCTACAACTCAGGAGTGCGCTCTAAAACATAACTACAATAACTAAAACTCTATAATTAGACTAAACTTTAGAATTTATATATGGAAGGAAGATAAAATGAAGCTTACAGGACTAGAATGTTAAACTTAAGCTTTAAGTATAAAAAAAATTGATCAATCATCGTCCATTCTTCTTTTCATATTTGACTGTGGCTGCGTTCGATTTGAATGTTCACGCGCTTTAAACGTTTATAATTATTGTGATATTTCGTGCTAGTTATTTTATCATTTTAGTTTTACTAGAGCGTGACGCGCTCTTCTCTCCCCAATTTCGTTCACTGGATATATAATATTTATTTCCTGTTCTCTATTGTAACGAACTATGTACCCCTGCACGTGCATTCTTGTATAAATTTTTTGTATTTTATAATCTGAACACTAAACATTCGGATCTTAATTTATTTCTGAAAACATTACAATTATTATTCTGTCTTTATAGTTCATTAGACGTAAAATAAAGATAGAAGTGCTGAAAGTGTTGAATTTCTTATGACTTAAGATTTAAGTGTTGCTGGTATTACCGCGGATCTACAATCTAGATTTTTAAATCTTAAGCCATAAGAAATGAATTATAGGCCTAGTTTAAATCGAGGATTTAATCCGGATCAGAATGTAAGAACCAACCAATTACAGTCGAGCGACAGGGGAACGCTCGACTGTTGATTGGTTTCTATATTCTGATCCGGCTTAACCCTCAGTGGAAACTAGAGGTTTGTTCGCGTCGCGTGCTCCAACATGTTGTAATATGCTTCTACCAGCATAATAGCTCTTATTCAATTCAACGCGCTTGATAGAGTAGGAGCTGTGGTAGAAGTATATTGGAGCATGTTGGAGTTTGCGATGCGAATAAATCTTAGGCCAATTATTCTCCTCGTATTCGACTGTAATTGGTCAATTTTTTACAGCTTAAAGCTTAAAACACTTATTGTAGATGGGAATCGATTCTGTATCTTGAAACGAGATGAAAATTACAAAAGTGAGCGAATTTATTAGAATACTGATAATTTCAACACCTAACAAATTTGCTTTACTTTTGTAATTTTCATCTTGTTTGAAGATACAGAATCAATTCTCTAGACTTGTTTGTCGTATGACAAAGATTTTAAGTTCATTGACTGACTATAGAATGGAGAGATCTGATTTTTTTCTTGTGTTTTCTAATCAAGACTTGAAATACTTGAAAAAAGATGATTTATCGTACGATAAATTTAATATTAGAGTGAAATCACACGATATGGAAATCAGCATGCGAGATAGAGGATACGTGATTCGAACAGTCAATCAGCTCTCTTCCGCATTTTTCTATCCCGCATGTCTTTCTCACGATAAGGCCTATTCTATAATAAAGTCATAAGCGGTAAGTTGTAAGAAATTAACCAATTATAGACGATTATTCTTCTCACACTTAACTGCGATTGGCCAATTTCTTATGGCTTAAGACTTGCGACCCTATTGTAGAACAGGCATAAGGCCGTTATTTCATTTGCACGTTTTTGTCATACGACAAATTTTTCAAGGCTATTGATTGGCTACAAGATAGAGAGATCCAAGAACCTCTCTGTCCTATGTACATTTGTCGACGAAAACGCACAAATGAAATAGTGGCCTAAGGTTATCGATCAGGGTACCATGTAACTTTTTCTCTAGAAAACGGAAACATGAAAAATTTTTATGTATATATATATATGTGTATATATATATATATATATATATATATATATATATATATATATATATATATATATACACATACATACAAAATTTTTTTAATTTTTCATATTTTTTTTTTATG
>Ga0157364_1006695_pt1 | contig 11876 bp, 5 predicted proteins | sample AttsexASBM2_FD_111476 | JGI IMG/M metagenome (GOLD analysis project Ga0157364, IMG submission 111476) | Fungus gardens microbial communities from leaf cutter ant in Ribeirão Preto, State of São Paulo, Brazil - Atta sexdens ASBM2 | ecosystem: Host-associated > Fungi > Mycelium > Unclassified ...
CAATCTCGATATTGAAATTAATAAATTTCTTAAAATAATTACAATTAATTAAAACAGACAAATTATTTAATTTATTTTATAAAGTTCCATTAGCGTAGAATGTTGATTATGGTAATTGAAAGGAGATGAGGGAGAGGAAAGAAGTTATCAATTCTTACTGGGGAAATAGTCGTGAGTGGATTAGATTCACGTAATTAGAAATCTTGTCGCGTGGGATATAAATGGAGTAGATATTACCATTCTCAGGACATATGGGAAACGAACCTTTAGTTTCTGAAATCTGTGTTCGAATTTTCTCACTTATTCCAGAAGGAACAAAGAAAAAAATAAAATGAACGAAGAATTAATATGAAACTCATTTGTATATATAAACGAAGCACCGAAGAACTAAGGAAATTATTATTCGTTTCTCCTATCTAAAATAAATATGAAATTAATTCTGCGAAATTAATTCTATTACGAAAATATTTTGTTTAATCACGAAGTAAATTTTAAAGCTTCACGTAATATTGTTTTAATCTCAAAATATAAATACATGCATTTCGAAATAAACTAATTTAACTTCATTTTCTTTATACTCGCTTCATATTCACTGAAAATATCACATTTACAAATGTACTTAAACGCGAGCTCGGAATTTCCTAGAAATATATTGAAAGCTAAGAACGACCGAGAGTTCCGAGAGCAATCCCGGCCGTAAAACCGCCGATGGTGAGGCGGCGCAAATTATCGGCCGTGCGATTCCGACAATTTAGTGATCCGCTTGTGCGACGACACGACGACAACGCTATTCAAATCTCATTCCTCTCCTGTCCTCGCTCTTCGCTTGGCGCCTCATAGCAGTAAAACAAATCCTTTTATCCCGAGCGAAGCGTTTCGCCTCCTCAAAACCACAGCCGCGTTCATCCTGCAGGATGTGTTCAGGATGAAGGATGCAGAGAGGACGATGCAATTCCGCACCAACAGAGAATACCTCTTCTGGATGCAGGTGGGAGGATAGAGAGGTGAGACGGGAAGGATGGTATGGCACATTGCGCAACGCAGCACGGCTGCATCCTGCCCTATGCTCCAACAGCCCTCCCGCTGGCGCGACGCGGCGGTGGCTGCAGACGGCGCATAAGCCACTCGTCATTATTTCATCGAAGTCGGTGGTTGGTTCAACAGGTACGTTTCCGACGCGATTCCGAGTCCATGGAAATAGTCGAGCTCGTAGAAAAGGCAGCGGAACAACGGAGAGCATCAGATGCGCGGCGAAGAGAAATAATATACTTGTATATATACATAGGATACCACAGAAGTGGAGCACAATCCGTCAATTGTAGATTATTATTGGCGTAGTTTTAAGCTAGATTTGTCAAATTTCACGCATTCCATGTCGTACTTCATTAATTTCTCGTTAATTAAAATAAGTTTAAAATAGTGATAAAATACTTGTTCGAAACTAATCGGAGAATAATAACAGAACTTTAATTAGTTAAGTTGCAAAAATCATTGCTAATGAAATTCTTTAACATTCGTTGTGGCACTTATGGCCGGTATATTTGATAGATATCTCCTTTTGCCAATTTTGCTTTTGGTATCTATAAGATTTGAGAAGCATGAATAATCTCTGGAGCATGAATAATTTTGTATTCTCTGTACATTTATGCACATCATTACTTTTCTTCTACGGCGCGTACGATGCATGCAAGACGAAAGGATGTCGAACATCGAGAGTTTCGGCGGAACTGGCTTCGAGCCAGGGCATTACTTTCGAGAAAAAAGAAGAAAAGAATCAGATAGGACGATACACGTGTAGGAGAGAGAAAGGTGGATGGTGAATGAATGAGAGAGAGGGGAGAGGGGGAAGAAGAAGAGAGAGAAAAAGAGAAATAGAGACCGAGGGATGGTAACCCGAATGAATATTTAATTTCTGCATATCTCACCCCGGGTAAAGTTCAGAGCGACGGGATGGCCGACTCGCTCCCAAGAGAATAGAAGGAAGAGCCCCGTGTCCCTTGTACTTCCCGGCAGTCTCCGTGATATAGGGTAGACACTCCCGAGGATCTCTCACTACCGTTGCTCCCGCTATTACCCTATCTCCGCAAACCCCCAATCCTTTCCCGTAGTTCGCTTTCTCGGCTACTTTCCACCGTGGTCGCTCGTGGCCGAAGGGCCAATTACGACCTTCCTTACGAGAAGGCGATGGAGGCGGAGAACGAGGGTGAGCGCGATGAAGAAAAAAGTCAAGATAGAAAGAGAAAAGAAAGAAAACGAAACGAGTAGAGACGACGCAAGGGGCGGATGAAAGAGAGAGAGAGAGAGGGGGGGGGAGGAACAAAGGTGAAAGAAAAAGACAGGGAGTATTCGAAGAGTATAGAAGCAGAGGGATGGTTGAGAGAATGAAAGATCGTGAAGAGTCGGGGTGGCAGGGAATTTTAGACGAAGGTATTTCTACGGAGATCTGGATCTTAAACTCGATGGACCGCAGACTATCGAGGAAAGGCGGAATATGGACGCACCGACAGGGCGGGTCGAGAAGGGACGCGGAGACAGAGGAATGGAGGATTGAGGGTGCGGTCGAAAGTTTCAGCGAAAGGATAAAGGCGCGAGCTAGATCGATTAGTGCGCCCAGAGTAACGAAAGAGTAATTTATAGCGAGCTGGGCAAAGGCGACTGACTCGAAAGGAAAGCAGAGTGGAATAGTAAATTATAGCGAGAAAAGAGATCACGGTCAAAGAGAAAATGAAGAATCGATGAAGAGAAGAAAGAGTACTTGTGTTAGATGAAGAAATATTTAATTCTACGTTCTATCGTTCACCTTCGTCGACGGCGAAAAATATAGTCTGTATACGTGTGTGTGTGTGTGTATATATATGGAGATAATAATGCACTTTTTAAATGAGACCTGCTCAATGGAGACCGGATAAAGGAGCGCAGATAAGGAGAAAAGAGCTTTAGGGAGCATCAAAGCCGGACGAGATTGGACGCTAAAAATGTACATAGCAATTGGACAAAAGAAGAAGCAAGCGAAGGCTGGTTAAGAAAAAGAACGGTGGCAAAAACGCCATCATCGCGGCGGGCGTCGAAGGAAAGTCCGAAAAAACACAAATAACAATCAACAAGGTAGGTCAGCAAAAATAGGAGAAAAAAAAAACACGTGGAGGGAGGATATCGTGACAAGTAATTCGAAATGTCCAATGCGAATCAAGTCAGCCCGAGTTATCCGAGTTAATCCCAAGGTATTTGCTGAAACCGCATTTTGTGACAAATTTTTTAGTGTTATATTGGATACGATAATGAAATAATTTATAAAATCTTATATAAGACTTGTTATATTTTGAAATAATTGAAATAATTGATTTCTTTATAGTTTTATATATATATATAGACATCAAAATACAAATTAAATAATATTATTATTAAAATATCATTTTAGAAAACTAACAGTTGTCTCTATTTGACAAATATTTTAATTCTGTCAATCTGACTGTCAATTTTGTTTTTTTAATAATAATCCATTTTATCAAACCATTTTAAAAGAGCACAAATGAATAGCATATTTTAAATTTGAGTTGCACTTGACTATGTACAGAATTAAATGTGTGTGTAGTTAAATTATAAATTATATTTTTAGTTTTCTTTAGTAGAATAAATTGACCGTCTCTATCTTGATTTAGTAAATAAGAGAAGTTTTATATAACGTGAACAACACGCAATGACGTTCCTCATGTCGATGTAAAGAAAAAAATTCGATAATATTATAAATCATATTTAGATTATGCAAGCATTCTAAAATAGTCAAGAAGTTACGACAGGCAGTGGCAGACACGGGTTAGAACGCAGATATAAAAAGTAAATAAAGAAAAAGTAAATGAGAGGAAGCTACTGGGGATGAGTGAAAGGAGTGTAGTCAGAGAGGGTAGAGAAGAAAGACAACAATGAAGACGAGGGTCGGGTAAAAAGAAAAGACGAATATCCACTGAGGAAGACTAGAGGAGAAACGGGGACAAGGGATGGGAGGATGAGGGAAACGGCGACGAATGAAAGAGGGAAAAAAAGAAAAAGCGGGAGAAGCTGAGGCTGGTAATTTGGATCGAGTCGACCATCTACTCAAACCCCGGGTACTAGTGGCAGCCGACCCGCCCCTGTATCCCTTCGTTAAAATCTGGATCTTAGTCGATCTAAGTAGACCTTAAAGTAGGATAGTCTGTTTGGAGGATAATGTGGAGCGCGCATAATATTCGACCCGATTCGAAAGTATGTCGCAAAGATATTCCACTGCCAGAATAGGAGTGAGATTATGCGTATAAATGTGTAAATACACGAATATATAAACCGTTTACTTCGAATAGAAATAGTATAAAATAGACTTTAGAAGCTTTATTAAAAGAAATATTATCGCATAAATATATATTTGTATCTCGTTTATTTATCGTCCTATAAAATTGAAGAAATTAAGAGATGGGAGAGAGAAACAGAAGAAAAAGAGAGAAAAAGAAAGAGAACCATAAAAATAAAAATAATTTCATATATCGTGAGATACAACAAAAAAAGAACAATTTTGTTAAAATATATAAAAATTTAGCATACACAGATCTGAAAACAATTTTGTTGAACTATCAAAATAATTAAGAAGCTCAAGCATAATGAAAGCAATACTATAAAAAATTTTGATATTTTAGCAATCAATTTGAGCGTCCTATATAATAATTTTGATAATTTTGATAATTCAACAAAATTATTTTCAGATTTCTATTAAATTTTTGATACTTTAACAAAACCATTCTTTCCATGTGAAAATTTTGTAAAAATTTTTAAAACATCAAAATAATTATATAGGATGCTTAAAGTGATTGCTAGAATATTAAAACTTTTTGCAGCATTTCAACATTTAAGCGACCTACATAATTATTTTAATAGTCCAACAAAATTTTCAGCTATACATTTTCAGTTATACATTTTTGAATACTTCAGCAAAATCATACTTTCTATATATTTAAGGATAATAGAATATCTATATAACTTCAATTAAATCAAAATATCTCTCTTTAACAGATAATATAGTATAATTTATTTAAATAATTCATAGTAATTCGTTTAAATAATTCATAAAAGTGTATAATTAAATGCGCTATATTCGATAGATATACTAGCTGGCTTTATTGATATGACTCGTAACTTGAATGTTTAAACCTTTAAGTAAAATAAGCTTCTATAAATTAAAAATCTTTTAATTGTTTTATAATATAATAGCGAAACGTGCATTTTATAGAAAGGGTTGAAATGAGATTAGTTCGCTATCTAACTTTGTGGACGATTATACGGATAGATTGCAGCCAGACGAAGCTAAAAGCCGCAGAATTAAAATTAGAATTCCACTGAATGGAAAACGCTGCAAAAAGTCAGTATAAGGAAAGGGCAAAACGAAAGAGCTTGTAAGAGAGAGAGAGAGAGAGAGAGAGAGAGAAAGAGAGAGAAGGGGGGAGGGGAGAACACGACGACAGAGCAATGAGAAAAGCGTACGAGTTGAAGAAAATACGAAGGGAGGAGACACTGAAAAGGTGAAAAAACGAAACGTGACGAGAAAATGGAGATTGGTAATTCGAATCTAATCGAGTGCGAACTGGAGGAACTAGCAGTGTCCATCTAGTTGTGTCTTAAATCTCGATCTTCTGCGATCTAAGTAGTCTATAAACCCAGATAGAGTGCTGATACGATAAGAAATCCGGTAAGGAAATGGAGAAAAAGAGTTTGGATGGCACAGAAAAACAAAACTAGATAAAATGTTGCCGAAGTCTAACTCGGTGATCGATACTCCTGCGATACAATTGCGTGATCAATTAGTCATAAAAAGAGTAAGAATTAAAATCGCAACTCTCGTGTGGCTAGAACACTTATCAGAAAGTATCTAAGCACTGAAGAATAAGGATCGGAATTCGCCCAGGGGGAGGAATGGCAAAGAAAGAAAAAGAGAAGAGGTGTTCAACGAAGAATTAGCCAGTGTGATACACGAACCATAGATCCGCACGCAACACATACACATACGCATACATAGGTAGACGTACAAGGGGAACAGCCGCCTTCGAACGACGAACGATGTGGCATGAGAGATAAAATACCGTCGGAATTAAAATTACAATCTCCGTGGATACGACACGGCATGGCAAAAAGTAAACGTCGGCCGGGGATAAAAACCCGAGTTGTCCGCACAGAACAGCGAGGCGAGGAAGATGAAGCAGATTCGAAGAATAGGAATGCGATAAAGAGGAAACGATGAAGGAGCAAGGAAAGGAGGAAAAAGGAAGAAATAAGGAAAGGTAATTCGCAGTGAGAATCGACTGTTCTCTTTACGTAAGCTGGGGCACCTGCGATGTCGACTTATGTCACTGAATAACCCTTTACTTCAGTGTCTCTCTTCAGTTATATAAAGAAAAATGCTTTAAAAAAACAAACCCCATCTGACCTCGTGAGCCATTTTATTAAAATCCGCGTAAAATTATTTATATGGATAATTCAGTGAATAATTCAGTATCCAATATACATCGAAAATAAATTTTATATTGAAATTATTTTAATACACAATCTCGATGTGTGTGTGTTTATCTCTCTCTCTCTCTCTCTCTCTCTCTCTCTCTCTCTCTCTCTCAAATAAAGTCAAAATGTCACTTTTTAATTAAGTTATCAATTTTTTCTGTTTCATAAAATCATGTAAGATCGTAAATTGCATATGGAGAGATATCAATATTTTTAATTTTATTGACGTGTCAAAAGAGAACAATAAAAGTAAATCTGTTACGAGAAAACTTGAGAAACACTTTTACTCCTTTCAATGCGATATGCTCATAGCATTTCCCGACTTCGTCGATATCGTATTCGAAGGGGGGGTTGGTGGACAGGAAAAGGTCCTGCGAGAAACCGGAAATTGGAATCTTAAATCGATCTAAATCTTCTTTATTGCCGAAGGATTCGTCGAGAAAGTCTCCTTCACAACCGTCCCATATCATCACATGCTGGTTGACGTGTAAACGCAACGACGACTGGTTTCTTGTCGTTCTTCCATTGTGAAACGGCCTTACATTTGTGCGACGCACCGATCTCTCGAGATCGAGATTCGATCTTACGCCTGGTCAATCATGCTGAAAAGTTGATCGATTCGGACGTCACAATCTATTTTCACATTCCTCTATCTTACATCTGTGTCGTAAAATCGCATAATTCGTGAGATTAAGGCAATTGTATTTTAGTAAATAATATCAAACTGCATATATGTTCAAATCTCTCTCTCTCTCTCTCTCTCTCTCTCTCTCTTCCCCTCCCTCCTCCTCTTCCCTCGATTATCTTCCTTTAATCAAGATTCAATGTAGTTGCATATACATATACACAGAAAAAACAATTTTGCTTAAATATATAAAAATTTAACCAGATATAGATCTAAAAATAATTTTACTGGACCATCAAAATAAATATCTAGAACGCTTAAATGTTAATTACAATGCCGCAAAAAATATTAACATTCTAGCAACCAGTTTAAACATCCTACATACAATAATTATATTGATGCTCCAAATAAAATTATTTTCAGATCTGTATCTAACTAAAGTTTTAGATACTCAGCAAAATCATTTTTTGTATGTAGGCAAAATAAATATATCCATATATATATTTCTTCTAACAATAATCAATGCAAATTATTTTCGTGCGTTTGAGAAATGCTTGTTCTAAATCAAAGCGACCGCTAACTAATCCTGATGAGACCCGTGGCGAAATGTGGCCACGTATCGTGGTGCGACGCATTATTCAGCAGAACTTAATAAATTCGCATCCTTCTCCCTTTCGCTCCTTTTGTCCCAGCGGGCCGTGAATTCTAATGGGTTTTATGCCGCCGGGTATGTATATACGAAGGCACAGTGACTGATATGCCAACGGCGCGAACAACTCGCTTGGTCGGTTATAACGCATAGTTCGGTAAATACGGAGTCGAAATTTGGTGACATTGCTATATAACGGACAGAGAAAGAGAGGAAGTGAGATAGATGTAGATGAATAAAAGAGAAATAGAGAGGGGAGAGAGAGAGAGAGAGAGAGAGAAAATCTGTGATACTGCATTCGCCGCAGGATTTGCCAGTAGATAGTCGATTACATGCCTTGCTTGCTTATTGCGCGCTTTGAACGCTGATGCTTGGAGACACATATAACAGCATTGGTGACGACGGCGAGTGAGAGTCAAAGCGAAAGATTTTAGTGATTTTGCTAAAGCCGAAGCACGATGAGAGCCAAAGGTCACCGCGAGCTCTGAGAGAGGTTGAGCTTTGAGCCAGAACGATTTCATGCTGTAGATCAGAATTACTATTAGCAAATATTAATCAAAAGTGAACGTAATTAACGTCATAGGATGCAACGATCTAGCAGATAAAAACAAAGTGATATCAACGAACATTGAGAGAGATTTAAACGAGTATATTATATCCCATATATTATAAAGAATTATAAAAAGAATTATAATTTTTTTTATATTTCAAAAAGTAAAACACTGAAAATTGCATAACATAATATACAAGATTACAACAAATGTTTTTATGTATCTACGTAATATATGTATAAGTACATAACATTTAGTTCTAATGTTTAAACGTTGCTTCTTGCTTTCTGACTTTAGCTAGCAAATAAAAAAAAAACGCTCGTTTTTCAAAAGTTAAATAAAGCATATTTTAGAGAATGATAAATTTCGTTGTCATTTCATCTTCTATCTTGATATATCTCCCTTTTTCTTCTAATTAATATTCGCCATTTAATATCAGCGCCGATAAAATGCTCAACGTGCGCGGCGCGCAAATATTTGCACGCACAATCTGCAAACCGCCAGCGACTGAATTTGCAACGTAACTACTTGAAATTAAACGCCGCCCCTCTCTTATTTCCAGGATCTGCGCGCCTCTTGCACGATGCGAGAAATGAGAAAGACAACGCCCAATAGAGAGATTTACTCAAGTTACACTTTGGATCGCGTGGCCTTAGGGCAGCTTAAATTTGATCGATAATTTATCTCGTTCCCTCTCGAATACTACAAGCGCCTCTATTATCCCATATTTCTTCAATAATATTCTTAGTTTATAATAATATTAGATATAATAATATTATATAGAATAACTTGCAAATTAATAAAAAATTTAAGATAACACATATTATATTTAATTCTCAAACACTTCATCCCAGCACACTGGTGAGAATTAGAATTTTGTGATTCCATTCATTTATTTAATCATGATAATATTCTTCAAAATACTTTTTCAAAACCATATTTTCTTGGGGTAAAATTTCTCAACAAAGCGATTGGTGCAACTCAAATTTAATTAAATTATTATTAAATAATAAAAAAATTGTTATTAAAAAAAGATATTGTGGGGAAAATGCCAATGTTTTGGAAATTTTGCTAGTGCGAATTCGCACCAGTGTGTGCCATTTAAGGGATAAATATATGTAAAATATCTCAGGATTATTACCAATTCATAAGATCGTTCATGCGTTTCTCATTTCTCCGGAGAAATGCCAAGATATTTCTCTCTCAACTCGACACAAATACCGATGCCCAGTCTCGACAGCGGCAAAGTATCGTAAGCATGCCCCGATCGGCCTATCTGCGGCCGCATGTTCCTGAATCCGAAATATTCGTAGGATTCCATCGACTGGCCGGCTCGCTCTCCAGTTTCGACGTCGCGCCTGTGTGGTAATCCTGTTTACAATAGCTGATTGCAATAAAATTTACATGCACCGGCGCTGAATTTACATGCGGCGGCAGTTAAATTCATGCGCGTCGCGCGCTGCACACGCAATTTACATACGCTATACGGGAGGGGAGCCCCGAATTTTATGCCGCGCGTAGCGTTCACACGTGCTTCATTTCCCGCCCTACCCCCTTCTCATCCCGCCCTTTCCTCGCCAACTCTCTGACCGTTCATCGCGAACCGGAGAGTTCTCTAATGTTTTTTTTTCGCACGTATCCCTCTCTTCCCCTCCTCCTCCTCCGCCCCAAAAAAAAGTTTCAGTGCGAGCGAACCAATTCGCGATATCGGGCGACGGCGAAAGAGGAACGCGCTCGTGTCGTGCGAGCCGCGATATCCGCGATTTACTGTCCATTTATCTGCGCAAGAATCGCCGAGTGATAAATTTCAAGTATCGCGCTTAAACGAGCGCAACGTTTTACCACCGCTGTTCGTCGGAAAAAAAAAAGCGGCTCATTACTCGGATTCGCGTAATTTTGAAACGCGAAATTTACCGGCAGCCCGATTATGGCTGACCCGATTATGACTCGTCTATCTAAAAGGAAAAAAATATGCTAATGAATCATGTTTTCAGGCAAAAATTGAATGAATGATTTGAATAAATGCAAAGAAAATTTCTGCTCCGATTGTTTTTACAAAAGCGCGTTTTTATAAAAGTCTTTCTTTAAAGCGTAATCAATTTGCAAAATTTTTGGGAAATTATTAAATCGTAATTCTGATTAAAAGAAGAGATTTACAGATTAAAGAATCGTTTCATTTCATAGTTCATAAAATATTAAAAAATAAAAAAATAAAGACAATTTTACAATTCCTAACATTAATCTTTGGTTAATTTGGCTACCTTTATACCGGAAGACCTATACGTGGTCTGACGTTATATCACGACTCAAAGTAAGTAAGTCTAGCCACCAATCGTTTTTACAACGTAAATGACCTTTTCATGGTCTCAGCACCATTTACTAGTTACACCTCCAGCTGTTACGCCTTTACTATAGCAAGAAAATTAGTAAGTTTTAGATTGGGTAATGCCTGAAGTTACAGACAATTTTAGATCAGGTTACAAAAGAAAACGAGGTTTGGATTAAAGCCAGGTCAAGTCACTTACCAAGTATAATATTTACAGTAAGGGATCTAAATGATTACAAGTTGAATTTAAGGTATAAATGTACTGTATGAATGTAGCCAATAATTAGAATAGAGAAAATAACTTTAAGGCAATGTGTAGTTGGATTTATTCAAATTAATTTTTAAGTAACTCGTTTAAAGATTCGCATTAATATTAAATGTGGGAAAAAGTTCGTCGCGTTTTTCCCGTTAGATGGCATTTAAAAAACGCCACGAACTTTTTCCCACCTAATATTATGGGAAATAAAAGGAACACTACTGAGAAAAAAATAGTCAATTTTAATAAATATTTAGTTGAATACTGCCAATTAAATATTTATTAAATATAAAGACATATTTATTTGATACAAGAATCATTAATTTAACAATCATTCTTTTCAATGAACAAATATTTATTTATGATAAATTATTACTATTATACTATTTTTTTTTCTCAGTGTAAGGACAATTAAAAAATTCACGAAATAATTATATGAAAGCAGTTGTAGGATAATACATTAAATGCCAGGAGAATGAAGAATTTTAAGTTCAAATCGCAATTAGTTCCGTTAAGTTTTCTAGAATTCTTTCTCGTTAATACTTCTTACTGTATTTATTTACAAAAATAAAATATATATCTACCTCTATAAATACCAAGTCATCGCTAGCTTGGATGAAATTGAATCAATTTATAGATTAATGATTATGACCAAGTTTAATTCTTGATTATAGTAAACGATTAAAATTTTTTAGTTGCCCTGAAATAAATCTTATAGGTAGGATTCATTAATTAAATTTTTAATCAGTAGTTTTAAATTAAACAATTAAAATAAAATTAATCATTATATAATTATGATTAATTCTAAATTATAATCAATTGATTGAAAATCATTACCTGCCGCTAATTAAAAAAGATTAATCATTATTTATTAATCAATTAATTTTTAGTTAAGCACAGATTAAATCTATAATTAATATCTTCCACTAAAAAAAAATTTTTACATATTATTA
>Ga0157364_1006696_pt1 | contig 11875 bp, 4 predicted proteins | sample AttsexASBM2_FD_111476 | JGI IMG/M metagenome (GOLD analysis project Ga0157364, IMG submission 111476) | Fungus gardens microbial communities from leaf cutter ant in Ribeirão Preto, State of São Paulo, Brazil - Atta sexdens ASBM2 | ecosystem: Host-associated > Fungi > Mycelium > Unclassified ...
AAACAAATATTAAATTATTATAAACTATAAATTATAAATTATAAATTATAAATTATTTTTATATACTGAAATATACCAATCACATTCAATAATTTGTAATCTTGATCATATAGTTTAATTGGAAAAATCACTGTCATTTTTAATATAAAACATATTTATAATAAAAAAAACTTTGTCATCTAATTTTCCTGAATTTTCGAAAGAAAATTCGAGTTTTAAAGATAATTAAAAACTAAAAATAAGTTAAAAAGAAAAATAATAAGTTTGTATAAACATGTTTACAAAAAAATTTCTTGGAGAATTAAAAATTTTACATATACGAATGAAAGAATCCAATCTTTTGTATCAATCTTAAAAGAGAGATTTATCTATAATTTTTCAATATAATTATACATACAGAGAAATGTCGAAATTTATCTATTCAACCAAGATAGAAATTTCAAAATTTTTAGATAATTAATTCGAATTTTATCCGCGAACTTCAGCAGAACTTTGCATGCAAGTTTTGTTACAAACATTATACGAAAAATATAATATTTTTACTGATATACTTTACTTTGGAGATATCCTGTAAAATACTTGTCAACAATTAACCTCAACATTTTTTTATATATATTAGACTCAGACAAAATAATATGTACATTTCTCTGGGCCAGGTATGACATCATCACGACGATGATTCAGGAATACAAAGTCAAAATAATAATCACTATAATAACAATCAAAAAAACAACTGGACCATAATGCAGCTGACAGAGAATGCAATATAATTAAGCAAAAAAAAACGCTGTTTGATCAATTAAATTGATCAAATGACTTTTTCTTTTACTTAATAATATTGCATTCTTCATCGGTAGCTCTAGTTTTATAAATCAATAGTCACAAAAATTATATTCGTCATCAACGCGTTTCAAATAATTTTATGCTTTTATTTACCGTAGTCCCTGAGGGATTTCCCTCGAAGCACTATGATGTCACGCGCGCACTTATGTGCGCGAAGAATATCTTAATTCATATTTAAAAAAAAAATCCACCGAAAAATAACAAAGGTTCGTAATTAATGGGAATCAATCTAACTTACTCCAAGAATCAAGATTCTCGAGCGGCACTAGCCGAAGTACGAGGCAAGGTGCGTCCTTCCTGATCCTCATATTTATTTCAAATTAATCCTGGATGCAGACTCCCGGTCGTGTAGTCTCACCGCACCATTTGACACAGAACGTTCAACGAGGCGGACAATCTTCGATACAAGGACACGCCAATCGAAGACTCGTATATAAGATATATATATATATATATATTTTTTTTTTTTTTCAACGCTCTCTACTTCGTTTCCTCGAGCGCGAAACACTTATCATCACAGTACCACGATTGGCGGGAGACTGCGGGCTGAACGGCACGAGAGAGTTTACATGAGGCCCCGTCTGCAGATGAGTCACCACGCGGCACGTCGATTGGGCGGCCGTCGCCGTAGCCGCCGCGCCGTGACGTTGTGAATCGTGGCCGATCATTCCCGAACGTACGCGACGTGATGGCGAGTGTGTACGACGATTCTTTACGCGTGCCGCGCCGCGACGATGCGGCCAGTTGATTCTTTCATGCATCGATATACCGGGTGGTTCGTCAAACACCGCGCCAGACGGCGTTTCGTCCTGTTTCTTGCCGCACCGAAAAAAATATAATAACAGCTACTAAATATTAAATAAAATAATTTCAATCTAATGTTCGGTTAATATAATCAAAAATAATTTTAAAATATTCAGTACTTATTACCAAACAGTAGTTAGTAATATATTATTATGTATGGTAATATTTACTAATCATTTAGAAAAATAAAATTATTTTTGGTTATATTAACCGAACGTTTGATTGAAAGTATTTTATTCAACATTTCAGCAATATTGCAATGACATTGCAAATGTTGCAACAATGTTACTGCAAACTTCTGTGTTGTACACGGAAAGAACTATTGTATTTTATTGAAATATATAAAAATTTAGCTAGATATGAAAATAATTTTTTATTTTGTTAGACCATAATGATAATTGTGTAAGACAAATAGTTGTTATATCAATAGTTATATCAAAATAGTTGTTATAATGTCAAAACTTTTTACTCATTATGCTTGAGTTTCCTAAGTAATTATTTTGATGGTTCAATAAAATTATTTTCAGATCTGTATGATAGTTAAATTTTTAGATACTTCAGTAAAAATTCTTTCCATGTATGGAAATAGAACTTTAAAATTTTTGAAATTCCATGTATGGAAATAGAACTTTTTTGAGAAGACAAACGTCTTCTGCTAGAAATGATTTAAATATCAAAGCTGTGATACATTTTCATCATCGGATCTCAGTGTCATAGATTAAATCAGATAATCCGTTCAGATTAAGCCTGTGGATTCAGACTCCAGGAACGAATGATCTAAAGGTCTAAATATCGAAAGATCTACGCATGGAAATTCCTTCGGTGCCAATGACTAACCGCTTAGAGCGAAACATTTATTATGCTTCCGACGAAACGTCATTCTGTTTTTTCTTTTTATCGCAATTTCAAGGTCTTCCGCGAGACGCTAGATCACGATCAGTGATCAAGGATCCTTAGGATCGCGTCATTGCGTATATGCGGGTGACGTCGTGCAGCTCTAGAACGGAATTTGTAAACCTTTCTGGCATGCACCTTTCATGCAAGTGACACACGATATATATTTAGATTCTTGAATCCTGACTTCTCTCAGAAAGAGTGTGCGATTCTTGATATTCTTCCCTAATTCGATTCTTATCTCTTTAATATCCAAAGAATTACCTTGTAACAACTGTAAAAAATTTATACTTCTTGAACCCAGATTCTGGGATCTCTTACAAAAAATTTACGGGTCTTTCCTATCATACGTTCGATTATTTTTCTCAATATAAAAAAACAAATAAAAAAGGCAATTAATTTATTTCTTAAAGAGATGCTTGCATTTTCAAACTTACAGGTTTTCACCTTTACTTACAGATAATCTTGGATCTTTTAAGAGATTTCAGAACATTTAAAAAACTTAGAATTTTTCCATTCTCGAATTCTCAAGTTCACGGATCTTCAATTCTTAAATGCCTATAATACTTTAACGAGAACCGGAAAACGTGCAATCACCATGTGATTTTATTACCGGGAAGTTTCATCGTTTCCATCTTCCTCTTGGTGAATTATTCATCAAGAATAAATTTTGAATATTGCAATGTGTGCAGCTCTTTTTACAGAAAGGATGCTTTGGATTCGCAAATTATTAAAATTGAATCTATTTCTGTATCTACAATAAATATTTGTTAATAATCTTCGAAGTCTCAATTTACAGCTATTCAATGGAAGAGAGAAGAGACGAGGTTTTACAATAAATCTATGTATTTAACACTTTAGTAAGTAAATATCTATCGATTATTTAATAAATAAAATAGCAATCTATATCAATTCATTAAGTGAATAGCTATATATATTGTCATCTAGCAATACAGTCATCTACATCAATTTAATGCGTGAATATTAAATTTAACAAACTATAAGGTACAGATATTTGAAATCTGAAGTAAAGCCAACAGCACCCGATGCATGTTTTCTTGCTGGATTGCTTGCATTTTAATAAATTACTAGAATTGTACCATACGGAACGCATAATTTATTAAAATGCAAGCAATAAAACACGCATTGTGTACTGCTAACTTAAGGATTAATATTGTTATAATTTTGAGAAATCTAAAGTTCCTAAAAAAAACTTCAAATTTTGAACACTTAGATTTCAATCTCATTGTTAGATTTTTTCCATAGTAAAATTATTTATTTTAAATCAAGCAATAGATGACGAAGCAGTTACGATTATTGTGATTTAGACAGTTCTTCCAAGTGAGAGACTAATCGTGGATTTCACGAATTATTTTAGATGCGAGAAAGTGCAATGACAAAATTAACAGACCCGACACTCGCCAACTTGTGCATTTGTTTTCACGACTGTGCACTAAAATACGGCGAACGTGAAGCAAGTGCCAATTCATTATACGCCAGGAATGACGTACACAATTCATCCAAAGATAAGATCTGCGTAGTATCTACGCAGATACCACAAGAGAGAAAAAAAAAACGGGGAAAAGATTACGATATAATATGAATCATTGGTATTTAGTAAAAATTTTGTTTACAAGTGTCCCGTTTACAATATGACGAACGTCTATACGTCTAGAATGTCTATAGATTACAGATAAGTGTTCATTTCTTCGATTTCCCAGCTACTGTTTCATCGAGCCGAGCATTTTTCCATTGCAAATTATTATGTAATCGTATCACGAAGATTTAATTAATGACTAAGCAAGTCGAATATTTTTATTATGACAAACGACTCGGGAAGAGACTCGAGAATTATTTAAGAGCGATTTGAATTTTTCTCCCTCCTCTGCGCGGATTCTTATCAATAGCGTTTAACATATTACGACGCAGTTTGCAATAAAAAAAACAAGTCGCTATCGATGCAACGGATAGATATAAGACAGATATATAATAGGTACATAAACATATCAATCGTATGCACGCGACAACGTAATAATATATTGTTGTACGCACATCATAGGCGTAACAATAATAAAGTAACAGCTCGCGAGTGTCGCACGTCACGCGTACAAGGACACGCCAAGACATCCAGCACGCTAATGCGATCATAAACGTGTTGTTTTTTTTTATTTTTGTAGTGCGGAGAAGGCACATGTTCCTTTACGTGATCATGACGTGGAGAGAGGGTTAAACGGCTCTTTAAAAAACAAGAATAGAATGGATTTTCGACAAGACAAGTTCTTCCTTGCGTCTCGCCTGGCTCTTTTTGATCGTTTTCAATCATACGTCATTCGATGACCAATGGAAGGACGCGTGTCGAACATATGCTCGTAAATGTCGTTGATATCGACGCCTGATGCGGTTAAGCATGACTCATTGTCGAAGCACTACGCGCGACCCTGAGTTACGGATTGTCATATCGTCCGCATTCGATCAACGCAGTCACTAACTATCTTTCGAACGCCATCAATTGTCACCCTTCGCTCATCGATGACACCAATGAATTCTATATAAAGCATGCTATTGTTAAGGATTCTTTTTCGTAATCATGAATTGTGATGTCGGAAGTGAAAGATGAAAATGTAAATACAATAACAATATAATTCCTCTTGCAAAAATTTTAAAATAAATATAAAATAAATATAAAAATGGATAATCTTCTATTTCACTAACGTTAAAAGAAAATTTGAAATAGGAAAATTAGTTTGAGATCCAGTAACTAGATCTATCGAGGTCTCTCTTTAATTTTCGAAAAACGATTTTATGAACTGCATTTTATAACCATTACTGATAAAAGTAAGCTTTGTATTAGATAAATATTGCATTATAGAACAAAACGTAAGCTGATAGCAATTATAAAGGCGACAAATTTTATGTGTAAAAATTAATGTATATAGTTGAAAAAAAACCTTGAATAAATTATTTTATAGTTATTATATAACTATAATATAATTTATTCAACTATGTACAATTTTATATACGGGATTTTCGGTAAAGACCGTAACAATGCTCAAGAACTCCTGAGATCGTTTTGAGATGAAAATTTTAGTATCAAAGTGTCGAGGGTATAATAGTTTTTGAACTATAAACATTTAAAATTAACGAATCATATATCGTTTAAAATTCGACTGCTTAGATGAAGTTGAATTTTTTCCATATTACATCTGAACTTCAAACGGTACGATTCGATAAAGTGTTTATAATTCAAAAAATTATTAAAACCTCGACTTTTTGGTATTAGAGTTTTTATCTCAAAATGATCTTAGAAATCTACTCTTAAGCATTGTTACGGTCTTTATCGAACCTTGTATAAAATTTAATACCACTGTTTTTCTCTGACAATGAATGTATATAATATATAAGTATTTAGCTAATAAAAATTATTATCATTTATCTAGTATCTACTGCATTTTTCAATTCATAAATTTTATCGCGAACGCGGAATGCTCGAGATTTCCCTTCTATCTATATCTTTCTTAAGATCATCTTGGTTTTGTTTCCTTCTAGAATAATAGACAAGAGGAAACCTAAAACCTGTATTATACTTATTAGAGGAAAAGAGATCTAGAAAAATGTTTATTCAACAGAAATAAATAAAATTTCAATTTATCTGTTACAATAAAAGTCTACAGAATATTTTATAGTTCTTATAGAGTAATATTCAAAAGAGTAAAAATTAAATCTCAACTGCATTAAATCCTAAAACTATTATATATCTCTTGAAAAGCAACGTATATGATAATAATGTAACGTATATTGTAGTATTTCCCTGGACTTTTATTTACATTTTTTTTTCAAAAATAGGGATTCTAGTCTCTTATCTGATCTTATCTCATTTATAAATTCCTTTTTTGCTGTTATTAAAAAATTTCTAGGGCTTCCGCACAATAAAAGGAACAGAGAACAGAGAATAAAAATTTCAACCTATCAGAAACTGTATATCCACAATACATGATTTCTAAAAGGTTGAAATTCTTGTTCTCTGTTCTCTGTTCTTTTTATTGTGCGGAGCCCCCTTAGTCTTTAAGGATCGATTCCAAAGAAGGTCATTATTCGTCTTTTATCATCAATAAAGCCCATATTTATGCGACGTATTTTTCCATGAATTTTCATAGTATGACGCAAGTGATATTGTCATTGGCGGATCGGAATAAAACCTAACCGATTATTATGACTAATCATACGTGTTTGCAATTAGTCGTTCGAATTCGGGAAGTACTACGCTTTCGAGAATTTTAACCGCCGCAAAAAGACTGACGTCATCTAATTGCCAATTGTGGGCGTTATGACAATAAAATTGGAATGTATCCTCGTTCACAGTGCACAGATGATATTGTCATTAACACCTAATCGATTCCGCTATCTTCTTCTTTTCTCAGATTAATAGACAGACAAAGAAAGAAATAAAGAGAGTCGCAGATAAATTGCGAGCAAGTCATGCCGATTATAACTTAAATCTAACGCAGGCACGAGACCTAAACGATAATTTTCCACGACTTCACGGATAATCTGGCTAATGGTGGTATCGCTACAGGCGTAAAATCGTGTCTGTCGGATGAGAAGTGAGGAGAAGGGTGCGTCGGAGGGTGAATCCAACTTGGCAGAGATGGTACGATTCAAGGATCGCGCGTGGATTCGGCTGCGGGCCTTATTTTGGGCTAACAGGCATAGCGCGGGGAACGCTACACGCTGTCTCCGCTCCCGCCACGAATAACCCGCGGAATCATACCGACTGACTGACTCATCTGCGTGAAACGTAGTAGGAAACCATAGCACGGCACAGCATGGCTCGCTCGCTCGCTCACTCTCGTCCAGTCTCAAGGAAATTCCGACGGTTCGAAGGACGTACGGTCGCTCGTTTTGTCTTGTCCGCGTGCTCGCGCTGATTCATCTTGCGCTAATAACCCCACGCGACCCTCATTTCTTTCTCTTTCCTTCTCCCTTTCTTTCTTTCTTTCTTTCTCTTTCTATAGCCCTCCGTCTCCCTCTGTTGCCCTCTCTTGCATCCGATATTTTCAGAGAGAATTCGAGTCAATGACCGGATGTCTGAATGTGTTGCTCGCTATGGCCGATTAACACTTCGAGCCTGGCGATAGTGGTACTGTATTATAATGCCGTGGTATAAGGTACACATCTGCAGGTTACTATGTATAATTGGCTATGTTTAACTTCAGTGAAATTCGACAGAGGACGAAGCTGCGCTTTAAATGCGAGTCTTGCAAAATATGTTTTATTAGTCTTATATAGATTGTTTATGTTTGATCTATTATATATTACATTATGTTAAAGAATACTTTTTGTAAATTTATGTTTTTTACTATTACTTAGAAAAAACATAAGCAATTAAACTTAAGCAATAAGCAAACAGATTACTCACAGTCGGACATTCTCGAGAAGGTAAGTCAGATCGAGGAAAATGATTGAGCAATTCATCCATTGTTTACCGCTTCGAGTTTTTTGTGTATTATGGTCTCTATATATTATATTATTCTCTATGAGTCATCAATTCATCAATTTAATTATTAAATAATTTTACGTTTTTCTTTTATGCTATGACTTTGAGTCTTTAGACTTTAAATACTTATTTCTTGAATCTTAGACGATAAAGAAAAGAATAATAACGTATAATTTATTTATATATACACATATATATTTAAATAACTAAGAAAAGGCTATAATAAATTTTAATTAATTTTTTAAGTTTACAAATTTTTCTGTTGCTATGTATATTCAGACTTTTGATTTGTAACTTTAATGTCCTTGTAATTTTTTGCATCCTTGTAAAATGTATTCCGTGTCGCAATTTGTAAGAATCTTACTTGTCTATACGTAATAAAACTAGCAAATAGCATATGAAATATAAATCAGTATTACATTAACATGCATCATTAATTGCCAATGCACCATTTACATTTCCCAGGGAAGAACATTGCAGATACACTGTAGCGGATCGAGTTGTAATCCTATAACTCTGTTCCAGCTGCCATTTCCTTGTTAAGTATAAACATAAAACAATTCAACATGAACGAGAAAAAGTTAAATGTGTAAATTGAAATCCCTTTTGATACGAGATTTGATTTTTTGCCTTCAGAAAAATCATTGAAAAATAGAAGGATGACATTAGCAATAAAATTACTTTGAACTTAGTTGAGATGTTTCTTATAGATTTTTGGATGCTGAAAACAATACAGAAAGCCAAATTTTATCCATATATCAGATTTCCTCTATGACTCTCTTTAAGTTAATACGGATTAAATTTTTCCGTATATATAGGATGCGAAATTTAAACTTGACCTGTCGATGATTATGAATCGTTTTTTATACGAAGTCACACGACACGAAATGATGAAGTCATATACTTATAATATTTCTAGTTTGTGATTATTGATATACATATTAGAGAAATTATAAGAGTACATGACTTCATCATTATAGGCATTTCTTTAGAAAATTCTGTATTTAAATCCTTTATAAAAAATGGCTAACAAGAGATTAAAATTTAAAAAATGCATTTTTTTTAGAGGTTAAACAATACATTCATACTTTTTGATCAGAATTTTAAGATAATGTTTAAGATTAACTTAATTTTTTTACTAAAAAAGATCAAATATCTCAAAAAATTCATTTGTAGTACGTTAAACTTGGATGACTTTGAAAACCCGACGTGTTGGTAAAATCTAACTTATGAAATCATTTTCAAAAATCTATGAGAAACTTGTCTGGTTAAAGGAATTTAAAAAAAATATATTTTTTAAATTATAGTGTTTACTTTGTAATACCTTTTATAACTTAAGTTTAAATTTCAATTTAACTTGCGATCTAAAATCTAAATTCAACATATTTTAACATCCACGGTACGAAACAAAAAGAAAGTTTACACTTTACTCGACCGATATAAATAAATTGTTGTCGAAATGAATTTATTAATCTGTGACACGCGATGTCGTGACAGCAATACAAGCTTAAAATAAGAACAAAGTGACATTACTACTCCTTGCATGTACAAATTCAATTTTCTCAAAAATAAAGCATCAAGATAGAGAAAAATTCTCTATGTTTTTTACATTATCGTTTTATGTAGAATCATTCCAGCATGCTTGTGAAAATCCCTTTTAGCTTATATCATCGAAACACCCTCGTATATTTACGTCGATATCATAGAAATAAGTTCACAAGTAATTACGAGACACGGCTAGAGTCATCGGACACCTCGTATTTTTAGATCCTTCATCACGATCCTAGTAGTACTTGAATCACGCCGATACAATACAAAGGGACCTGAAGGGTGATGGAGTAAAGGGGGGAGTCTGAAGCGATTGTGAGCTGGACGCGCGTTAGTCATTGATACATTTTAAAGCGAGCTGTGTATCGGATGACTCATATGTAATAATCGTCATCGACAGCTGATCCAGATGCGTTGTACGTTGTTCTGAGGCGCACGCTCCCCCTCGATTAGACCACCTTCTCGTCGCACCCTTAAACGGAAGGGGGATGAAAAAGCGGTACAATGGAAAAAATACAGCAACCCCCCCGGCTTCAGAGAGCGATGACTAATTCATTAAGCTTCGAATTCAGCTTCATTTATTAACTCTAAATACTCCAAAATGTTTGCTCATACATTAAAATATGTATTTAAGTGTTTTCATGAGATTATTATATAATTTATATAGATTTGTTATTATATTATCTATATGAGCTGATATTCACTTTTATAATTATTGTTATATCAAATTTATTATTATTATTAAATTATTTTATAATAATAAATTAATTGCTTAATTTATTATATGTTGATTATATATTACAATTTTAAATTTTATGCATATTATAACTTTTTCTAATTGTTAATAATTATTAATAAATTGTTAATCAATATTGATTCGTATTATAAAAAAAATTATTTCTATTGTAACCTTTTCTATTATTTTCCATCCATATTATCTTTTCTGTAACTTTACAAATAGAATCGTACTTTGAAACTCTTCGTTTTAAAATACAAACTGTACTACGTAGTTTTAAAAGTTGAAAGAACTAGAACTAGAAAGATATAACCGTGAAATAATTGAAATGTCGACTAGAAAAACTGACTATTATTATGATATATATTTGTTGCAATTTTGTTTTATACATATTTTAATAAAATTGAACAATACATTCTATTATTCTTGAATAGTAAAAACGAATAGCTTCTAGCGATCGAATTCTTGTAACAAACTACTAGAAAGTGCGCTAAATGTGAACTAACTCGAATACAAAATACAATATTCCAAGATATGCACGATCTTACAAACGGACGCAACGTCGTTCCGCTTCGTTCCTTTTAAGTCTTTATTCGAGCAATTTTTTAGCCTCTTTCCCGAGCGAAAGTCGACTCGTAGCACGATGGAGGCACGGAAGAGTGGACGCACCTGAAAGGGTTAAGGTCGTAGCGATAGGAAGATCTCGTAGCCTGTACAACTGACTCACATCTAAATATTCCGAAAGAGAATGAGAGACGCAACGGCGACAACGCAGGGGATACGTTATGCAATCGTGATTTTGACATATGGCCGTTCGTGCGCTTAGCCAGCGTAAACATGCCGTAGGGTCGATATACACGGTGACTCATGCCTTCAACGTCGCAGTCAGTTGTCGTCGTCGTCGTCGTCGTTGCCGTCGTAGTTGTCGTCTGAGAAAAATGCGATCGGGACCGACCGGGAGACCAGACGCGCACATTAGCCTCGCCAAAACGAGCCACACGATGCTTTGGTCTCGTATATAGGCGGCCGCGAATCGTTACTAATTATGTAATAACCAGACACGATGACAAGAGTGACGTCTATTGCTCGTTGTTGAATAACGAAGAAAGAAATGTTTGAGAATAATAAAAAAATAAAATTGTCTATCTGTAATAAAAAAAATATAAAATGTTATAATATATATATTTATAATATATATATTTATATAATATATATATTATTAATATATATTATATATAATATATATAATATATATATTTATATAATATATATATTATATAATATATATATTTTTTCCCCCTTTTTCTTTTCACCGCCTTCGAATTTTATTATTATTGTGCCTTTAATCGGTTCAATAATTTTTTAAAAATATATATTTTTATATATTTTTATATATATTTTTAAACAATTATGTTTATAATGAATAATTATATCAATTTGCGATTCTATGGATTTCTGGATACGAAAATTAAAAATGATCTAAAAATATAGAACTTAAATCTCTGTCTTTGTACCGTTAGATTCTTATACGTTGATCCTTTGTTTTGAGCATCGTG
>Ga0157364_1006697_pt1 | contig 11875 bp, 5 predicted proteins | sample AttsexASBM2_FD_111476 | JGI IMG/M metagenome (GOLD analysis project Ga0157364, IMG submission 111476) | Fungus gardens microbial communities from leaf cutter ant in Ribeirão Preto, State of São Paulo, Brazil - Atta sexdens ASBM2 | ecosystem: Host-associated > Fungi > Mycelium > Unclassified ...
GTACTTGTTATGAAAGAAGCATGGTGAACAGTCTTGATGAGCAGTTGATTGGCAACATGTATATGAGAAATGGATGTAGCAATATTGTTCTTGATGCTAGCATCTATGATCATGATTGCCGAGTGAGGAATTGAAGAGAAGCAAAGAACCATATCGTCAAGTTCTTGGGCATGAGAGTTTTTGGATTTTTCATTATTTTTGTTTACTAAATTAAAAGCAAAACAATTAGAGAACCTGTCTATGATTTGATGTCCTAGAGAAAATTCAGAATCAAGAGGAGAAAAGGAAGGAAAAATTCCGTAAGATTTGATATTAGAATCGATGATATGACCTTTAGTTAAAGATCATTGGCGATGGGTTAGTGACCCAATGTTGTGATGAGTAGAGGACTTGTTTCAAGGAGGGGAGTTGTTTAGAAGATTCTTTAATATGTGGTTATCGGGAAGTTTGAAAGGACATATGAGGGACCTTTTTGCAATTTTTTTTAGATGAAAACAAATGGGCATAATGCCTGCGATGGCTTCAATGCCTTCTAGGAGGGAGGTTTTGAATGCACCCGTAATCCAGATGGCAGCTCGTCTTTGCATTTTATTGAGGATTTTCATATGATACAACAAAGGGGCCTTGTTGTAGTACTATAGTTGGAAGCCATACAAGGCTATTGGGAGAGCACAACATCTGTACAAGAGATGTTTTTGAATCGGGTTAATGCCTCAAGATGAATTTCCTAGAAACTTCATGCATTTGACCGTCGATATTGCTTTGTTAGCATAGTGGTCAATATGTAGGTGAAACAAAAGTTTTCAGTCAAAAATGAAACCTAGGTACTTCCACAAGTCCTTGGGGTGAAGTATTGGTCCCCCGATGGGTGAGAGGTCGAGAGAGGGAGGATTGAAAAGACCATGAGATCTGTTAAAATAGAAGATTTCAGTTTTGGAATATTCGACAGTAAGACCAAAACTATTGAGAAGTTTGGAAAGAATATTATAACCACAGAATAAGTGTGAATTGGAAGTGGAAATGGACTTGTCCTGAATGATAAAAAGACCATCATCAACAAAAGAAAGGATGGAAATCAGAATATTGAGAATTTTAAACCTTTTTTCTATAATATAGAGAAGAGGAGACAGATATAATGAAGATAAAATGGGAGATAATGCCGATCCTTGGCCAACTCCAACATTGACTTCAAATGGGGGAGATGAAAGATCGTTCCATTGATAATTAGTGCTTCTTTGAATAAGATAATTCGCAAAGAATTTTGAGACTTTGTAGTCGAGACCACTCTTCTCAAGAATGAGGACGAGAAGTTGATGATTTAAGGATGGGAAAAACTGTGAGATGTCGAAGGCTAGAGTACTGGTAGTTTTTCCTTTGGACCATCCTGAACGAATGATATGAGTAAGTGCGACTCCAGCGTCAGAAGTGGACTTGAATTTAAGTCCGCCTAGTTGGCTTGGATGGATGAAGTCATTAGACACGACAGTGAATTGAATTCTTTCAGCGATCACTTTTTCAATGAGCTTTCCAAGAGTGTTGAGAAGTACAATTGGGCGAAATGCTTTTGGATTATTGTATGATGGCTTGCTCGGTTTGGGAATAATGACTATAGTGGATATCTTGAAATGTTTAGGCCAGTGGCCTAAATTAATGCATGCGTTGGCGATGTTGATGATCTTGGACAGACAGTCTCTATCTTTGATGATGAGCTTCCAATGACACCATGACATTTTATCAGGTCCTGGAGCGGAGTTATCAGAGCATTTATGGATTGCAGATTCGAATTCATATCTGGAGAATAGCATCCAGATTTGACTTGGTTTATGGTCAATTTCATTAAGAATGCTGATATCAACCTGACGATGAAGGGCCATGTTGAACATATTGTAAAGAGTGTCCCACAGGCTGTTGGGAGTGAGACAAGGACGATTGTTGTATTTGATTGCTTTAGTTGCCAGAAGCTTTCTTCTCTTGACCCAATTCATCAGTTCCCAAGGTCCATGGCTTTTATTTGCAATTTCTTGGATTTTATTATTGAAGAATGATCATTTGGCTTCTTTAATGGTCGATTTAAATGTCTTCCAATTTTCTCGACTTCTTGACGCCCTATAAGAGTTTAGAGCTATCCAACACAAATCAGTCCACCACTGTTTAGAGTGCTTGGAGAATTTGGATTTTTTTGCATTCTTGTACCACATTCTTTCGATGATGCATCCAACCTGGTTGACTATATGATCAAGACAAGTAATGTCTTCAATGTTTGAAGTATTGATGGATTTGAGGTTTGAAATAATATCTTCGATGAATCCCATTTCTTGTTCGCTTCTAGAAGGGATTATGCGTTTCGATGAATGGATGATTTCATCACCAATAGGAATCTCTATCGAAAGTGGCGCATGATTAGAAGATAATCTGGAATCAGGTAGAATAGAGTGGTTGTCAAGTTCCACAGAGTCGCATTGTAAGAACATCAAATTGATGACAGAGTTGGACTCTCTATCAGTATCAGAGAATCTGGTGGGACCCAGGTTAGTAGGCTTAGATAAAGCAAGACCAAATGAATCAGCTATCAAAATTCAATTGTCACTAATCGAAGAATGATAAGAAAATGATGGGTCCTATAAGCTGTCTCTTATGTTGAAATCTCCTGTCATAAGAAGAACATTGTTAATGTTGACTTCAGTATTCTTGAGATACTTTAAAGCCGAGTGAGAAGAATCAGAATAAATATTTAGAATATAGTGGCAACTGCCATTATTTATGAAAGAAATGAGATTAATGTCTCGATGATCGAAAATATCTTTGCAAAGCAAAAATTGAAGAGGAGACAGACAAATGTTGATGTAGAATATGACTCTTGGAGAATCATTGCTGTTAGAAGGGGGTTTTGCAAATGCTATCCAGTTGGGGTGATGGCAAGTGCCCATAAGAGGTTCACTATTGCAATTTGAAGAGCTTGGAACTTTTCGGATCTCAGACTAGGGCAGTTCCTGGATTAAGATAATGTCGAAGTGGGAAAGGGTTTTGAGGATGATGTTTGTGATGAGCGAGTTCTTGCACATGTTTTGCGAAAAGATTCTTAGTTTGTGAATAATCATTGATTGGACAAACTGTTTACTTCAGAACGGAGTGATTTTGATCTGTTTTCATGGATCTCAGGTTGATTTTCCAATCTACAGTGTTAAAAGAGAAACTGTTCTGAAAATTAATTACTAAATGAAAACCAGGAGATAGTTCCTTATACAATAAATTAAAAGAAGGAAAAATACCAATGAGATGATTGTTAGTATCTACAATAGAACTTTTGATTTTTAGTCTCTATTTAAGGGTGACATTGTCCAACAAAAGACAATAAGGCATTGAATCTGATATGAGATGATGTTCAAAGAATGATTTAATAATATGATTATTGCATAGAGATGCTGTTCTTAATTGATGATGACTACTGAGTTTATCAAGATATAGTTGAATGGGAATGAGACTAGTGATAGTCTCAATTCTCCAGGAGAAAGAGGTACAGAAAGCCACTGTGATCTACAAGATAGCTCTTCATTGCATTTTTCTGAGTTTTTTAATAGGAAAGAACAATAAGGCACTTTTGAAATATCATAGAGGAAATCTGTAGAGAGTAATAGAGAGAATGCAAGTCTTATACAAGATTCACTTGTGAAAGGGCAATAGATTTCTTGTGGAATTGCCTAGTATTTTCATCTCTTTAATTGTAAAAAGTACTTTACAAAAGTAATAGCAAATATGCTAGCAGAAAGAAAGTTTTCTGTTGAAAATAAAACCAAGATACTTTTAAGTATCTTTTGGTTATAAGATAGGGCTACTAAGGGGAGTGAGATCTAAAGATAGAGAATAATAGTATTTAGTCAATCTAGAAAAGTAGAAGATTTATGACTTTCCATATTTAACAGTGAGTCTAACCTAATCAAAAAGAGAGGTAATGATGTTGTAACTACAAAAAAGCATAGTGTTTGATTTTTTGAAAGTCTTTTCCTGGAAAATAGAAAGACTGTTATCTACAAAAGATAGAAAAGAAATAACCAAACTTTAAAAAGATTTTAAAACCTTTTTTCAAAAATATGAAAGATAGAAGCAATGTATAAAGCAGATAAAATAGAAGAAAGAATAAACTCTTGTTCTATATCTATGTTTTCTCTGAATAAAGAAGAAATGAAGTCATTCTATATATACTATGTTTTTCTATCTATTAAATAGTTAGAAAAGAACAATGAAATCCTAGAATCAAAATCAGCTTTCTCTAAAATTAAAGAAAAGAATTCAATAATTTAGCAAAGAGAAGAATTGAGCTATATTGAAGGTTTTTGACCTAGTCTAAGTGGATAAGATGAGTAAGAATGTCCTCTATATTAGTTGTTAATTGCTACTTAAGTCTATCTATTTGATTTGGATGAACAAAATTCAAAGTAATGGATTGGTATTAAAGTTTTTTACCAATGACTTTCTTGATACATTTATCTAGCATATTAAGAAAAACAATTGGCCTGAACATTTTTGGAAAGTGATACAATACTTTATTCAGTTTTGGAATAATGATTAAGATTGATATTTTAAAATATAATAGCCACTAACCAAGATTAATGTATATGTTAACTATGTTGATACTATTAGATAGATACTTATTATCATTTAGAATGACTTCAAGATGTCTCTAAGAGATTTTATCAGAGCTTGGAGTGGAAAAGTTGTTGCATTTGTGAATTGTATTTCTAAATTCTTCTTTAGAAAATTTTAGCTATTCTCTTATAGATTTCAAAAGCATTTCATCTAATAACTGAATGCTTACTTGCTGATTTTGAGCTGAGTTGAATATCTGATGAAAAGCTTACTATAGATCATCAAGTTTAATACAAGGGTATTTCATATACTGAAGAGTTTCTATGACTAGGAGTTTATACTTCTTGACCCAATTTATAAGGTTCCATAATCTCTTGTTTTTTAATGCAATTTCTTGGATCTTGTTATCAAAAAAAGTTTTTTTGGTATTCTTGACCATCTTCTTAAATTCTTTCCAATTTTTCAGTAACTTTAAAGAGTAGTAAGTATTTAGTTTGACACCACACTCATTATTCCACTAGGTTTTAGAATATTTAGTAATATTAATATTATTGGAGAATTGATACCATGTAGAATTCAAAATTTTTGTGTATTCTTGAACTGTCTTTTTGTTACAATCTCAAGACCTTAGGGTTGGTCAAGAAAAGAAAAAATGTATTAGTTTTAACACAAGAGAACTCAATAGAGAACTCTGTACAGAATTGTCTACCTTATATACTAAAACCCCATGGTCCATGCTACTACTACTTTAGCCTATCCTAAATGACCATGTGTTTGCTTTAAGGTCAATATATGTTAAACATGCTATATGACATCATCTTTCCAGAATCTTCTACATCCTTCCATTGCTACTATATAACTTGTGACTATTACTGTGACCATGACATGTGACCATTATGTCATGCTAAACCATAACTTCAGTTTCCAGAATAGAAACTAAAAGAAAAGAAAAATAAAATGAAAAGAAAATTTAAAGAAACATGGGTTCAAACTTTGTAAGTCTGACACTTCTCTAGAGATTCAACACTTGATATTTTTGTCATATCCATGTTTCCTAAAGTATTGGTAAGCTCATTAATGAATATTTTATTCTCTTGGAAGTTTCTAATAACAGTTCTTTGCTTTTCTTAAATAAATTCTTTACAGATAGATATGTTGACAATTAAAGGTGTATAGTTAAAGAGGTACCAGAATTCAGGTAAAATAGTATTTTTATTAATCTCATTTGAATCTGGTCAAAGAAACATGAGATCAATGACTGAATTGGAATTATTGGGATTATCTGCATATTTTGTCAAAATCTGTTGGACTGGGACAGATAATCTTAGCTCAAAGTAATCAGCAATATCTGTGAGGATATCACTGTAAATTGAATGATATAGGTAAGATAAATTTCAATCACTATCCCTAATGCTAAAATCTGTGGCCATGATAAAAATATTATGGATATTAACCTCAGTATTCTTAAGATACTTTAAGACTAATTGTTATTCATCCAAATAAATGTTAATCATAGAATAAATACAACCATTATTGAAGAAAAAAACAATTAATGTTTTTATGATTGAAAATATGTTATGACCTTAGCTTAGAGCTTAGATTGCACTTTAGGCAAAGACCTGAGAAGAAGTAAGGGATAGGATTCAAGTAGTAAAGCATAAGGATACAGGAATATATCTACACTATATATACATACAAGCAATGAGGAAATAATCCATTGTACATGATGCAAATGAGTCATAGAACATGAGGATGAAACAAGAATATAGCACCTACTATATGAGATGCTGACTGAGACTATTATAGTATAGCTAATCATGTTGTTATTACTCTTAACCCTAGTTCATATTACATCCATGAGGCATTGATTATAACAATACCCCATTTTCAGCCTTCATTGCTATAATGCACATAAGGACTAATATTTTTCTTTTTCTTTTATCTATTTTTCTTGATTTAATATTTCTTTTCTTTTAATTTTCTTTTTCTTTTTATTTTTGATGATAAAGAGGCATGTGACTGCAGTCACATGACACATCACATGATGTGAGGTCATAGGCCTAGACTTTGAGAGAAGAGATTAGAAGAATGTCGTCAGGGTATATATATATGGTATTATGTCCTTATAGAAGACATGAGGATGAGATATGAACAAACATATGGATATTAGGGCAAGGTTAAATTAGTGTTAGCACAGACCACCTGTAACTTATATAAATAGGGTAGCAATTCAGCAGAGACTCCTTGTTAAGTTCTCTTGTGATTCCTACAACAATATCCATCTTTGAGATTTATTACTTGTGTTCCTATTGGTCTTTGTGACTAGTGGTTGCTACAACAATTCCTTGTTGAATTAATACTTCCAGAACAGGCACAAATGACTGTTGGCTTGATGTTCTCTCTTACAGTTACTGCATTTGAAAATATATAGATATGGTACATCTTTTGGAGTTTCAAGTCTTGGAGGATTTGTCTTGAAATTTGCTTTGCAGCACCATACTAGATTGTAATGATGTTTGACTTTGTGTAGTCCATTTTATTTGATGTATCTCACTCTATATGCTCAATATGAGAATGTTGTATATCCATATTTCCAACAATTCTTGTACTGGAGTACTTCTGGATTTATATTGGTATCTTATACTGTAGTAATATATCTTTTTACATTAAAGTATCTGTTAATAAGAGACTTAGCCTTAGCACTGCTTTGTGCATCCCAAATGTTGATTCAAATAACAGCTATATCCAATTTGCTTGAAGTCTTGATGATTCTTGGTTTTAAAGCAGGAGTTATATCATTATATATATATATAGACTGTAGAACTTTTTTAACTATGTCAAACATTATAGAAATATTTGTATCTTTTATGAGATATGAAATACCTAAGATCTTAAGATATGATTTTGATTGAGGTAGTCTTGAGGTTGAAATGTTTTCAGAGTTGACAATACCAATGTTCTTAATATACTTTTGATAATATTGAGGTCTAAATTGGACACAACTTTATGAGTAGTAATAGAAAGATCTTTATTATTGGTATAAATGAAGTCTGCTATGACTTCCAATTTAATATTCTTGAATGCCCTATTGATATTTGTGATATATTTGTTAAATAAGATCATAATTTTATTCATATTATTCAAGCTCATAGAAACTAGGATTTGTCTCCTTGAAGAACTTTTGGTTATTATATTAATCCTGGGTTTGTTTGTTTTTGTTTTATTAATGATTTTTGTACCTCTTGAATTTTCTTAGATGAAAGATTTGGAAAGTTGTCCTTTATTTTAACAATTTCTTTGATGTTGTTCAAAGAGACTTAAGCATATGATTAACCTTTTATTTTGTTGTCTTATTTTTCTTTACCCTTATAGAACTTTAATTTCTCCAATATCTTTTTGCTTGGTCTCAGAGGAATAGAAGGAGAGATCCTAGATATAGTTAGTGTTTATTGAATATCTTTCCTTTGGTAGTATCCTTCTTAACATTTTTAGGTATGAATTAAGCTAAAACACATTGTTTAAAAGTCTTATTATTACTGTGAACCATAAGTTTATCCCATTCAGCTTTGTAGATAGATGAAATTAAATTCCAAGCTATCTGACCAAACCTTGTGATATGTAGAATATTGTTTTCAGTTTTACTATTGAGGTTTCTGTTTCTAATGAAGAAGCTAATTCTATGAAACAAAGTAGCAATATTACTTATATCAATTTTTATAAAATCATTAGTACTGAAAATATAAATAAAATGCATATTATTATTCCAAGAGTTTGTATTAGCTGGTTGATTAGCCAAATAAGGAATAGAGAGGTTTCAAACCCTTAAGATTGACATATTATTCATGCTTTATTTATTAAGTTCCAGCATGTTCTTTGCACTTGTATTCTTATTAGTTAATGTGTTTGTTTCTTTCTCTAAAGTTGTGTAAAACAGATAAGTTATAAAGAACAGAGTATTATTTTGGGCTTTATTAAACTCTACTTAGTCAGCCCATGATGGGTTATTGTTCTGTGTTTCTATTCTTTTGATATAAGAAATAGAAGATATACTAGACTTTACTGATATCTCTTTGGAGTTGTTAATATTAGAATTTGCAGACTAATCTCTTGATCTATGCTCATGTCTATATTGTATTAAAACTCCAGATTGAAAAGTATACTAGAATTTTAAAAAAACAATATATTCACTAATTCTCTTTTAGGTACTACTATACAAGATAGTGGTAAGAGAGAAAAAAGCAATATCTATTTATATTCACTTTATAAGAACTTAGCTGTACTCTTAGGCTAATTATTATCTAAACTGGCTTTTAATAAGCTAGTAACTACTCTTACTTATTTTAATTCTTATTGTCTCATCTACTATAGTAGTACTCTAATTATCAAGGTCAAATATATTAATTGATAAAGTATATATACTGTAAGAGAACTAGCTCTTACATACTCCTAGTATATTTTTTTAAAACCTAGCAAACTTCATTTTTCATTACTAAACTTTACAATAAACTTTATGCTCAAACTTTGTTCTTGTATTTTTACTATTTTCTTTTTTCTCTAACTTCAGTATTATAGCATATACTAAAATATTATATTTATGTTTGATTTTATTTTTATTTTTGCTTATTTTTCTTCTTTTTTATTTCTTTTTCTTTTATTTTCAATAATAAAAAGAGCATATGATTATGGCATATAACAAGTTGGTAAAGATAGTAGAGTTAAAATAAGTCAAATAAAATCTAAAAACTATAGAGGAATTTATATAGGAATTTAAGTATATAGTAAGAAGAAGTAGGTACAAAGGATAGGTATTAATTAAGTAACTTAATAAGAAAGCAAAAGTAAAATATGATTTTTGTCAGAATTCAAACTAGTGAACTTAGTTTTCTTTATTATTCTTTCTCATTTTTATTTTATTTTCACTTTTATTTTCTAATTTTCCTTATTAGAACTTAGTTAAAAGATTATAGTATAATATTATATAGTAACTGTTATAACTGTTATAGTATATAATAAAAGTATGATACATATTACAAGTCATATGATTATGTAACATAGAAAAGGATATAGAAAGTTTTAAAATAATAATATCAAAACAACATAGTTGTTATGACTTAAGTTCTAGTATGATAACAAAAGAACAATCTTATATTGGTTAATACAAGAGAACTTGGTAGAGTTTCTAGTATAAATAAGTTTACTCTATATAATTCTAGTGTATAGTCTATACATATTTTACATCTAACCTATCCTAAATATTATAAGATATATGAGATTATTTTTTTCTTGTATTATATGATATTGTGACAGTGACAGTGATATTTGTAACAATCATGCATGACACAACAATATTTTTATTTTACTAATTTTAAAATAAAAAGAGAAAGAAAAAGAAAAAAATAAAAATAAAAGAAACTTAAATAATAGAAGAAAATTAGAAAAGAGACAAGTCCACTATTTTTTAAATCTGATAATAGTTACTATATATCAGTTTTATTGAGAATATATAGCCTTGAGGATAAGTTAGATATAGTTATATATAGACTATTAACCTAGTATATAAATATCAGAATTAAAAATAGTGGATTTATTTATTTTCACTTCTTTTTTTATTTTTATTTTACTTTCTATTTATTTTTTAATTTTTAGACCTAGGTTTAGAGATAGTGTGACATTACATATGACTGTCACAAACTATTATATATTATACAAAAGATAATAAAAGATTCTGGAATAATAATATATAATACACATGTTTTTTAGAGTAGACTAGATTTAGTATAACATGAACTATTAGTCTAGTGTATATAATGTAAACACTTTATACTTAGAACTCTATCAAGTTTTCTTATATTAATCTTAATACAAGGTTCTTTTTCTGGCTTTATTCTATAAGTCTTAAGTTATAAGGTAAATACTTTGTTTCAGAAACTCTATCAAGTTTTCTTGTATAAACTTTATATAAGGTTTTTCTTTTGTTTTTTATTATTCTTAACTCTGCCTAGCTAGTATACTAGCTAGGTAAAAGAAGCTTAACTATATATAGTATATCAAAGTCCACTGGCATTTTATAGATATATCAAACTTTTGTGAATATATTATATATATATTTTAAATATTAGCTCTGTATAGTTTATTTGTAATTTGTCTATATAAAATAATAGCAGTTGTTTTTAAAGTATCTTTTAAAGTAGAAAAATCTTCTTAGATTAAATTCATTTATATCTTCTTTAAGATAATAGTCAGTAGTTGAGGTAATCAGTAGAAAGAATAAGACAGAATAAGAAGAGGGCTGTTAAGACAACTGACTAAAGTTTATGAAGTTCACTTCAGAAGAAACCTAAGTCTATTTTCTACATAATATAACATATAAGAACTTATTTCTAAGAGAAATCTAAAAGAATAGAATAAGCTTTTCTAGAGGTGGCTACTATGTTAAGTATTCTAAAATACATTCCAATCTGGTAGAATAGTACTGACCAAGCCAGAAATAATAAAGTCTAAGTAATCAGTATTATGACTCAAAGCTCTTAGAGTTGGATTAAGAAGCAATCTTATATTTGGGGTAATACAAGAGAACTTGATAGAGAGCTCTGTACAGGTTTGTCTACCTTATATACCTAACTACATGGTCTGTGCAAGCTACTGTGTACCCTACCCTAAACTACCATGTGTCAGCCTTAAAGTCACCAAGTGTTATGCATATTATATGACATCATCTTTCCAAAGTATTCTATGCTCTTTTATGTATCATGTGACTGTCACCATCATTGTGTTATGTGATGTGACTGATGTGTGACTAAGTGATGTTGTCACTAATCCTAACCCCAAGTTCTAAGAATAGAAAAATGAAAAATAAATTGAAAATAAAATAAAATAAAAATAAGAGAGAAAAATACCCAAGTCCACTTTCTGTAATTCTGACAGTCAAACACTCTTGATAGAAAAATCCAGAATAGTGTTCAAATATAGTAGATACTTATCTAATGTTAACCAAAGATATATAGCAATGATTAGGAGGGTGTAGAGCATTATATGCCAAGTCTACCTATCAGGAAAATACATCTCCACAATGATACTCCTGATTAATATCTAATCTAAAAGCCTATTTTCCTTACAACATGCCTGTGTAATGGTAATACAACAATCTGAAGATTCTATTTTCTATGACAGAAGTACTTCTATCTGACTTGGTCTTCCATAGCAAAGTTGTACTCCTATCAGTGTCTCAACACTGAAACCTTCACTTGGGGTAATAGGAGCTATACTACCAAAACCCCAAGCATCTTCTATA
>Ga0157364_1006698_pt1 | contig 11874 bp, 7 predicted proteins | sample AttsexASBM2_FD_111476 | JGI IMG/M metagenome (GOLD analysis project Ga0157364, IMG submission 111476) | Fungus gardens microbial communities from leaf cutter ant in Ribeirão Preto, State of São Paulo, Brazil - Atta sexdens ASBM2 | ecosystem: Host-associated > Fungi > Mycelium > Unclassified ...
CAAACGCTAGTCTGTAAACAAAGAATTTGTTGTTCTTCCCTTTCTTTCCTCCTTCTCTTTCCATCGAGAAAAACAATTCTCAGTTGTCCTTAGCAATGCAAACACCATAAGGGACGAAACGAAAGGCTGAAGAAGAACGAATCACGAGGATCTCTGCGTTTAGTAGAGGGCAACGATTCCACCTGGTGAGATAATTACATGCTAGTAAAAAGCCTATTATTAGGCCGAAAGGTGATAGTTGTAATTTTATCTTTCTTACCTGCGTTGCATATGTTCATGCATGTCAAATCGTTCCGCTAATTCTAAGGGAATAGGTAATTACTGTCACGTCATTATACAGCTTTATTCAGATGTATGTCCTCGAGTCTTTCGGGAATTAAGATATTCTTTGTGAAATTGTTTCAACGAACGTTTATTCATGATGTATTTCATACATAATACTGTCACTTTTATTTTAAAAATATTCCTACTTGGAAAAAAGATACGCTGTATAAATATTTAATATGTAAGAAGGATAATCTATAATGTAAATTTATCTTATCGAAAGACATAGATGACAGACACGAGATATATCACGCGATAGGGGAGAGATTCGCGAGACATCGAGATTGGATAAGGACGCGCCATGTTTGTTAACGACAGACAGGCACCTTCTCCAAGCCAGCGCAAACGTGTACAGATCTAAGCTGATTCCTCCCTCTTAAAGTTTCCCGGTTTCATCCCCCGTGTTGCACGGCCTCGTCTCTCGCTCCATCGAGCTTTCAGGATTCATGTGTCGGGTCTGCACGAACAAGAGAATAAATGAAAGAGACAGAGAGAGAGAGAGAGGATAGAAATGAGTGGAGGCGGGATGAGGTCGATGGATGTGAGGGCGGGTGAGGCGCGCGGAGGAATATGAAACAATCGCTTCATTGGAAAGTCAAGAATCTCTTGAGCCCGTCGGCGTTTGACTTGCCATTAGGAGCGTCAGTTTTAATTGTGCCTGCACTCTCGTCCTCATCGTTGACGTCGTCGTCGTCGTCGTCGTCGTCATCGTCGTCGTCGTCGTCGTCGTCGTCGTCGTCGTCGTCGTCGTCGTCTATCTCTTGCAGTCTACAGCCGAGTCTCAGGTGAAGTGTATCGCCTACTACCCTGCGCGTATATGTCCCGTCGTGTCTACCCACCTACTCTTGTGCCCTTTAGCGATGTCTCATTAGTTGCAGCACTGCAACGGATGAGTACATCCTACTGCCGCCCAACTATGCCCGAATCACCCTACCCAACTTGTTCCACCTTTTCCTCTTTACTCCTTCTCCCCGCAACCTATCAAGAAGACCCATTTCCACCTTTTCCATCCTATCACTCGACAAACGCCTTCTTACCCGCGGCCACTTACTTTACACCATCACTTGAAGCGACAGGTGAGACCGAGAGGTTTAGACGGATATATGATATATCGTTCGATTTCGAAATTCATCATTCATGTTAGCTTTAGTAATTATTAATACACCTTCAATGTTTATCTTGATATATTTTAGTAATTGACACATGCATACTTTGATATTTTAATTATTATTTTAATATATTGCTATTTTGAAATAATTCTCTTCCAATTTCTCTAAGATATTCTAGATTCTCTTTTATATTGCATTGTTAGTGTATTATGTTACATTATGATAGATTCCGCTTATTCTAATTGTCTCTTTTTATAAGGTACATGCAATTCCGACAATAGATAATTTCTTAAGCAATTTTAGTTTCTTCGCGGTGAGAAAATAAGATGAGAATTCTCACGGACGTTTACTTAGCCGTTACTCGATACCTGAAACAAGCGGGGACGTTGAACAACAACTCTGATACGCGCGGAGACGGAAGAAGACTAAGAAGGCAGCGGCGGATACGCGAATGCTAGATAGTAGCTCCAGGCCTGATTATTTTCCGCTAGCACGTTCATTCAGGTAGAGAGCGTGGTGAGGGGGGGGGGGTTCAATTGGAAACAGCAATCACTGCTCGCCTGTATTTTGTTCTCTTCTCGGGTGCAGCGAAGTCCAATAATAAGCTTTCTCCTATATTGCCTCTTCAGCCAGCAACCCCCGTCTTTTGCCCTCCGTAGCCAGCAACGGCACCATCCTTTTCCCCCTCTCTTCCTTTCTCTCCACCGCCTGGCCCCCGTGCATTGCGCTCTTCCTTCGAGTTTCGAGCGTTTCGTCTCTCGTACGTTCCCCGAACGACCTCGGTTTCTGAGTTCGAGTCGTTTGCTGAGATACATCCCGACCTTGTCTCTCCCAGCCGCCCATTTCCGCCGCTGTGCAATGCTCTGTCGCTCTCGAAACAATGGAATTTCTTCGTTCACTAGCTGACACGACCTGGAAAGGAACGTCGTATCATACGAAACGATACTTTGACAAGCATAAAAAATTTAACTTGAACGAATTAGAAATGTTTTGCGCAGCATTAAAGAATGTAGCTGGTATATCTAAAGAATTTAAGCAATTAAATCGTCGTTTATAAGATTTTACAAAACAGATGAAGATATGCAAGTATAATAAATTAATAATTTTCAAAATCCATAGAGAAGTCCTCTTATGGAACGTGAAAAAAATGTTCCATCAGAGAAAATAAGATTGAGGTTCAACTCATGGCGTTAGGAAGAAAAGAAATGTCCGATTTACGAGTATCGCTCACACTATTTATCCTTGCAAAAGGTTAACAAAAACAACCACGCTGCTCATCGTTCATGTCTCCTAAAATATTATCGTTATTTCGGAGAATAGTGGTCAGAACGACGGCGGTGGCAGCGAAGGGCTGGGACGAAATGACAGAGGAAAGGGGGAAATGACAGAGGTGGAAAGGAGAAAAGAGAGAAAGAGAGGTGAAAATGCGCGGCACGTGAGCGCGCGCGGCGACGTTATATCAAAAGACCAATTACAATAAATTCCGAGGACGCCGTTTACCGCGCCGGAACACGAAAGGGCATTAATCCGCGAGGATTGTCAGCGGATACGGCGATAATGAAACAAATCGGTCTTTTATCGGTCCCCGAGGTACAACTGCCTAAAGTTCAATCGTCAATGACAGCCACGAAAATATCACTTTGTAGTCGATGCAAAGTGTTCACTGCGGTCTCGTGCGTTATTGCTTCCTGACATTTCAAAGCTGAAGGGATCCAAAGAACTGTTTATTACATTTTTATTCAATCGGATAAAAATCAGTCAAAATGTTCTTGGAATACGCATTGATAATAAATTCATATACACATCAAATTATAATTTCAGTTATTTTTAATTACTCATAATAGATCGCCACTGCTTCTACATAATACGTTAATTTAACTTAAAATAAAACAACGGAGTTAAACAATTAACTTCAAGAAATGCATTAATCTGACTTAAATGTAATTTATTGTGTATTAAGTGCATACGTTAAATGTTAATTATTTATTTCGGCTGAACTAAGCAATTCAATCATAAAAATGAATTGATTTTGACACATAGAAATTAAAAATAACAAAATGTTATTTAACTTTAAGAATTGGATTGCCATTACTTCTTTGATATCTAACAAAAATGCAAATTTTTTTTTATTTTTTTTTATTTTGTATTCTTATTCAATTATTATTTGAAAGAAATAAGAGGAAAATAAACTTATATAACAATTCTACATGTAGGACATGAGTGTGTAATTATATAAAAGAAATTATGTAATTACGTAAAGGAAATAATCCATTGATAGAAAGATATTTATAATGATGAGAATTAATAATAAAAATGACTACGTTAACAAACGTCTGTTTAATTTACTCAGCACAAAGAAGCAGCAAACCGAACAGAGATAAGGGTTGAATAGAAAATCCAGGTTGCACCCGGTCCACCTTTAACCGTAAACGGAGTGACGCACGAATTCCACGGATTAGATCATGGCAGTCGGTCGTCTCCCGAAATTAAGTTTACCCTGGCGGCAATTACACGAGCGCTAACGCCAACCCTTTCCCTCGGTAACCGGCACATAAATATATCGATTCAATTCCGTTTCGGTGGCGGGTACCTACCGTCCCACCTCTAGCGCTCTCTTCTCCCCGCCGACGTGACCTTCTATAAAAATTTATCGACTGGCAAATTGTTTCGCGCTCGGCGGTCCAATGCGTGGCCGCAATTCTACGTGTGTGGACAACGGGGTGACCGGCGTGCGTGTTTGTGTTCGGCACTGCGAGAGCGATCCACAGGCATGAATGCTGAACAAGGAGCACGCGAAAAGAGAATGAGAAAGAGAGAAAGAGACGGGGGGGGGCAGGGAGGCATGAGAGAAGGATGTGGAAGAGAGGAACTGACTGGAGTGACCATCGCTACTTTAAGCTTGTAGTCTGCACGACGTTAATTAACAAAAAGTCATTAAACTTTCTACGACGAGCGGAACGAAAGAGCGGGTCCATACTGTTCAAGGATCGATGTACCCCGTTTATACTCTAAGTGTATATTTTTTCTCTAAGCGGATGCGACACTTACATTCAACTTGTAATACGATTTGGCCTTCGTTAACTGAGATCAGGACTCTGAATGGATGGCTAAAATTTTGTCAGGCGCGAAGATAGACAGGTAAAGAAAGAGAACACATGTTCGAATAAACGAAGAATATAACGATTAAAGTAAGGGAAAGATTAAGAATGATCGTGCGATTAAATGCTCTGTAATTAAACGGCAGAGACAAAGAAACATTTCGCTGATGAAAGCTCTAAATTTCAAGCCCATTCAAAAAACGTACTCACGCATACACGCGCATTTGTGACCCAAGAGAGTTAAAGTGTGCCATATTCAGATGTAGAGAATACTCTTAAAATGTTATGACATGGAACTCATGATTTCATGGAACATTTAATTATTGTATTAGTAAATAGCTGCATTCACGCAGAAATTCTCGAATATCGGACAACATTTAGTAGCCAACGTTTCTCTCATTCGTCAATTGCTTGGTTGGTAAAACGAATAAAGTACTAGTACACTAGTATTTCTCGAAAATATGATTCTGATTTTTAGTTTAAAGTTCTATTGTTCTATTGTTAATTAAGAAATGAATGTGTCAAAAAGTACCAATTATTCTGCAGAGAGAGAATAAGTTTCATTTTTTGGAAGGAAAGATAAAATAATTTTATTGAACGTCTGAGCGCAATTAAAATCCACTAAGTATACTCTCATAAAAAGCCGTTCGAGTCAAATATGTAGTTATACCGCACTGTGAAGAACACACATTTCTTTCTCTTTTCATTTCTATACTCTCATTGGTAATGACGCTGATGAGTTAGAAGAAAAATCGTGAGGAGAGTTGTACAGAAAGGATCATTTAGGTCGCGGTAGCGTGAACGGAGGGGTATGTACCAATTATACGGACAACTATTGTGCGGCTCTCATTAAACGACGCCAACAAATTCGATTACTTCTGGTTTGAAATTTTGCTGCTCGGTAAATGGCAGCATCACCGCCACCACCATCGATGCTCGAAACGCTGCCGCTGCCGCCCTTCTACGAAAAGGGTGGAAATACCCGCCCGAGAACCATTTTCCTCGTTTCGAACCTACTGCACCCTCCTGGCCCGCGGAGAATTTATTTTACGACTAAACAGAAAATTAGTGAGCGTTTGGGTTTGCGGTGTTTAGGTCTTTTAGCGCCGCGCCTCGTGGCTTGGTGCCGGGAAATGGAAAAGCGTGCATGGCGGAAGTGTTTTCCGTGTGTCGGAAATAATTGACTCTTGTCTAGAGTAACGTTCCGTTATACATCGGATTCGTGTATCAAGCTTATTGCAAAAGGCTTTCTTATTTATTCTTTATTATTTTCGTTGAAATATACTTTTAATTATTGATAAACTTTTAATTATGATAAAAAGTTTGATCTGCAATTTTTTGCATCTGAATATAAATTTTGAGATATTTTTTTTATGAATAAGTCGCCAATCAAAAAAGTAACTACGAATGCTTCAACGAATTTTTTAATACGAAAGTTGATGCCCAATTCGTTGTGTCGTGAAATGATTTGAGAAGGAAACATTTTAATTTGTAGTTGAGTTATAAGGACTCGATTTGTACGGCTGATTTTATTGAGCGAGGGATCAGTGCGGGCAATTTATCTTGATTACCGACAGATCATTAACACCTGGCTAAGTGATTCACTCGTTAAAATGGACAAACATTTACGATATCGCAGGAACAAGAATAAGATCGGTTGACTTTAATTGCACAGCGAATTAATCAAGCTTGCGCCATCATTTTACGAGAAGAATATAAAAAGAAAAATATTTAATTGCCATCTTTGTATGAAAGTCGCTGGTAGATTTGGACTTGCGTATGTGAGAGAAGAGAAGGGGAGGAGTAGAGTAATTTATTATTTAATTTTCTAGACGAACAGTTTTTATCTCGGTTTATCGCCAAGCTACCGTGACCGAAAAGCTGCTCTTCCGCGTTATTGCTTAGAGTAACCTCTGGCCAGTAATGGTTATGTTTGTCATTATCACTATGGCGTACGAATCGTCTGTCCGAACCAACCGACCTTACCCGATGAACTACAATACTCAAACTCGTTAAGGTCAAAGCAATTTTCCTGCTGTTTACCTATTCGAAACATTTTAATAAAAATTAAACGCAAGTGTACCAACTCTCTATACATGTAATCTATATACAAATTTAATTGTACATAATTAAACATGCTTCGCGGAGAGTCATCGTTTACCCTTTCGAGGAACTATAAATAGTGAGAAAGTAGAAACACATCGATGCAGAATAAGACGTTATAGGGTTGCCCCTACAACGCGACATGTCGCAGCTGTATTTATACAGACGGTTTCCGGCATGACTCTTCGTTTAATTTTTCTTTCCCTGATTCCATGTATTTCAGAGTAAAATGAGGAAAATATTATCTCTAATTTGAAAACATACATTAGATTCTATAAATAAAATAATTTCTTATATCCAAATGCTTGACTATAAAAATTAATGCATTATCTCATGATACAAGTATATATTTATTTTATTACTTGCAGTACAGATACTCTACTTATGACTACTTTGCCTTACAGATCTTCGAACTTGCGACAGTATACGTTAAGAATTAAAAAAGATTAAGAGTAAATTGAACCAAGAGTAAAGTTAATCTACATTGGTAGAAACGGGTATTAATTTACTTTCACATAACTGTGTAATTATTTTATGTCTACTAGCATAACTAGTAATATAAATATCTATTACTAAAAGAGAAAGAAAACAGATTTAGAATTATATAATTACGATTCAACTTATGATTAAAGTTTCGAAACGTAAGTAGAGAAATACCAGTATATACCAATAATGTCAAGAGGCAAGAGAATAATCAATCATAAACATCCGAAAGAAATCTTTTTTTTATTTACATATAGATTGTTGTGTATCAAAAATGCCCAGGTGTATCATCTTAGACATTAATAATTCGAAGTATTTACTATTGCGTTTCAGCGCAGTCAAACACTCGCATGTCGGTAAAGTTGTTTTACATAATATCACTATAAATTAAAATGTATTATGCAAGTTAGTCGGTCTCGTCGACAGCTTCTCCGGGACTTCCAGAGACTCAGTTGTGGCCACGCGCGTTTCGCGCGCTCGGGGAAGGGGGTGAGTTTTGCGGTACCACTGTAGCTGCGGGAGAGAGGAGGACGCTGAAAAAGGTAAAGGGAGCTGCTCAGAGTACCAGTGGTGAAACTAAGGGGATGGCAAAGAGAGCACCGTAGTAGCGTGAGGCAAACACCGGAGAGGTTCTTCGAGATGTACCCACCTTGGCCAGTTAACGGCGGAGTTTCCTCATAAACTCTTAGGAAACTTCGCAGACAAATACAGAAATATTTTGTAATGGAAACACGTCCCGCGGAGATTAAATATCGCAATAAGGATGACGAGCATCACCGAAAGCTCTTCAAGAATCTCAATACTCAGATTAAGAGCGAATTGAATCGATTATTCATCGGAGGAAATAAATTGCGATCGGAGAAAAGTGTTAAATATCTTAAACGTGAAATCGCGTACAATACTCGATAGAAATTTTACAATTTTATGTTATAGCATTTGTCCGAATTGCGATGGCTGTTAAATATCTTCACTTCCCCAAAGAGGAATGTCAGAAAAATAGAAATAAATGACTTGAAAACTCCAGATACATACAAATATATCAACTGTTATACACGATACATTCATTTCAAAGCGCGTAGAAATAGTGACAGGTACACGTAAATTCCCTTTAAAACGACGGATTATATCAATGTTCATATATTTTGATCAATTTTAAATTGTCGAATCAGAGTAAAGTTGTAAAAAAGCATTAAAAACTACTATGCAATCATTAATTTTAAACTAACTTGCGTTAAAAAGTAATTTCAAGAGATATTTACAAGTCCCATAATTTAATATTCAAAAAACATGATAAAATGATAAACCAGCGCACTTTCGAGTTGCACAAGTTTATTACAACGTTTCATTGCCAACAGATTTTTTCTTCTAATTATTCCCCAGATTTTTTTCTTCTAATTGTTCCCCAGGCGATTACAATTACAATTTTCGATACGATAGCCATAGTCGAACTACAGCAATCAACGAGATCGTAACCCTTCCTCCATACCTCTTTGGGGGAGAACCTCAAGGACTTAGCAAGTAGTTAGTCCTCCCACTTTACCTTTGCGCAACTCATTGTCACAACATCGAAGAAATAAACTATGCGAATTGCTACAAAATTCGACAGCAAATTCCGTGGTTGATTGCATTAATCTGCGTTATATCGTTACATAAATCATGCTTATTAAAAAAAAGTTTACCGTTGTGATATCACAGGAAATCGCATTGAGATGAATAACTTCAGATTATTATTTTTTATATTCTCTGGATTGAGGTAGATATCTAAAAATATATATATATATATATATTCAATGTTTTTCTTTAGTCTATTGAATCTCTTTGTGATCCACTGATTAATATTTTCGATGTTAATAGCTATATAATGTGTTACATTAAGAAGCTTCATTTTCGCACTCAAATTTAGCATCGCCTTCGCGAAACAGACGCAAAGCACAGAAGTGTTATATCAAATTTCATTCCGCGTCCTCTTGGTGCGTTCTAATTTTACCCAGCTTCATAATCATGTCTTTGCTTTCATTGTCTATGCGAATTGGCGTGCGTGCAGAGTTCCATCTCGCTGTATCCGATCGATTCATATCGCGCGTCGTAATAGCACGGAAAACACTTCCGGAAACCATCACTGACCATCTACCAAGCCCAGCACTTAAACTCTAAGCGCGACTAGCGTGGAGAACCTGATGGATAACGACCGCTCAGAGATTAATCGGCGGTCACGGATTCTAAATTCTGCGACGTGGCTGAACTGTGACGATCGCTGCAATTTGCGACATCGAGAGGTTTATTTGATACAACTTTTGTTTGTTTAAAAATATATCTTACTCGTAATAATTCTGATTTATGTTAGATTCGTTTATAAATAGATTTTGATTAAAAAAAAATCAACAATAATTTATTTGTAATAAAATAGTTTTGCTATTTTAGCTTCAATTATTATGTAAAGTGTTATTTAAAAAAAAAATGAATTAAATTTTTCTAGAAAATATATTCTTATTTTAAATGCTCTATTCAGAATCTTCAAAATTTAAGTATCTACACGCCACAGAGTTATTTTACATATATACTCCGCACGCATATCTATTGTTATAGCAATCACTTACTATTTCTGTAATCTAAGTAACATATTTATACTGCTCTTTATTGCGCCGTCTATATATTCTGTCAATAACTGTCGTATTGGGCACAAACGTTTTTGGCATTCGTAACGGACAAACCACGAGTAGCGATACTTAAAGCCAAGTAATTTGAGCGGCGTAGAGAACTCGACGGATAACGAGCAGCCGAAAATTGATCGTATTACGGCCAAGAATTTGAAATTCCATCAGATCCGCGCTTTATTCGTCGACAATTCAACGATATTAACTGGCGTTTCAGACGCGACAACAAGACAAGAAAGTACATGGCGTGCGTAGAATCTATCGAGTCTTCTCTATGCTGTCCGATCTCTATGCTGTCCGGTAAGAATATGTTATATACGTACCGACGACGTATAGGACATAGCGTTTAACTTGCATATTTCTTGGTTATTATATCTTACTCAAAACTTTGTATAAGAATATTACGAAAATATTTTTAATCCTCCTTTTTCATTTGAGAGTTTATTTCTCTAAGAATCTCTCCAATTAATTTTATAAATGAAGCGTACTTTATAACTTTAACGTATAATAAATATTTATATTTTATTAATATATATTTTTTATCTTTTATTAATATATTATATTTACATATTATAATATATTTTATTTTATTAATTTTTGTGTTTTATATTTATTTTCAATTAATTTTTATTATATTAAAGAAAGAAAAAAATTTCGCACGTCATAATGAAGTTAAGTAATTGACTAGCGATAGAGTGATAGAAAATTTTAGATCAATAATTTTCAATCAAACTATTACATACCATATCTTACGTATCGCGTATATGCACGTGTGTGTGTGTATATATATATATATATATATATATATATATAAATAATGTGTTAATGATGATTCACTGACAGAGTGCATTTCTCGCGTGTACGTGCAAACAAGTCTTACGGATGGTATGCCCGTTATATATCGTCTGGTACTATGCGCTGCGACGATTTCGGTAAAATGTGTGACGGTCGAAGCGACGACCAAAGCCTCTTTGACTTCTCTCTCGTAACCATAAACTCTTGATTTATGCTGCTTCGAGTCGAATGTACGCAGCCGGCGCGTTACCGTTCAAACGCCATCAAACCATGCGTGAGATCGACCTGTCGCGAAAATCGGATTAGTGGTTACCGTGTGGACTTTTTTACTTTGTACAATATTACGGATACGAATAAGCGAATACCGTCGCGGATGCCAAAGAGACCATCGAGAAACCCGGATTGCTTTTCAAGTTTAATCGCATATCTTATCTCATCTTTACGGCTGGTATCCTTGCCAAAGATATCATTGAAAACCATTTTAATAAGTAGACTTATGGTAGTATTCGAAAATGTTTTATTTTCATAGATCTTTAGCAACGCTTATAATGCAAACTCTTTATTCACATTTTATTTAATTGATTTATTTCACTTTGTATAAATAACGCATTGTCTTGATACATTTTTCTATCATAGCAAATATAATGCTGCCTTTGTACAATAGAATTCTTTTTCATATTATATTGTATAATGTTATTTTCGAGATAAAGAATAAGCAAATGAAAAAAGAGCATATAATTCTATACGACCTCTGTTGAGTTATTATAATCGTTGGGCGCTTTCTCGTTAGGCAAAACTTTACAATCCACTCAAATTAAGAATTGATTAATTAAGAGTAATTAACTTAATGAATAACTCTTTCGTCATTCGTAGCGCATTACTACTATTAACGTTTTGTCTAACATGAAATACGTGCATGCAGTTCTGATATTAATATTTGCCAAGTGCAATGAGTAAACGCGACCTTGTAATCGCTAGAGTTGTCTAAGGTAATTAATGCCAATTTCATTCACATTTGGTTGACATATTATGTCGGACTGACATGTAATAACAGAAGCAGAAAAGTCGTCAAATATCTGAAAGATATCTGAAAGTAGTTGTTCATTAAAAATTCAATTTAAAGATCGCATATGAACAGTATCATAGAAATTCAACCTTAGACAAAAGCCAACACCTTATTTTCAATATATATTGACTGGAACAAATTATTATATTAGCATACATATAATGATAGTGCAATGATAACTTGATCTACTGAAGAATTACATTCTGACTCATCGTTAATGAATGACATAGCTGCGTTTATAG
>Ga0157364_1006699_pt1 | contig 11874 bp, 15 predicted proteins | sample AttsexASBM2_FD_111476 | JGI IMG/M metagenome (GOLD analysis project Ga0157364, IMG submission 111476) | Fungus gardens microbial communities from leaf cutter ant in Ribeirão Preto, State of São Paulo, Brazil - Atta sexdens ASBM2 | ecosystem: Host-associated > Fungi > Mycelium > Unclassified ...
ACCATTGAACACCAGAGATCGAGTTCAATAAGAGTTTATCTTCATCGATTATCAGACTAGTGAATTACAGTGTAACTACTAGTCTTATATACGAATGGAAAGTATAGGAGATGCTCGGGGTTTCATTGGTAAAACCTCTATTACCCCAAGTGGAGGTTTCAGTGTTGAGACACTGACAAGAGTAACTCTGTTATGGAAGACCGAGTTGAATAGGAGTATCCCTGCCATAGAAGATGGAATACCTAGAGGGTTGCAGTACCGCCATAAGACATGTTGCAAGAAAGGTGGCCACTGTGAAAGGTGGGCTTGTATGTTTTGGAGGTGACATCACCACAGGGATGTAGTTTCTGGACGAGTAGACTTACATATGACAATCCAGCTTCTTTGAGGATCAATTTGAATGGATATTTTTGGCCTCAAGCCATACATTATTACCAGTCTTTAATCTTTGTGAGTTCCTTCTTTTCTTGTCAGACTGTTTCTTCATGGCTTTTTTTGCTATCTCTGTCAACTTCTTTACTGCTTCCCAACTTTCTTGTAGTTCTTGAAGGAAACTTTCTAGTTTTGATAATTCCATCTTTACAGTAAGATTCTCTTTCCATAGATGTCATCCAAAGTTAAGTTCAAATGGAGTGTAACTTGTTGCTGTGTGTTTCTTGTCATTATATTAGAATTCTACTGCTGATAGCCATTTGGTCTAATTGTCTTGCTGATAGTTAACATAGTGTTTTAAAAACATTTCAACCTCTTGGTTAATTCATTTTGTTTGACCATCTGTTTGAGGATAATAAGCCATTGATAATGCTCTCTTCATACCTAATGCCTTTGTTAATTTTTCTATGAATTTTGAGGTGAATTATAGTCCTCTATTGCTGAGAATTCTTTTTGGTATTCTATGTAATTTCCAAATTTCATCCTAGTATATTTTAGTAATTTTCTCTAATGATACTGTTGTAGTTGTTGCTTTAAGTCTGATCATCTTTGTAAATCAATCTACTATAACTACTATAGTATCCTTGTCCTTTGATTTTGGAAGTGGTCCTATGATATTGATACTCATTTCCTGCCATGGTTCTTTTAATACTTTCAATGAATAAAGTTCTCCTACTTTCTTCATGTGTTGTACTTTATTCTGTTAACACTTGGTACATTCTTGCATATCTCTGGCTGCCAGTAATTTCCCTTGATTAACTCAAGTATTTGCTATTGTCCTGGATGTTTCACATCTGCTGGATTATGGTTTTCTTGTAAAATTTGCTCTCATATTCTCTGGTTGTTTAGAATGTAAATTCTTTCTTCTATATAGACTATTCTATCATCTTCCCATACTTGTCCTTCATCTTTTTCTAGTTCTTTCAAAAATTTTTGCTCTTTGGTACTGTTTCTTTGTATTTCCTCCAGTAATATGGTTTCTTTTACCACTTGGTTCCTTTGAATGATTTTTACTTCTGCTATTGTAGTCTTTCTCATCCATATTTCTCCCTTAAGTAGCTGAACATCCTTGTTGTCTTCTATAGTATCCACTTGATCTTTTTTTAATGATATATTAGCTTTAGTGCTTATTTTTCCTGATATGTGGCATAATGTGAAGTCATAGTCTTGTAACTTCAGATACCATCTTGCTTGTCATCTATTAAGTTTATATAGTTCTCTGAAATATTTGAGATTTTCATGATCTGTCCAGACTTTGAATTTCTCTGTAATATCTAGTAAATATTGCCTCTATTTTGTAAGGGCTTCTACTATCACAAGTAATTCCTTATTATAGATCTCATAATTTCTTTCCACTGGTTGTATTGTTTTTGACAAAAAAGCAATAGATTTCTATTTTCCTTTTTGTTTCTGAAATAGAACTTCTTTAACTATATATCCTGAAACATATATTTCTACTTAGAATTTATCATTTCTCTTTGGAAGTATGAGGACAGGTTAACTTGTAATCTTCTCCTTGAGTTTGTTAAATACCTTTTGATGTTCATTTTCCCACTTCTACTTTTTCTTTTCTTTAATATTATAACTCAACAATCTTAGAGTAGATCAAAGAGAAAGAACTTTGTATTAGGTAACATAAGAAAACTTGATAGAGAACTCTGTACAAGATGGTTTATCTTATATACTAGTTACTTATGGACTGTGCTCTACTACTTTAGCCTATCTTAAATAACCATACATAAGCTTTAAGGCCAACATGTGTTAAATATATTGTTATGACATCATTGTTTCAGAATCTTCTACCTTCTTCTATCATATCATGTGAGTGTGTGACAGTTTGTGATGGTGACTTGTAATGTCACACTAAACCCTAACCCTAAGTTCAAAACTAGGAAATAAATAGAAAATAAAAATAAAATAAAATAAAGTCCACTTTTTGCAACTCTAACATTTGAGTCTGTTAAGAGATTTTGTTGTATGACTGAAATTTTTAATAAACCATCAATAGAAATTTGCAGACTCTAAGAAGCTTTCTACTTTTTTTATCTTAGTGAAGGTCTTCTATTCTATAACTGCTTTGACTTTATCATTTTCCATTCATACTTCTCCTCATCCAACTACTACTCCTAGAATATGAATTTCTTTAGCATTGAAATTACATTCTAATCATTTAAAACAAAGATTGTGCTTCTCTACTACCTTCAAAAATCAAATAGTCTGTTTCTCTATTTCTTTCTTGGTTTTGGTAGATATTACAAAGTTGTCTATGTAGTTTGCTAGTACTTTTTTGTATAGTAGTTCTCAGAAGATACTATTCATCATCCTTTGAAATGTTCCTAGTGAGTTGTATAGTTCAAAGTACATCACTTTTGGTTCAAATAGACCTTTATTTGTTAAGGAGGCTGTTTTTTATTTGTCTCCTTCTTTGACTTGTACATTGTCATAACCCTAGATAAGATCCAACTTGTTAAAGTATTTTGCCTCTTTTAACTTGTCAATTACTTCCCCAATTAAGGATAGTAGTATTTTGTCCTTTATCATATTTTGGTTCAATTTTCTGTAGTCCTGTACCAATTATAGTGATCCATCTTTCCTTTGGAATGTAAAAACATGGTACTACATATTGTAAACTTGATTCTACAATTAACTCTGCTCTGAGTTGTTCATCTAGCCATTGGTTTAATACTTTATCTTCCTTGATGGTCATTGTATAGGCTTTTGTGCTAAGTTCTTTAGGTGCATCTTCAGTTAAATTAATTTTGTGATCCCATTCTAGTAACTTTTTAAACTTCTTCTTGTTGAATAGATGTATGAAGGGTTCAATGTATTTTGGAAGATCCTCTAGATTTGTTGGATCTAGTTCTTTGCCAATTTCTTATTGTTCTTTATCCTGTGTATCTGTTACTTGTATTTTTTGTGTCCTGAATGATATATCTTAGTATTGTATTTTGCATGTCTTTAGACATCTTGTAAACCATATTGTCCCTGAATTCCAATTTATTTCTAAGTTATACTTGACTAACCAGTCATATCCTAAGAATATGTCTATGCTATTTAAATCTGTGATTATTGTATCAATTTTTTCTTTATTTTTGTTGATCTCGACTTCTAGTAGTGTATATCATGTAACTTCTCTATTCTTGGTTCTATTTATATTAAAGACCTTAAATAATCTGTTCATAGGTTCTGTTTTTATCTTTTCTTCTTTTACTAGTTGTTTGTTGATTCCAGTGTGTGTGTATTCTGAATCTACTAGTACCTGTAGTCATAATTTCTTCCCATTTACTGTTTTGATATTTGTCTACATGTTGAGCTCTCTTTCTTATTCCCTTGATTTAGAATAACATATTAATTCTAAGCATCAAATACAGAGGTCTTTTATATCATACCTATTGAAACCTTCTCCAAAACCCTCCTATTTATCATCTTTCTTGTTATCTGTTTCTTTCTTCAATAGAAATATGGCATGTAAGTTATCTGTTTCAGCTTTCATAGCTAATGCTTTGAATTCAATCATAAAGTCAGCAATGTGCTTCTTGCTCTGTTTGAACATTTCAATCTTTCATTTGGCATCTGCTGTCTTGCTCTTGTTACTAAACATTATTTTGAATTCTCTGACATAATGTAGGCTAGGATTGTAGCAATCCTATCATTTGTTGCTGTAACTCTGTTACTCTTGAGAAATAAACAGATTCCCCTCCACCAGTCTTTAAATTTCATTCTGTCCCCATTAAACCTAGAACCATGCTCTTTGGTATGACTGCTTGTTTATTCTGTATTGCTGGTACTAATGCTGTTGACATTTCTTTTATAGTCTCTATTTCTGTTGTTCTGCTTGAGGCTTCTTCTTCAGTGATTTTTAATAATCCTAGTCACTTTGACAGTGTTTCTAAATTGTTTCCTCAATATTGATCCATCCTGCTATCCATAGACTGTGCCATAAATATCAATTATATTTCTAACAGTCTAAAATCATAAATGTTCCAGTAGCTTAACCACTATGCACTTTCATTTTGCAAGGTGAGCCTGACAATGCTTTATCAAATGTTATGACCTTAGCTTGGCTCAGATTGAAACTTAGGCAAAGACTTGAGTAAGAGTGAGAGATTGAGTCAATTAGTAAAGTATGAAGATACAGAATAGTATCTACATCTATATATACCTATTGACTATGAGGAATACATGTGTAAGTCATGAAGAAAAGATGAGGAAAATATGATAAAGCCTCAACTATTGTATGAGGCACTGACTAATCATACACATTAACATATTGCTAATGTGTAGTACAGCCAATCATTGAGTCATACAGAAGAAACCCCAATATCTGTTGTCCATAAGTGAACTACCTGTTAGACATGAGGCATCAATCATAACATGTTGTTATCTATCACATTCTGTTCCAACTACATCCATTCCAACCTACAGATAGCTTTTTCTTTCTTATCTACATTCTCTAACCTTTTCTAGTGTGAATTACATATCTTCATTCCACCTTGGATATCCTCACTAGACTTTTGTTAACTCTATATACCTTCATCTCCTAATATCTGAAGATCACTAGAAATCAGGGTAACTTGCTTATTAGTCTCTATTTCAGATAACTACTCTAGATAGCATATCTAGTATATAATCTAGTAGTTTACACTGTATTAGTTATTCTGAAAATCAACTCAAACCAACACCTATTTCTAGTATTGGTGTTAGAGGCAAATCATACTCACCAGATTATCCACAATAGCATAGAAGATGGAATAGAAAGGAGGCTTAATTAATCAAGTGACAGAGAAAAGCCAGAAGTAAGTACTATATAGATAAGATGACCTAGGCTTCAACAGATAATGTTGTGTCTAGCTTATGTGTTATATAGTTATAATTTTTGAATAAAGAGAAGCTCAGACAAGAGAGTGCAAGTGCAGTACAGTTCAAGTTGATTATCAGACTGAGGAATTGTATATAGTAACTATTATCCTTAAATACTAGAAAAGTGGTTCTAATAATAATAATGTACTGCATATACTACTATTGGATACTATAGTGTTGTTGACCAGAACTCCATGGGATTTAATATGGAATGGAGAGGCTCTTATCCACAAAGTAATAGATGATTAGAATAGAGTACAATCTATTTTGGAAAAAAGTAGGTATATTTGGATAAGTTTGTTGTTATCTAAAGCAGATAGTGGATATTGTTAGTTAGTATGTGACAGTTGGCAACAACACACACCTTGCTACTCTCCTGTTAGATATGGTCCATACCTTGTTATCCAAGATGCCTTTCCAGATCTTGGATATCAAGATCCAAGTAAAATGTGTTTATCCAAGAATATGAAAGTCAGAGTGAAATGATCTTTAGCTTTAGTGTATGTGCTGTGTCTCTACAAGTTGTACTGGTCACATAATTCAGATCAGAACTGGAGACTTTCAGAGGTAGCAAGGTGTGTTATTACTAACATTGGAAATGACATCTCCAGTGATTCTAACCTACTAAGTCTCTTAAGTCTACTTCCAAAATATATGACTAGTACAGCTAGTAGAGATATAGCATGCAAGCTAAAGCCAAAGATTGTTCCAATCTGTCTTTCATATTCTTGGATAATATGCTAACTAACATATTTGAACTTCCAATATGCCTTGCTAAATCTTGCATAATGAGATATAAATCACATCTAATATTGTTACAAAGTGTGTCATCTTTGATAGCTTGTTACATACTACTAGGATTGTATCTTTTTTTCTACTATTAGTAGTAACTTGGTGATAAAGTCAACTGTCAAGTGTGTCTATGGCTTTTCTGAAACCTCATTTGCTATCAGTTTTTCTGCTAGTTTTTCATTCTTAGCATAAGTTATAGCCACATATTTTCTCACATTCCTTGTCACTCTTGGCCTCCAATAGTTTCTGATTACTAACTCTGTTGTCTTCTACTTCCCTCCATTCCTAGCTACTAGTATATCATAATGTAATCACATAACTTCTAACTGTTACAACTCAAAGACCTTAGGGTTGGTCAATAGGAAGAACCTTGTATTGGGTTAACACAAGAGAACTCGATAGAGAGCTCTGTACAAGATGGTCTACCTTATATATCTAGGACCTATGGTCCGTGCTAGCTATTTCTAACCTACCCTAAATAGCCATGTGTATACCATAAGGCCAACATGTGTTCAACATGTTGTATGATGTCATCCTTCCAGAACCTTCTACTTCCTTCCATGCATCATGTGACTTGTGACTCTGTCATGTGATAGCGTTATCTTTGTCACTAAACCCTAACCTTAGTTCTAAAAATAGAAAATAGACGAGAAATGAAAAAGACAAGTAAATAAAATGAAAAGGAAAACAAAGATTGAAGTCCATCGTCAATGTTCTTAACACTAACCTCAAAGCCTCATTCTTTGGAACATAAACTTTTCCTTCTCTTAAGACTATCTCACTATCTATTTCCCACTCATCTCCTCTTAATGTCTTAATACCCACTTTCTTTATCTTCTCTACTACTTTAACTACTTTTTTATCTTTTCCTCTAGTTTTCTTTATCTTTTCTAGTATATCTACTTCTAGTCCTTCTACTACTACTTCTACTAAACTATGTATCCATTCTTCTTTTCTGTTCTCATTGTTATTTTCTACTCTTACTTTCTAATATGGCCTCCTACTAAGTCTATCTATCTTTTCCACCTTTGTCTCTAGTACATACTTTAGGGTAAAGTCAAACCTAGATAGATAGAGTGCTTATCTTGCTTATTGTTGGTTTAGATTTTATACCTTCATGAAGTATTTCAAGTTTTTGTAGTCAGTTCAAACCTCAAACTGAAACTTTGCACTCTCTAAAAGATGTCTTTAATTTTCTAAGTCTTTTTTCATTGCTAACATCTCTTTGTCATAAATTTCATAGTTGTGTTCTATTTTATTCAACAACTTAGAAAGGTAGGCTACTAGTCTCCATCTTCCATCTTCATATTTCATTAACAAGATTCCTTCTATTATATAGTCTGATGTGTCAACTTCCATTCTCATTTTTTTGTTCAAGTCTAGTGCAACTAATACTAACTCTGTTGTAAACCTCCCTTTCAACTCCTTAAATGCCTTTTCTTGCCTGTCTTCCTATTTCCACTTCTACTCTTTCCTCACTAGCTCATGTAATGGCTTTGCAATTTTTGCAAAATTCTTAATGAATTGCCTATAATAGTTGGCAAGCTCTAAGAACTTTTGAATGTCCTTGACTCTCTTGGGGGCTGGCTATTCTAGAACTGCTTTTACCTTTTCTTTCTCCATCTTAATACCCTCTAGCTCTATTACAACTCCTAAGAACCCAACTTCTCTCATCTTCCATTTAAACTTTTCTGGTTTTATATATAAGCCATTTTTTTCTAATATTTTTATCACTTTTTCTACTACCTCATTATGTCCCTCCTCTTCTTCTGTTCCTACTATCACATCATCAATAAAGCTGGCTAATTTTCTAATATCAACTAAGTTCCTTAGGATTTTGTTCATCATTGTCTAAAAAGTGGCTGATGAGTTTGTTAGACCAAAGAACATCACTGTTGGTTTAAATGATCCTTCTGGCATTGTAAATGCAGCCTTCCACTCATCTTCCTTTTCTATCCATACATTATTGTAGCCCCATCATAAGTCTAATTTAGTAAATATCCTTTTTATATCTATGTTTTCTACTATATCTAAAATAAGAAACAAGATATAATTATTTTTAATAGTCTATTCATTAAGATACCTATAGTCCTGTACCATTCTTTTCTTACCATTCTTCTTCCCTACAAAAAACACTTGTACTGTCTGAGGTAACTTAAAGGGTTGAATGTACCTTTTTCTTAACTGCTTCTGAACAAACACTCTCACTTCTTCTCTCTTTTTTCTAAACAAAGGATAGATTCTCCCTTTTCTTGGCACAAACACCTCCTTCAACTTGATTGTATGATTTTACATCTTTCTTACTAACATCCTTTCACTCACCTTCTTTCCAAATATCTTAATATACTTGTGGAATCTAGATAGCACCAACTTCTTGGCATCTTCTTCTGATTTTGCCACTTCTTCTTCCTTGTTCCAGATCTCCCATTCTTCTACTACTCTTTTTACTTCCATTGCTCTCTTCTTCTTCTTTATTTTTCTTTAACTCAACTTCTTTCCTCCTCTTTTCCTACTCTTTCCTTACTTTCTTCTTCTTTTGTTTTTACCATCCTAATTTCTCTTGCACTGATTTTCACTGCTTTCCACATTTCTCTGAACACCTCATCATCTTTACTTTCCCTATCCTCCAATTAATCTCTGAATTATGTCAAGCTAACCAGAGTATGCTCAGGATGATATTTCACTTCTTTTTTCCTACCACATCTATTTCTATCCTCTCTGTGTGTCCTTTGTAAAAAGATATTCTACTGTGTGCTTAATTGGACTCTCCTGATTGAATATACTATTTATATTTCTTACATATATGGGGTGTTCAAGTTTTTTTAGCTTAAACCTATGTTTCCTAGCAAATTCTATACTCATTACAAGTTTTGTTGCTCCATTGTTATCCCCTCCTATATATCTATCCTTTCCAGCCCTATTTTCACCATTACTTTCCTTAGGGATTTCTCTGAATTTAATATACTAACTTTCATTTCCTGACTAGCTAATATATCAAATTTATTATTAAGAGAACTCAGTCAAGATCCTGGTTCTTTTCCTCTTTTAAAGACTTATTATTTACATTGTTCCTATTATCATAGTATACTTGAACCCTTATATTTTCTTTTTCTTTTCTTTTCTTTTTATCTATTTTCTTTGATTTGATTTTTCTTTTTCTCTTCTTTTCTATTTTTTTAAAATTTCTTGGACAATAAAGAGATATGTGACTATGGTCATATTATACATCACATGTTATGATGTCATAGGCCTAGAATCTAGGAAAAGGTGTCAAGATGTATATCAATAGTATATTTACCTCATAGTATACATATAATGCACTCATAGCTAACATATGAACATTAGAGTAGAATTATTTGTCATTAGCACAGACCATGAACTATCTGTATAAATAGAGTAGCAATACATCAGGGACTTCTTATCAAGTTTTCTTGTGATCTCCACAAAACTCTTATTCCATAAGACTACTAAAATGTACTATTGATTGTTTTGATTGGTAGTTGCCATAATGCCCATCTATACTAATTCTCCTGCCCTCTTCAATGTATTTTCTATTTCTGTAGTATTGTGTTATATGTCCAAATCCTCCACAATTATAGTACTTTTTATAGCCTTTATCAACATCCATTGTATTAGAGTCTCTTGGAGGTTCTACTAGAGCCTGTCTTTCTAGTAGTCTAAGCATTATGGTCTATCTTTGATTTTGTTGCTACTGTTGGTACCAATTCTGATTGCCTCTTTCTATTCTTCTCTCAGATTTTCACTATATTTGGGCTTTTGATCTTAGTGGTAACTATTGTTGCCTTTGTGTTAGCATTCTGGTTATTGCTCCTGCTTTTTGTATTCTCATTCTCTTATATATTTTTTCCTCTACTTTTGCCTATCTCCTCTAAGACTATTGCCCTTTCATACCACTTTCTTATTATTACTAGGGATTGTTCACTCTTCATTAGTTTTCTTCTGATTCCTCCATTTAGACTCCTTTTGAACTCCTTTGTTAGTACTCTTCTTGTATGTCTACTTTCTCTTGCTGTTTTCTTAAATACCTGTATATATTCTTCAACTGTCTTCTCTTCTTGTTCTAAGAGATGCAATTTCCCCATCTTGGTTGCTTCTTCATTTATCTCCCCAAACTTCAACTTCATCAGCATCAATAGTTTCTCTACTATTTCAAATTCCTGTTCCCCTTCTGCTAACTTCTCTAATATATTGTTTTTCTATACTTCTACAACTTCTCCTTGCATATATAGTAATATCCAGCTTATCTTCACCTCTTTCATTTTCTGTCTTAACTTCAACTGAATATAAAGGTGGCAGACATTAATGAAACTTACTATCTTATTCTTGTCTCTACTAAATATTTTAGAGGGTACTATATAAATATTCCTATAGCATTCCTCCTGCTATACCACTTTTACTCCTTCTATGTTCACCCTCATAGTTAGCTCAGCAAGTTGCTGCTAAAGAGTAATAATTTTATTATTTTGTTGGTCTTCAAGTTACTGTAGTATTTAGTCTATTGTGTTAGTAGTTAGTACTGGTGTAATGGATGAAAGTAGTAGTGATGGAGTTAGTTTCATATATTATCCAAACATATCCAAGATAATGCTTACCTAAGCTCTACTCTGCCTAAGATATCTGTAAGAGTAAATATCTTCTTTCTAGTCTGTATATTATTTCTAGTATAGATTAATCTAATTTCTTACCATATATAATTACTTCATTATTAATCACATGGCTCCTTATGATCTCTATGGAACTCCAAACCTGATTTTTAAGGACTTGAGTGTACTCAGAGTAGTTATCCATCTTCTTTTATCCTCAGATAGTCTTAGTATCTATATTCAAGATACATAAATACTCTATAGTTCCTTAGCTTAAAAATCAACTAGTATAGTATATTGTTCTAAGTGTCTATGCTTCAAAGTTTGACTTCCTTTATGATCTGCTTTTTGTTATAACTCTCTTTTTAAATATGAATATTATGACATACAGAAACATATATTAGAGTTGAAGATGATAAACTTTATTTATTTTCATTTTATTTTTCTTTTCTATTTCTTTTCTATTTTCTATTTTTATTTTAAACTTGGAATTAGAGGTTATCATGATATCACAAACTGTTACACATCTGTCACATATCACATGTCACACAAAAAATCATAAAATGTTCTAGAACAATAATATATAATATTAGAAATTGAACTCTATTTTATTTGCTTCTTTTTTCTTTTTCTTTCAGTCTATTCTATTTTTAGAACTAAAGCTAGGGATCAGTCAGAAGTTACAGGTCATGGTCACACTGTCACATAATCATGTGCCATAATGAAAAATAGTAGAAGGTTTTGGAAGGAATAATGTTATATTATATATTATACATATGGTGGTCTTAAGACAGATACATAGTCATTTAGGGTAGGCTAAAGTAGTAGTGCACAGACCAGTAGTCTGAGGTATATAAGGTAGACAATCCTGTACAGAGTTCTCTATTGAGTTCTCTTATGTTAACCCTAATACAAGATTCTATTCATTGATCAACTCTAAGATCTTTAAGTTGTAACATATAGTACATATGTTCTTTAAGATAGACTAGGTTCTGTCAAGAGTGCTGACGGAACTTAATTTTTATTTGCATTTCTTATTTTATTTTTATTTTTCTTTTCTTTTATTTTTCTATTTTTAGAACAACTCAGGTTAGGGGTTATCAGTCACGCTGTCACATCAGTCACAACTTGATGGTGTAGTCACAAGACTGATCACGGGATATAAGAGAAGGAAGTAGAAGGTTCT
>Ga0157364_1006700_pt1 | contig 11873 bp, 6 predicted proteins | sample AttsexASBM2_FD_111476 | JGI IMG/M metagenome (GOLD analysis project Ga0157364, IMG submission 111476) | Fungus gardens microbial communities from leaf cutter ant in Ribeirão Preto, State of São Paulo, Brazil - Atta sexdens ASBM2 | ecosystem: Host-associated > Fungi > Mycelium > Unclassified ...
ACACACACACACACACACACACACACACACACACACACACACACACACACACACACACACACACACACACACACACACAGAGTCATGTATTATACGTTATTACACGTTATATAATATCTGAGTATATATACCTTTGACTTGTTGTGCTGCACACTGTATTAAAGTATATTAATCTTTCGAGAAAATAACAATTTGCGTGAAACATGTTTTGTGTATATGATTTCGCCATTTGAATTATCTTGATACAAAAAAAATGCATTAGATTCATAAATTATAATATGCCCTCTATCAGTTAATCAAACTTTTTTCCGAATTTTTTAAAAATTGATGTAAATGTGTTTGAATTTTTGCCACACTTTTTGGCATTATAAATGTTATTATATATTGGAAACTATACAAATTTTATTAACAAAATCATGAATCCTTCGAAATCTACTGTTTCCCTAAATGTATGTTCAAATTGCAAATCAATTTGTTAATTGTAACCTGAAAAATTTTGTATCATTTTTAAAAATATAGTTTCAATAAATGTATGACGTTACCAAACTGTAAACATGTTAGTCTGATTACTTCGTAGTTTACTATCATGTAGTTTTTTATCATTAATCATTCTATTTAGTATGTCTGTGTTGTGAAATGCACTTCACTTTCTTTCTTTTTTATATGTTTCAAGGTAAAAACTTGGAATAAAGCAGTGTTTCAAATATCCACTTTCAGAATTATAAAACTTCATTTTTTTAAGTAAAAAAGTTTTTGAAAATTGTAAAGTAGGATAATCCCTTAACGCGCATAACAATACATGATTACATATTACACATTACATATTACACATTACAGTATAACAGATTATATAATACTACATGAAAAAAATAATGTTCTATTAACATTAATCAACATCAGTCTAATTGAAAATAACGTTCTCTATTCAATAACAATGTTAATTAAATAAAAAACATTTTATCAAAACAAAAAGAATAGTGTATTTGTTTCATTAATACTGTCATTAAAATAACAAGATTATTTTATTAGATAGTTATCGATTAATATTTATAAAATCATTTTTTCTGTGTTTGAATGCTATAAGATAGAAGTGAAAGCAATTATCAATGATTATATCAATACAAATCCTGATATGTATTTGTATTAATATTACCACTGATAACTCAAATATTATTAACTTTATAAAAAAAACAGCAAGAGATAAAAATTGTTTATTTTCTTCTCATAAAATTTTGAGAATTCTTTTAATATCATATTTTCTCATGTTGGTAAAAATAATTGTTAATAAGAAAATGTAGTACTAAAAAGTTGATAAAAAATTCTGAAAAAATTTTTAGAGCTCTATGAGAAGAAAATAAACAATTTTTGTCTGTTGCTATTTTTCTGTAAAGTTGATAGTATTTGAGTAAAAAATTATTGGAGATCAATATTCGGCAATTTTTAGTTAATATCTTGCAAATTGCTTGTTCACTATTGCAAAAATTGCAAAATGGTAGAGAACTTTTCGACTCAGTTTTATCCATTTTGTCATTATGCGAAAGTTTTATCGTTAATTATCAGACACCTTATTAAAATTGAATATTTTATACTTTATAGTAAACATCGCTATATAAAAAATTCGTTTTTTATAAGTAAGTACAGAGAAATAATTAAAATTAATAAATTCAACGCGCAAATAAGTATCTAGAAGGCTAAATAGTTAAATGCTTTTGTTTTTACTTTAAATATTCTCTTTGTGATAAATTATCTTCAAAATATTATAAGAACTCTTATATTTTGCTATGAAGAATAGACTCGTAGGTAAAATTGTTTTTTAGTAAAATGTATACTATTAGATATCAAAAGATGTTTCTTCTTTTTTAAATTAATTATTCCAAATTTCCATTTTCTTAGTTTATTCGTCTGATTAAAAATATCTCTATTATTTTTTTTATCATCGTCATATTTATTATGATATTTGATAAAACTTTTGGAAAGATTACACTTCAATATCTTTAATTTTCACATATAATTATAGCCTATAGAATAGTGATTCATGTATATTCATATTCCCAGTCACATTGCAAATTCTTCTGACTTCTGAACTATATCATTTCGAAGTTATTTAGTTAAAATAAAACTTTGTAACTTAAAAATAACATGTCAAGTATAATATTGAATTAAGGAAAAAGTCCTTTTACAAGTTGGTAAAAAGACTTTTTGCCATCTAAGAAAAGATTTTTAAGTTTGAAATTTCTACTTTCAAATGGTTATTATAAGTTTTTAATTTTTGTGAGTTTTGTAATTTTTACATAGAAAATTACGAACTGAAAAAAAATGAAAAATTTTTCTTTTCACTTTGAAGGTCTGTAGTGTGCCAAAAAAATTTGAGCACATTTTCGACTATCTACCGTGAAAATTTGAATCAAATTCTCTACAAAATTATTTTTTTAAATGTTCCTACGATTTTTTATATCTGACTTACTCGCGGATTAAATAAAATATTCTGACTTTATTGCTCATAACTCTGTAAAAATCATCGTATCACAATTAAAATACAGATTCTTAAAGCTGAAATATTGCTCTATCAAGTATAGATAATTGCCAATTTTTTTTTTAAATAGAATATATGGATTGTTAAAAGTCTTTTTACTACTTGTAAGGGAATTTTTTTCCTCACTCATTATATGAAAATAGACTACTGTGAAGGATAAGATCATTGCAAAATTATTGCACTATAAGTAGGGGGTGATGCAAGGTGAATCTCGCTTCACATTGCAAAGTACATGCATGTGCGGGAGAGAGATTTCTACCCCGAAAAATATTATCTAAATCAAATCTAATTTTAAAACAAAATGTGTTTGAGTTAAATTATATTTTTTGGGGATAGCAGATATAGAAGCAGAAATGTAATACTTTGAAACGCAAAGGGAGGCCCACTCCATATCATCCCCTGATTATAGTGCAAAAGAATAATTTTTGAAGTACGCTGCATCCTCAGCTCTAAAAAATATAAATAATATCGAAAATGTAATTTAACCTATAAATTTATTTCTAGCTTGAAATTAAAATTAGATTGCAATTTTTTTTAAGAGGAAGTGAAAGGAAAAAAGTGATATTCTCTCATGTTCACACATATACGCATAAGTGTCAAGGTTAAAATTGATAAGCGAACTATATTTACCTTAAGTGTAATATGAAATATTACACTTAAAATATTTTTTATAACAAAGGAGAAGGTGGTATTATAGCTAGTGTATATTGTGGTCTCCCTTAATATTTCCGTTATTATATAGCGAATCCTAATGATTACTTATATTATGCAATTATTTGTTCAGCAGCTCGCCATTACATCATGACACTAATATACTAATAGTCAACACTTATAACGCATTTTTACTTTCAAGTGTTTTAAAACGTTGCTGAGGTACATTTTAGCATTTAATTATTTACTTCTTCATTTTTCTTAAATTTGAGTGTATTATCACATGAATATATGTATTTTTGAATGTGTTATTTATTATTTAACATTTTATTTGATTGTATAAAATATTTTGAGTTATGCAAATTTAAACAATAGCTGATATTTTACTAATTTGGCTCTCTATTAATGTTACTCACAATCTTGTTTTTGAGATTTCATATCAAAATAATTATTTGATAATCGATTGTAGTTCTACTGTTAATCTATACTAATAATAGTTTATATTACGTGTACTATTTGTAACTAAGATTTTTAGTACTGAGTAACTTGTACGCAGAAGTTATATGTGAATATATATATATGGTATTCATTTGCATACATTTTAAAACGTTTTATTTTTTTGTTAATTTTCTAATTAAATACTATTTTTTAAACAAAATTAATATTTTAAGGCTATTTTTATGGAAGGCCACATCATCATTCATTTTTTCTTCGCATTTTTATGCAATGTCACCACATTTTTTTTAATAGTATCCTAATAAATAAATAACAAATATTTCGTAACTTTCAGTTCAGAATCGATTTAATAACATTTTAAAGAATATAATTGTCAAGTGTTAAATTTAAATATTGATTATTAACAAAGTTATTGTGTAAAATGTAACTGGGGTGTTATATCTTCTTCTTCATCTTCTCCTCTAATATAAAAAATGTAACTGGGGTACTATAATACCACCTTCTCCTCTAATATAAAAAATGTTTATAATAATATAGAAACTAAAAAATTAGAAGAATCTTCAAGTCTCTTTTAAAAAGTGTATTCATTCAGGATTCTGTGAACTATAATTATATGTTAAAAATGTTATATGTAAAAAATTAAAGTAACCGATAAGAAATTTTTGTAATATTTTTATTGCAGCAACACTTTACAAATTTCACAAAATAAAATATCTATCGTCTATAAACTCTAATAAATGAATACTAATTTCAGTTATAGATTTATATTTTTGTATGAATTATTTCAAATAAGTAACGATTTACATTTCAAAATAATTAAAACACAACAAATCCAATTATCATATATCACATAAAAAAATTTCCATCAATATATTTATTATATAAAAAGTATAACATATTATACATATATATATATATATGTATATATATATATATATATATATATTAATTTAATGATATAACGTGTGCTTATTCCCCTTATATATTTTATAAAACTTTATAATATTCTTAAAGAAGAAAAGCTGTGTCAAATTCAATTCAAAATTCATTATTTTACAACTTTTTTAATAAATAATTTCATTTAAATTAAGTAAATTTCATTATTAAGCTAACTTATTTCATTATGTTAATATATAATAATAATATAATGTTGTGTGTGTGTGTGTGTGTGTGTGTGTGTGTGTGTGTGTGTTTTGTGATTGGCGGTTTTATTTTATATAATAAAAACATTAATTCTAGAAATCGTTAATAATATCTTTTTATATTAATAATTCTTTTTATATTATAATATCTTCTTTTTTTTCTGACTAAAAATAAAAAAAATATAAGTTACATAAAATACAATAAAATTACAAATTGCAAGAATAGCAAAATAAGGGTTTACTATTCACACTTTATTTTTATCAATAAATATATGTAATTTATATGTACTATAGAAACTTAGACTTAATACATGCATTTATCTATAAAAGTTAAGTACGCACTGTCAAAAATAAATCTGGGATATGCAAAAAATCAATTAAAGTTAATTAATATTAAATAATATTAATATTTTGTACAAAAATTTATTTTTAATATTTTTGCATGTCTTAGAAAATTCATATATGTTTTTAAATTAAATGTGACATTATATTTTTAACAGTGCTAATATGGACTAAAAAAGCAAATTAAAGATAAAGATTCGCTCTTTCGAATGCTGTAAATCGCATTTGTGTACAATTTTTAGTCCACTCCGTGGAACACCGCAAATTTCATTAAAAATTTTGAGATCTGATATCTTCATTTATGTTTGTGTAACTTCATAAAATTTCCATAAAATCGTTTTTCAAAGTAGCGATCTGAAAAGTAAAAGTTTTAAGCTGTAAAATGCTTTTTTATACATCTCGATACGACGACTTTTGAAGTTATTCTATCTTGAAGTTTGCAGCTACTGAATAGAATTAGAGTCATTTAAAATCAGTCACTCAAATTAGAGTCATTTAAATCACCTACTCTCTTTGCAATATGACTTTAGCTCAATTCTTCTTCCAGAAGAGCAATAATTTGTGCACACTGAATTTCATTCAACGGAGACATTGTTACGACTCTGTTTTTTTGAACGGTAACTTCAGTTAATTTGAACTAAAATAAGTTTAAACTGATATAAACATTGTACCGCAAGTACGGTTTGAACGGCACTTGCGGTACAATGTTTACATCAGTTTAAACTTATTTTAGTTCAAATTAACTAAAGTTACCGTTCAAAAAAACAGAGTCGTAACAATGTCTCTGTTGAATGAAATTCAGTGTGCATAATTATTGCTCTTCTGGAAAAAGGATTAAGCGGAGTCATATTGCAAGAAGAGTGGATGTTAATCGGTCTTCCATTCGAAGAGTCGAGTTTACGCTCGTTATCAACAGGAAGATTTTGAAGGAGCGAACAAGGTTGAAGATGAGTAACATCAACTCGTGAAGATCGCAACATCGTCAATGTGGCAACGCGGAATCCAACAACAATTGCACTATAAATTGTAAGTAAAATTCTTCCGCACCGACGAATCAACGTTCAAACGATCAGGAGGCGTTTAGAAGAGGCTTGAGATCGCGTTCGTGCTCGAGCACCAATGTTATCTATGGCTCAACATGCTCGCTTCATCAAAATTGGAAACAGTAGAACAACGTATTCACTGATAAATCACGGTTTTACTTCTTTAGTTCTGATGTAAAAATTCGTGTTTGGCATCGTCATAGGCATTGTTAAAACTGTATCAAGCTTGTCCGAATATTTGATAGCGGTTCCATTATGGTATGGGTAGAATATCAATACATAGATGCACGAACGTCATCATCATACCATCTCGTGGAATAACTATACGCTAAGTGGAAGAAATTTTGCGTCTTCACGTCATTCTGATGTGTCATCGAATAGGACACAATTTCATTTTAATGTAGGACAATGCTCGACCACATACGGCTAGGATAGTCCTTAACTTTCTCGAAGAAAACAACATCGAGATGCTATCACATTCACCGATGAGCGCGGAATTAAATTCCATCGAACATGTATGGGACATGATGGGAAGAAGGGTACAATTTGGAAAGATCGCTAACGAATCTCCAAGAACTAGAAGCAGCATTGCATCGAATATGGGAGATACCTCAAGCCGTAATTAGATCTTGCATCAATATGCGTGAGCGTTTGCAAAAAATCATTCGAAAACGAGGCGGAAATACCATTTTGAAATAAATGGCAGTCTCAAAATGGCCTCTCTCTGTAAAAAGGAATCTCAAAAGGTAAGAGGCAATGACTCACTGGGAAAACACACCCTGAAGAGTGAGAACCTTGTAACACATTTTTTGCAAAAGTTATAAATTTTAATGTACATAGCTGCCATTGAGTTCGCCATTTTGAATTTTATATCTTTAACACCATATTTAAAATCGTCGACTCAAAAATCAGAAATTTGAATTCTGTGATGACAAGAATTTTTAAAATTTACTCATTTTGATAAAAAATAATAAAAATTTTGATTTGGACGCTATATTGGATCAGTCATTTTGAATTTCATACTTTTGACGTAAGATTTAGTTTCAGCAATTCCAAAAACCTATAATACATTTTACTTTTTAATATTTTCAACTTATTTCACTTAATATTAAATTTATCCCTTATCTTTAAGGGATAGTTTTTTCATCCTTCAGAGTGGATCATGGCCGATAAAAAAAAATACATGTCAAATATTTTTCAAATTTCTAAAAATATGCAAAGTTTCATTAAAAATGATGAATGACATCTCCGTAGGTTTACTTGTCAGTGAAAAGAATTGTAGCATAATGATAAAATCATTTTAAAAAGAAAGTGTTTAAAGAGAAACTTTATTTAATTAAAGAAAGGCTTTAAAATGTTTTTTCGAATATGGTCACTTCGCGACCATTCTTCGCGGAGATATATAAAATTTGAATTTGGTTCTTTTTGACACTGATTTTAAGAGACACAAATTTTATTCAATAGCTGCATGCAAACTTCAAGATAAAATAATTTCGTCTAAAATCATCGTATCAAGATGTTTAAAAAAGCATTTTACAGGTTGAAACTTCTACTTTTCAGATCACTACTTTAAAAAACGGGTAAGTTATATCTATAATAAATCTAAACTGAACCTTATAATTAAAATTCACTACAATAGATCAAAAAGGAATACAAATATAAAAAAATTTTTTTATTAGAATCTGAAAATCCCATTTTATCATACGACTTAGAAAAATATCCACTTAATAAGGAATTTATATCGCGGAAAAGTTCTTTTCAAAATCGAATAAACTCGATTGTAATATTATGTCACCGTCACATCTGGAATAGCGAATTTATATAAACGGTCAAACAAAAATTTTTTATCATGTAATATCTTTTATAACAGGCCTGTCTAATTTGTATTTGAGCACCGGAGTCAAAACGCAAAGGCATCGATGCAAAAAGATATAATACGAATAAAATTTTATGGACTGTAAAGTGTTAATAAGAGTCTCTCAGACGCGTATCAACACTTACAATCTCCAAAATCTTACTCATTGATTTTTTTATGTCAATAACTTTGCTTTTTGGTTTCGAAGTTCAAATTGAATAAACCTGTTTTATAATATTTGTATTGTACGGATGGTGGTCAAGACTTGACTATCTTATTACCTTGAAAAATTTAAATATACGACTTTCGCTAAATACATCTTGTGCTGTGATTGTATGCTCTTTATTATTTTTATTTGTATCAAATCACCTCTAAAAATTTTTAATATATGTAGTACTTATAGCAACTATCAATGGCAATATGGATTTTAGAAACAAATATATAGTTGTAAATATTAAAAACAAATAAGTTTTTTTAATGTTACTTTCATTCTTATTCTTTCAGCGTATACATGATGAATGAAACAAGAATACAAGTGGCTGAAGGAAAATTGAAGGGCGTCGTTGTAATAATGTTAGATACCTTGCTTTTCGCGGAATACCATATGCCAAACCTCCGTCGGCGAACTCAGATTTAAGGTAATTATAGTATTTTTGTTGTTATCAGGGCACAATATAATTAAGTTTAACAACAACGAAAAAATAAACTTCAACCGATTTTCCTTAGAATAAGAATTAAAAAGAAATGAAAAAAGAATCTCAATTTTCTTCAAATGTTCACGAATTAATTAGATATGGTAGAATTAATTTTATAAGATTTAAAAAATATATATCTTTTAAAACTATTTCTTTCAAAAGTAAATATTGTGTTAAATATATTATTTATATATTTATATATTTAGGATCCAGTACCAGTGGAACTATGGCATGGTGAAAGAGATGCCTCGAAATACGGAAATATAGCTGTTCAAATAAACCTTGTAACACAGGAAATTGTGGGCGATGAAAATTGCCTTTATTTAAATGTGTATACTACAAAAATCAAATCCTCGGAAAAACGCACGGTAATGGTATGGATTCACGATGGCTATTTTGTAGGTTCCGGTAATCCAGATTGGTATGGTCTCGATCCATTGCATTGTATGCAGACAGACATAGTATTAGTTACCATGAATTTTAGATTAAATTCTTTAGGTATGTTATTTATTACTTTGATATATATTTTTTGTATATCATTTGTGTTTTTTCACATTTCTTCAGAAAATGTAAATGTACATTTAGATTTATATTTTTTTATTTTAAATAACTCATTGATATATAATTATGTTATTAATTTATGATCAAATACTGAAAATAAAAATAGTTAATAAATAAATAAATTTATTTATTATCAAAAATTAAAAAATGAGAAGGGATATTATTTTTTATTTATTATAGTATATGCATATTTCTAAAATTGAAATGTTTCTAAAAGTAACAGATTATATTCATAGAAAATAGATAATTATTAATAATAGATGATTTGTTGCGTATTCACATTGCATTATGGTCTTAAAAAATACTGTACATAATTATTAATTATAAAATTTATTAACTCTAAATATTATTCTCTTGTTTATTTTATAATGATTTACTTTTTGCTTGAATATATCGGCCTTATAAGAAAAAGAATTAATGCTTTCAGGTTTTCTGAACCTTAATGACGAAGTGATAACAGGTAATCAAGCTCTGAAAGATGTGATCTTGGCATTAAAATGGATTAAAAAAAATATAATAGCGTTCGGTGGAGATCCAGAAAAAAATCACTATCTTTGGCGAAAGCGCTGTTCAACCACAGTACATGCTCTAGCCCTATCTCCGCTAGCTAAAGGTATTGTCTATCTATATCTTTAGCCCGGATCTACAACAGATTTTTAAGTCTTAAGATATACGGAATGAATAAATCACAATCAATTATTCTCCTCGTATTCGACTATAGTTGGTCAATTGCTTACGGTTTAAGATACTATTTAAGATTTAAAATACTATTGTAGATCCGAATTTAAAGAAAGCATTTAAACTGATGCAAACAAAAATCAATTAAAGAATCAATAATGCAAAAAAATCAATAAATTCTGAGATTATGTATTATACAATAGAAAGAAAGGAAAGCAAGATTTTTTTACGGTAACTAATCTATGAACTAATTTTATTACGATTATGCCTTGTAGGTTTATTCCACAAAATAATTGCACAAAGCGGTGTCATCTTAAATCCTTGGGCTTTAATGAAGTGGTGGACACAGGTTTTATGCTTGCAAAAAAACTCGGAAAGGAAACGTCAGATCCAAAAGTCGCATACGAGTTTTTAAAAACAATTGATGCAAAAACACTTATTAAAAATTCAATATGGGTAATTTCTACTGAATCAGTAAATATCTCAATCTTTTATTATAATATAGATTATGCCAGGTCTCGTCCGGATGGATATATGTAGTCGCATTTTGACATATATCCATCTGGACAAGACAAGAGCATAATTGAAATCGAACTTCAAGTAAGTTCAATTATATTTCACATTCGTATTTTGTTAAGAAAGATGTAATATTTGGTATCTTTTTATGCACTTGATATATATTTTTTCTTCTTTTAAAAAAGTTTTTTTACGAATTTTAACATATGAATAACATATTTTTCATTTATAATATCATCAAAAGGATGAATATTGAACTCTTCACGATCACTCTGGACAACAAGTCATCGAATCCAGTTTTTTCTGAACATCCAAAGGAATATGTAAACCGCGGAATTCAAATGCCCTTCCTTTTAGGATTTAATCATAATGAAGGAATATTTTTTATACGTAGCAACTTTTTCGGAGGTAATAAAGAAGTACATTACATTTTATCGTGCGCGCACATACTGTTAATAAATATATTCTTAATTATTTCGCTTTTATCTCTTTTATACTTTTTTCTACAATGTAACTTGTTAAGAATAATACAATTTTGATACTTAACAAATACTGTCAACATTTTGTAAAAATTTCCATAATACTTTTAACGTTTATAATATTAAAAATAAATTTGTTCACTGCAATTTTTAAGTACACGTATAAGAATTATAATTATTAAATAATTCATTAAATCCTTAAACAAATATATGTTTTAACATATTAAATAATTACATTGTTCTAAAATAACTTTATCATAGGTTGTGTGTACGTTCATCAACATTTAAATTTATCAAATAAAATATACAAATATGTATATTATTTATTTTTATTTAATAGTAATATACATATATATTTTATACATATCTCTCTTAAATGGCATATATTTATATTAAAATAAAAATTTTATTTTAATATAAAAATATATTATTTTTGAGATAGATATTTTTCATGAATTTATGAAGTCAATTATTTCTTATCAAAAATACTCATACTGAAATATTATTCGTTCGATATGCAATATCCCAAAAGCGATCACTATAATCATATTTTTAAAATTGTTTCAGATATAAGCGACGAAGATCTACAGAAAATAAATGATGATTTTAAAAAGGGAATATTATTAAATGTATTATCCGAGTTACCTGAAATAGGAATTACTGTCAAGGAATTACGACATCACTATTTTGGAAATGAAGAAATAGCAGAAAAAACTTTGACAAATTATTCAGATTTCTTAGGAGATGCATATTTCATACGCGGCATAAGAGATGTAGTTCAATCGCAAAAATATTCTGATCATTTTAAATCGACGTATTTGTATCATTTCGATTATGAGAGCAAAACTTCCCTTTTTAGAACAGTGTTAGACATCGGACTTCCAGGTATATTATCGCTAGTACTATTACAACCACATAATAT
>Ga0157364_1006702_pt1 | contig 11871 bp, 1 predicted proteins | sample AttsexASBM2_FD_111476 | JGI IMG/M metagenome (GOLD analysis project Ga0157364, IMG submission 111476) | Fungus gardens microbial communities from leaf cutter ant in Ribeirão Preto, State of São Paulo, Brazil - Atta sexdens ASBM2 | ecosystem: Host-associated > Fungi > Mycelium > Unclassified ...
CACTTGGAGACTATTGTTTGATTATGATAACCTGTGATAAGGATAGTTGGCATGATTTCTATTAAGACTATATTCAAGAAAAAAATGTGATATCAGAGATTTTGAGAAATTGTGTTGTTGTAGGGGACTCATAATATTTTGAGTTTCCACCCTACTTGAATATGTTGGTTTTTGACTAAAAATCTTGCTGCACACCACAATTTTTTAAACTAATAAGACATAAGACTTAGTAGTTTATATTTTATGAGAAAGGAATCTAAATAAGCAAGATTGAAAATATCAATAATAGAAATAGTAAGAGGTCTGTATTTTCATTGTACCCTATATCTTGTATAAAATTTTCTATTATTTGTCTACAACTCCAAACAGAACTTATGATTAGGTAATTTTATGTTATATGAAGACTTATAAAAGCCTAGAGAGTAAAAATATCTAAATTTTATCCTAATCATAGAATATTTGTTATTATATATTACTGGTTTTCAGTTTGGACAAAGAGGAGAGAAAGAAGAGAAAGAAAAATGGGAGAGGTAATAGTATAATAGTAAATCTTTCTGCTATATTAGTTATATCTCACCTTTCCCTACTATCAAGGTTATGGGCTCAGATCTCACACCATTCAGTAGGCATGGACTGCCACCATACCCCATATAATAAATTGTTGATTTAAAAAAAAGTAAAAAAAAGATACTATTAGTAAAGTAAAAGAATACAGGTTTATATCTCTTTTAGTACATTTTACAATGTTCTACTGTTATATAGCTATGTGACCATGATAGTGACAGGGTAACTTAATATGTGACATTATGTCACACTTCTGTCATGTTTTATAACTTTGTGATAATCACTCATAATTCTAAAAAATAAAAGAAAACAACTAAACTAAAAGAAAAAAGAAGAAATGTGACATATATCCATCTGAGTCCCATCACAGATAATGCTTACATAATATCTACTCTGCTCAAGATATCTGCAGAAGTAAATATATTTATTTTAGTCTACAATACTCTGCTAGTATAGATCAGCCTAGTTCTATTTTATGACCAATTACTTCATAACTAATTACATAGCTTTCTCATAATCTCTATGGAGCTCCAGACTCTATTCCAAGGATTTTAGTATATCTAGAGTAATTACCTGTTTTCTCTAATCCTTGGATATAGTCTTAGTTACTAAATACTAATTACTAAGTACTAGTATTTAAGTCACATAAGTACTTTGTAATTCCTTATCTTGAAAATCAACTATAGTTGGCATTAATTTGGGTGTCCATACTCAAATGCTTGACTTTCCTCATATTCTACTCTTAATTGGTACTGTTAGATATAGTTTACACCTTGTCATATAGTTTTACTTTAATTTTACAGACTTAATTTTTATTATTATTCTTTTATTTTAGTTTTAGTTTCTTTTAGTTTTATTTTATTTAGCAATAGAAGATTACATGATTAGAAGTATATGGCTATATCATATGAGATGATATCATAGGTTTAAAAGATAGTAGAAGATTCTGGTACAATGATAGTAGGAGACATAGCTATTGTTATGACTTAAAGCTCAAAGTGTTAAGCAGTAAGACAACTCTTGTATTGAGTTACACAAGAGAACTCAATAGAGTTCCTAGTACAAAGTAGTCTACCTTATATACTACTACCCATGGTCTGTGCTAACTACTGTGCACCCTACCCTAAATGACCATGAGTATAACATGAGGTTAGCATGTGTTGTCTATGCTGTATGACGTCACTTTGTTCTAGTTCCTTCTACTTCATTCTCCTAAGTCCTGTGATCAGTCTTGTGACTATGCCATCAATTTGTGACTGATGTGACAGCATGACTGATAAACCCTAACCCAAGTTGTTCTAAAAATAGAAAAAAGAAAAGAAAAATAAAAATAAAATAAAGTAAAATGAAAAGTGAAAAATAAAAGTTAAGTCCATTGTTAACGATCTTGACATCAAAGACCTATCAGGTATAGTTCACACTAAGAATGAAAGTCTACAGAGTTGACTCAAAGATATATGAACTTGTGGAATAATCTTGGCTTCAGCTTATATGCTGTACTGTCTGACTACTGTTACAACTTTAGATGAAAGAAAGAAGTCTGAGATGGAAGTGAGTCCTGATTGGTATGTTACTGTTAAATACTAGAGATCAAGTTCAATAAGAGTTATCTCCATCAATTATCAGACTAGTGAATTATAGTATAACTACTAGTCTTATATACAAGTAGATAATATAGAAGATGCTTGGGGTTTCAGTGGTATAGCCCTTATTGCTCCAAGTGGAGATTTTAGTAGTGAAATACTGACAGAAGTATAACTCTACCATACAAGACCAAGTTGAGTAGGAGTATTTCTATTATAGAAGATAGAATACTTAGATGGTTGTATTACTGCTACAAGAACATGTTGCAAGAAAGGTAGCCATTGTGGAAGACAGACTTTATATAGTAGATGGTGAGAAGGCAGTATTACCATGAAGATATATTATCTAGATGAGTGGACTTGGTATATGATAAGACCTTAGAGTTAGTTGATAAGAAGAATCTTAGAATAGGTATTTACAAGAGAACTTAATAGACTTCCTAGTATAAGATTGTTTATCTTATATATATTAGAGCTATACTACTATTAGTCTATTCTAAAAGACTATATATTATAAGCTTAAAACTAAAGTTAAGTCAAAATAACAATCTTGAATTAAATTGATTACAAGAAAGTTTTTAAGTACAATGTATATACTTTGTATATATTTGTCTCATAGTCCATGATATACTAACCTAGCCTATTCTAAAGAGTATGTATATACTCTATAAGGTTAATATATATGAAATATACTATATGATATTATTATCCTAGAACATTCTATATTTTTTATGATATTTAATTATATGTTTATAACTGTGACCAATGTATAATGCAGAATCATGCTGTGTGACAATATATAACTGTGACAGTGACATTATACTAAACCTTAACTATTAAATCAAAATAAAATAAAATAAAATAAAATAAAAAGAGTCAAAATAAACATAAAGTTCAATGTTTTACAATTCTAATACCAAAACTCCTTAAGGTCAATATATGTTAAAAATACTATAATAACATTATCTCTTCCAAAAGATTCTACTATATTCTATTATAACACATGATTATGTAACTATGTAACTATGATAGTGACATGTGACTGTGACTGATGTGTGATACTGGATCACATTGTGTAACCATTTGTGACTGTAACATGTAACATTACATTAATTCTAATCCTAAGTTTTAAAATAGAAAATAAAAGGGAAATAAAATAAAAATGATTAATAAAATGAAAATTTGTCAAGTCTATTATCTTTAACTCTGACAAGTACTTGTTATGACTTAGAACTAATATTTAGTATAAATAACTTGATCAAATATCCTTGTGAACATCTGATCTTAATTTCTTCTTTCCTTTCTTTATATATGTATATTACATTAATAAAATAAAGCTTAATTTCATATCAATATTTCCATAGCTAGAATAGAATCTCTCTCAACCTTATATTAGCTATAGCAAATGAAACAAGCCTTACTTGATCCACAGTTTTATTCTTGACATATATAGCAGAACTCTAAGATGCCAATACTACTATATTCTTATTCAATTTTCATTTCACCTTATATGCTTTGAACGTTATTGTAATAGGCTGATAGGCTGATTCTCTATTTCTCTAGTTTGAATGCTGAATCCAATATATTGGTAATATCCAAAACAAATTTATTCTTACCCAGAGGATATATCTTCTGCTATATTGACTCTATGACCAAAGAATATGAATTAATAGATAACATAGTTCCAATGCAAATGTCTGTATATCTGCATATTTAAATTATAAGCTAATACAGCTGTCTTTGGGAATATTACGTCTGTAAACTAATTATTCTTTCAAGAAAATCATGAATGAGTTGCCTAGTTTCAAGAAAAGTTGCTTTTTTGCCTGAATCAATTAGCATATGATAGATATATCATAAAGTAGAATTGGGACAGACCTTGGGGATCATTATTATAAAACAATTGCAATGTATATAGGAGCTAATCAAGTGAATCTAAATAGAAGATTAAATAGAGGATCTTGATGACAACCCATCTCTTCCTATCTGATAGTCAAACTAGAATTCTATGCTGGGATTTTTCTGTTGACTAGTTATTTAGATAGTGTGAACAAGAAACAAGATCAGTAAATTTGTGCATAGATTCAAGAATTCTGGTTTCTTGAGTAGGATTGGCTTTTATATATCACTAAAGAGAAAAGTATTATTCAAGATAGGCTATTGTTGTAGCAACTACTAAACATAAAGTCTAATAGTAATACAAACAAGTAAAGCTCTCAGTAAGCTATCAATGTGAGAATCACAAGAAAACTCGACAAGGAGTCTCTGCTGAATTGCTACCTTATTTATGAAAATTACACATGGTCCATGCTACTAATAATTACTCCTGCCCTAATATCCATGTGTCATCCATAAGTGTACTATATGTACACCATGAGGTAGCTGTGCAGTTAACATGCTTCTTAATATCATCCATCTGGACTGCTCCAGCCCACTTCTAGGCCTATGATCTCACATCATGTGACAAGTCATGTGACTGCAGTCACATGGCTCTTCATCATCAATAAAAAGAAAAAGAAATTCAAAAGAAAATAAATATAAAATCAAGAAAAATAAATAAAAGAAAAAGAAAAATGTTTAGTCCTCAGGCATATCATAACAGCTATTACAAGTAATATTAGACTGGTATATAACTAAGTCTATGAGGATAAGATATTATGGCCAAACAAGTCTTATGATTGTTGTATCCAGCATGAAGAATTTGGAATGTTAGAGCCTTAATGGTCCAATGAGTTCAAGAACTCCCAAATATGACTAATCATGCATTGATCTGATATTTCTATTGAAAGACTAGAGAGATCATTCCATTGCTAGATTATAACAATCAAAAGGATCAATTTTATTCAAATATAATATATATACAACTAATAGGATACAGCTTCATACATATCATTGTATTTGATAAAGCTACCTTCAATCTAAATTGACTTATTTATACTAATAGAAATATTTTGTTGGCATGGAGACATAGACATGGTAAAAAAATATAACTAGCAGTTAAAGTTAAAATCATGAATATGACCAGCTAGACTACTAGTTTGAACTCTTGCTTGATTCAGAGCTCAACCAGTAGGTGTATAGATGCAGTAGGAACATATTAAGAAAGCAACACTAACCAGAGTCTAAAATTTAGAAATACTTCAAATTATTACTTAAGGGAGATGTATATAGCTTGTAAGTCCCACTATAGTTATCCCAGAGGGTAGATAAACTCTACAAAGACTGAGAAATAATATCTTGTATTTGGCAGTAGTGTATAAGCCTGATTAGTAATATATACAATTATTTCTAGTAATACAGAAATAAATACAAAGAAAATCTATTTGATATCCTCTACTGTCAATGCTGAATTCCACTGCTAGCAATGTTGTTATTTGCATACTATGCCTTGACAAATCTACAAGACATATTTGGAGGATGTTACCATCTCTACTCAATTAACAGAACTTAGACAGAATTACACAAATTATGAGCTAATGTTTCTTTTCTAGGTAGAAGTGTTCAAGACAAAAATAGCACATCTTGTTATTCAAAGGCACCATGATAAACCCAACTGTGAGAATAAGAACAAGTCTTTAAGTTCTATATAAAGTGAGTACTGTTTATATACATCAAAGTTGATAAGCCTTTTCTGAATAGGATGTTATGTTAAATATATCCAAATGCTGGCAGGCACCTACAGTAACAGAGAATCTATATCTGAAATTCATTATACTCTCTGATCTTACTTCTGTTACCTCTATTATCAGAGCTATTTGTTACAACTCAAAGACCTTAGGGTTGGTTAATAAGAAGATCCTTGTATTAGTTAACATAAGAGAACTTAATATAGAGCTCTGTACAAAATTGTCTACCTTATATACTACTGGCTCATAGTCTGTGCTCTACTACTTAGCTTGCCCTAAGTAACTATATATTGCATATACTATATAATATTATTATACTAGAACCTTCTATATCCTTCCATTGTATCTCCATGACTGTGACTGGTCATGTGATCTGTGACCTGTGACCAGCTTGTCACATTAGCCCCTAACCCTTAGTTCAGAAAAAAAAAAGATATTAGAAAAAACTTGAGTCTAGACTTTGCAACTCTGACATTACTGTTAGAAGTACAGTATGAAGTACATATATAGTACTAGCTAGATGTCAAAGCTAAGCTTAACATTGTGCACTTTTAGTATAACTAGTTTAGTAGCTGGTCTATTCCTAACACCATTGCTACTTACTATTTTTGAAAAATAATACTATTTCATGTTTTTCTTCTTCTACAGAGAAAGAAGAAAGAATGTTTCAATAGGAGAAATAACTCTAAACCTTAAGAGATCTATTGTACATATATCAGAACTCTTTGCTTAGTTATTCTAGTAAACTTTCTACTTATGAGTATTATTCACATAACCATTGTATAATAGTGTAGAAGTATCTAGTTGCAATCATCATATATGTTTATAAAAATCCTGTTGGTCAATTACTCTACTGGGAGTTTTCAGCTATCTACTACACACTTAATATATTTTTTCTTTCTCAACTTTTAACTATGAATTCAGTATTGATCTATTATACTAAAAAATTCATATATGTAGCAATGTGAATGTGACTTTTTTGGTCTGCTAGAAATACTATAGCAGCCTCAAACAAGTTAGAATACTCTTTGCCATAATTTTTGCCCTTAGCTTAGGTTAATGTCTTTGGAGTGGACTCTTTTATTGTTAGGAAATCTACATTGGTAGTTGAACATCTGAAACTGTTTCCTTAAGCTACAAGTGTCTTGCTATGAGCAATGACTGTTGCTAACTTCCTTGAATCCAATCCCAAAGTATAGTTTGATGTTCTTGGGGATGGAAAGCAGCTAGATATCATATCCCAAGTCTACCTGTACAAAAAACATATATCCACAGTGATACTGCCTTCTCAACATCTATTATACAAGCTTGTCTTCCACAATGGCCACCTTCCTTGTAACATGCCTATGTGGCAATAATGCAATAATCTGGAGATTCTGTCTTCTATGATAGAGATACTTCTATCCGACTTGGTCTTCCATGGCAGAGTTGTACTCCTGTCAGTGTTTCACTACTAAAACCTCCACTTGGAGCAATAGGGACTATACTACTGAAACTCTAAGTATCTCCTCTATTGAACATAATCTCTAGTATTCAACAGCAACATACCAATCAGGACTCACTTCCATCTCAGACTTCTTCATCTGAAGTTGCGACCATGTGGCAGTTATATGGCACAGTATATAAGCTAAAGCCAAGGTCATTCTACAAGTTCATGTATCTCCAAGTCAACTCTACAGATCCTAGTGTAAAGTGCACCTAATACTAGATGTGTATGATTTGTACTCTATTGTTGTTAGAGTATCATTCAGATATCTAAGAGCAAGATATCTATGTACTATGTATGGAATAATTTTTCCAAGAAGATACATACTTATTATACTTCCTGGAATAAAGATTTCCATCATTATTTGTTTGAAAACCTTCTTCTCTCTCCCTCTCTTAAACAAAAACTACCTAAGCTTTCTGCTGTATAGGATTTGGTCCATCATAAACATCATCTTGCTATGCCATGTCTGAGCACTATAGTATTATCAGCACTTTACTTTAGTATATATAATGTGAAAACTTCAAACATTAGGAGTATTAGTATTCCAGCTACTAACAAGTCTGCCATCTCTTCATTCCTTTGGTATTTATCTTGATTCTTGGTGAACTATTTTGCTCACATTCCATACAAAGTAATATTGGTGGAAATGGAAAAATTTGTGATATATAAGAAACTACTATTCTGGATGGAGGTGATGAGCCTGTTAGAAAAGACTTATATGATAACTCCAACCCTAAAAAAAACATTAGTATAGTTGTTAGGCATAGTTTACACCAGGAGTGAAAGTGTACAATATAGACTCAGAGATGGGCAGTGTTGTGGCAACTACTAGTCACAAAGACCAATAGAAACACAATCAATAAATCCCAAAGGTGGATATTGTTGTAGAAATTACAAGAGAACTTGACAAGAAGTCTCTGCTGAATTGCTATCCTATTTATATAAGTTACAGATGGTCCATACTAACACTAATTTAACCTTGCTCTAAAGTCCATGTATTGTCCATACCTCATTCTTATATCTTCTATAAGGTGTCAAGATTGAAGAATGTGGACTTAGTTTTTTCTTTATTTTCTTTCTTATTTTATTTTTCTTTTAATTTATTTTTCAATTTTCAATTTTTAGAACTCTGGGGTTAGGGTTAGAAGTAATCAGTCACACAGTCACATCAGTCACATCTGATAGTGTAGTCACAGCATTGATTATAGAACTTAAGAAAAAGGAGTAGAAGATTCTGGAACAAAATGACGTCATACAACATGGATACTACATGTTGGCCTTATACTTGACACATGGCCATTTAGGGTAGGATGCACAGTACTTAGCATGGACTATCTGTAGGAGTATATAAAGTAGACTATTTTGTAAAAAGCTCTCTATCGAATTCTCTTGTGTCACCCAATACAAGGTTCTTTCTCTTAAGTCAACTCTAAGACTTTTGAGTTATAACATAAGGACACTATGCTATATACATATGCCCTAATGTCATTTTTCTAGCTTCTTTTAGCTTACTCTAGCCAAGTCTAGGCTTATGACCTCACATCATGTGATATGTCATGTGACCACAGTTACATGCCTCCTCCTCATCAATAAAATAAAATCAAAATTAAAATCAAAAGAAAAGGAATATTAAATCAAGAAAAATAGATAAAAGAAAAAGAAAAATGTTAGTGTCCAAGTGCACCATAACAGACAGACTTGTAGAATAGCCTTGGCTTTAGCTTATGTATTGCACTATTTGTCTGCTACATGGTCACAATTTCCAATGGAAAGAAGAAGTCTGAAATGGAAGTGAGCACTGATTAGTGTGTTACTATTGAATATTGAGAATTGAGTTCAATAGAAGTTATCTTTATTGATTATCAGACTTGTAAATTACAGTGTAACTACTAGTCTTATATATAGGTACATACTATAGGAGATGCTTAGGGTTTCAGTAATATAGCTTCTATTGTCCTGAGCAGAGGTTTCAGTATTAAGACACTGACAGAAGTACAACTTTGCTATGAAAAACTAAGTCAGATAGGAGTATCTCTGTTATAGAAGACAAAATCTCTAGATTATTGCATTACTGCCATGAAGGGCAGGCTTTCTTTGATTAAATGTTGACAAGGAGTATTCTCACAGTGATATGTTTTCCAAATAGATAGACTTAGCATATGACAATAGTCTAGATTGAAGATATATTGCTTATTTGTTTGTTATAATGTATATCTCATACTGGCAGGCTAGACACTTATAATGAGCTAACTTCATTTATGTTAGAATTACAAATATTGGACTTCTTTTTTATTTTTTATTTTTTTACTGCTTTCTATTTTTATTTTATTTTATTTCCATTTTATTTAGGATTTGGTGTAATAGTTGTATGTCACAGTCACACATTGTCACATGGTATGACTTAGTGTCATGCATTTTTTCACATATTACATAATATAGTCAAAGTCATAGTCATATAATTATTTATATTTAGGAACTTGATTAAGTTCTCTTGTGATAACCCTATCTAAGGTTCCTTTCTTTGATTAGCACTAATCTTATTGAATTATAACAATTTATTCATGGTACTCTCCAATTTATTTCTGTATTCATTACTCCTATTTCTGAAAGTGCTTTTCATACTTATCTCTCCATATTATATCAGTAGAGATATTCTTGATTAGTAAGACAAAACTGAACATTGTTATAATTCCATGAATAATATAAGATAGTATTACATATGAGTAAGAATCTTGGGATCTTATTGTTCAAGAAAAATGCATGTTCAAATTAAGTATAGCCTATTAGATACTAAATATAGAGCTTGATAGTTGTTTATATTCCATATACAGATGCCTAGTTGTTGTCTGAAGTAGTTGTATTTCAGAATTCAGCATACTTATTTGGTAGCCACTATCTTTTCAGAGTGTCCATAGTAGTAGTTTGATTTCTTGCCAAATATTTCAGAGTTAGACTTAATATCTCTGTAATATTATAACTTAAGACTTTGAGTAGGATTAAAAGACAACTCTTGTATTGAGTAACACAAGAAAATTTAATAGATTTCTTACTACAAACTCATCTATATTATATACACTAAACTACTACTTTCCATTAGCCTACTTTAAAGGCTATATATATTACATGTTATTGATATATAGGCTGATATCATTGTTTTAGAACCTTCTATGATATTCTTTTGTAATATATGACTGTGTGACAGTGGTAGCATCATGTTACAGTGACATGTGACATTATACTAACTTCTAACTCTAAGTTCAAAATAAGAAAATAAATGGAAAATAAAATAAAAATAAGAAAGAAATTTGAAAATAAGTCTATTGTCTTCTAATCTGATATATAACTTCCTCCTCACTTCCTACAAAAATACTATGTCCATTTCATGATAAACAAATACTCATGATATATAAAGGCTTTGTCTTGAAAATCATGTATAGAGTAGAGGCTTCCAATATCTTGACTGTACCAAATCATAGTAACTGGTGAGAACTAAACATATAACAATTGGAGAAATTGCCTATCAGGAGAAAGTCAGATAGTATCAGTATCTATTATCTCAAAAAGTATACTAGACTTTGGTATACTACCCATAGTATCTCAAAACTTGACCAGAATCTGAGTTGAATATATTGAATTGAAGATTCATCATTATATTAAGATGTTCTATTTTGGAATTATTGATAGAGATAATTAGGAATAATATGAATGCAAAAGTCTTTTTATCTGATGAGAAGATAAGATGCTACATATAATATATATAGTACTCTGCAGTGAAAATAGTGAATAGCCATTGAGAAGATCTATCCAGAGTAACTATTAGAAACCTTGAACAGAAATTTTTGATGAGAAGCAAGTGCTGAGATATAAAGCCAGAGTAGACAGATATAGGAAACACTTTCAGATATAGAAATGACAGATACAAAAATAGATCTGAGGGAATCATGAATAAACAAGATTAGCTTGTTATTGGAGTCTAGCATTTGGCCAAGCTAACATGAGATATGTACCAAGCCAACATGAGATATGTACCATAACAAACAAGTAGTATATCTCCAATATAAGCCATGCTAATTCCCTTTTCAAGTTCACTTTCTCTTTATAAATTCTTCTTAATAGGCTCATTATCTCCATCCAGAATAGTCACTTCTCATAAATCACAAACTTCACTACCTATATCAATGCTTTCTCATATATAGTGTGGACAAGGTAGTCTGCCTATAATAGAAATAAATATGAAAGGATCAGAGAGATAGTAGACTTGTTATTATCTAGGATATTGATACTCCTAGTATTTGAATTTACATATATGCCAATGTTATGGTATTCAGACATAGCTGTCACAAACTTCATTCAGCTTGTATCTCCACAACCAGTGGACCGATTTTCACAAACTAAGTTGTGCTGGAAAGCCCCAAATGAGGGCTATCTGCATATGTGCGGGATGCACAAAAGTGACAACAAATGACTGAGATATCAGGCCATCAACAGCTGTAAAAGCTTCGTCTGCTAATATCTCAATAACGGCTGAACGGATTCACGCGATTGAACTTGTGTTGGAAAGTGCTCATCAATCCGTTTCCAACGGTATATGATGCATCTCAAAGCAATA
>Ga0157364_1006703_pt1 | contig 11871 bp, 8 predicted proteins | sample AttsexASBM2_FD_111476 | JGI IMG/M metagenome (GOLD analysis project Ga0157364, IMG submission 111476) | Fungus gardens microbial communities from leaf cutter ant in Ribeirão Preto, State of São Paulo, Brazil - Atta sexdens ASBM2 | ecosystem: Host-associated > Fungi > Mycelium > Unclassified ...
AAAATGAATTTGAATGTTTTGAATTGTTGAAATTGTGTAAATTAATTTTGAAATGTAATTATTTATTATTCGGTGTGATTACTGATTATACAGAGAAATAAAAGAATTTGTTTCGTTAAAGAATCTACGTTCTTTATTTTATATACGTTTTTATTCTTTTTTGTAAGCATAACTAAAACATGTCTAAAATGACAACAAATTTTGAACTCTTCTCATTATTGTAGCAATGAGCGATATTATTTAAACTCGAAGAATTTCGTGTCTTTTGCATAACTCTTTTTAAAATTTTGCAAATTAGAACTATTAAATTATTAAATTCGTATGATCGCGCGTTGTCGAAGTTTCTTTTATGGAGATAAAGTATAGAGGAAGCGCTTTATTTTCTGAAGCATATATACGTAGCCGGCATTTCCGACGTTGGCGGTTTTCGTGCGACAGCCAAGACAAAGTTTTCTGTAAAGTCGTTTGCGAATCTTCCTTCCCCACGTCTTTGTTTTACAAACCTCTCCCTCGACTACCGGGAGCCTCCTCCCCACTCACTCGCCCTATTTTCATGCCACAAACTTCTCTTTGAAACGCCCCTTGCCCTGGCCGCTCGTTAACTTTGGATGTCCTCATTTACGCCTAATCGACTCGAGTCTCCCCGCCGGGTGTTAAATTATCGAACTTAACGCACGAAGGGGCATGGAAGCGTCGTGGTGTTAACGCGCATAAAACATGTTCTTGAGGCAAGCACCGTCGAGAATTATTATCGCTCTTACCAAAATCGAGTCTCGCGAGGATCGAGATTGCCGAGGATACCGGCGAAACGATGATAAATACTCGTCCTCGATGTCCTTTCATATAATGTGCTTTGCAAAATATATGTATTATCTCAGTATTGCGAATGAATTATTTTAATGTCCTCGCGCGTATTTGTATTAGATCTCTAAAGTTGCGCGCATCTCTAAATTACAGATTAAAACTAGAGATAATCTACTTCTCCAAGATCTCGCGCTTCCATTGCGAGTAATAGCTTCGAATTAATTTCCAACTGAATGTCGTCATACACTCGACTGTATGTACTGATATTTATTGCCAGTTATCTTTGCACGAGTTTGTACGGCTCTCATCCTCCGTTAAAATGTCATTCGCTTGATCGATCCGTCCACTCATCACATACGATCCGTCTTTGCGGGCAACTGTTAAACTACAAACTCACATCGCGGAGAAATGAAATAGGTTTATCGACCAGAGCGTACACGTTGTACAAGTTAATCACACCGTCGGTCGCGTCGGAACGTCCGGACCGGAGAATTTTCGCGGAGGAGATACAGCTCGCCTCGCGAGACTCGTCTCGCGATTACGCTTAAGAGATCGTACTGCATCCTTCTAAGCGTTGTTGCCTTTTGCTGGAAAGACGTGTGGCATGAGCACAACTCGCAGAAGCTGGTAGCCGGAGACAACACGGTCGCTCGGGTATCGCCCCTAAAACCCGCGACTACCTACCACTTTCGAGTGCTTGCGGAAAATCATCTTGGAACATCAGCGCCAAGCGACATCCTTCATGTCAGTATCAAACATTGTCGAAAGACAAAGAATAGAAAAAAAAAGAAACACACACAAAGCATGATCGAAAGAAAAAAAAAAAAAAAAAACTTTCACATTATCACGAAGTCATTAACGTTGCGTTAACGTCAGACGGATTGTTTTTTTTTTACGTACGCCGTTGGGGGCGTCTCGAAATTTTCGAAACAGGTGCAAACGGACGGTGAAGTGCCCGGTGGACCGCCCAGGCACGTCTCCGTGGAGCCCCTGGGCCCGCAGCAGCTCAAGATCACGTGGCAACCGCCGGATCGATCCCTGTGGAACGGCGAACTACTCGGATACACCATCGGCTACACCAATCTCGGGTATCGTTATCTGCTTACCGCTCTTGAACTACGGTAGTTTGCGGCGTTTAGCGTCCATCACTTCGAGCCCAAAGCTATGAACAATGATCGCGATGATCTCTCCATTCCGAAAGCGAAGGGATAACAGCAAATTCATAATCAAGTTTAAATCGTGCGACACGTTATATCTTCGGTAATATTGATTTTGCGAGAAAATATTTGACGAAAACTGAAGCGACGTGAGGAAGACATTTCAGAAAGAAGATTGGCTGTGATAATCTTTATACGTATTATTTTCGCGAGATAGGTGAGATAGGTAATTTTAGACGTATTTATTTTCTAATAAAATTATAAATTATGAAATTGTTGAGGATTATTGAGGATATTTGAACATATATATATATATATATACATATACTTATAGCATAATTTATAATTACTATCTTTTAATGTTAAATTGATTAGAATTGGATTTCCGTAAGAATATAAGTTACCTCTCATAATTTTTATGTCAAAAGTTATCATTACTATTATTATTATCATTATTATTATTAAAATAATTTTTATAACACGATTTATGATCTAGATAATAAACTTTGTTTTTTTTTTAAATTAGATTCTAAAATTGTTTTTTCTAAAATTAAATTTATTCTTTTATTGAGAAAGAAAAACTGTCAAAACAAAAATCGTTCGCAATGAAACTTTTTAAATTAGACATAGTAATATTTGCGCTGTGATATTTTATATCACAGAATAATTGGATCATACTTTGACAGTCCGGTCGCGCAGAAAGAGAGAAAGTACCAGAAATTCTTAAAATACCTTTTGTCCGAGTCTCCATAGTTATATTCCATTGAATTTTGAGATTGTTACTGCCTCCATTATATTTGAATCGGACGGCGGAACGTAATAAATGCGGACGATAAGGACAATTTCCGGTAAACTTTGGCGACGGCGACTGTCGTGCCAAGGATTTCCCGTTCTTAGACAGCACCAAACTTGCAAACAATAGGATATATAAGAGAAGAAAAGATGGTTTATATATTTTAATGCGTACTCTGTTTGTTACTCTGTTAACTTTTGTCACTAGAAGTCGTTCAGCTAACACCTAACAACAAGAGTTTCTATACAATTTAAAAGTTACAAGACCGGGAGATTCTGTCTTTCTTTTAAAAATAAAACTTTCCCAATCGATTATTTACAAACCAATTTAATGGTTTCTCTTCTTGATACACTTCCTGTTCGCGCGGTTGACACATAGACTTCAGCGCTGTGTCGATCGTCTTCGTGCTTCTCGCGTTATCTTTTCGCTTCAACGAATCGTGGTTTTGCGGCTTTATTTCAGAGGAGATGATCAATTGACGAACACGACGCGAGTAGGGATCACAGGAAATGGTGACGGCTCGCACGATTACAGGCTGACGGGTCTACGAAAATATACCCAATATAGCATAGTAGTAAAGGCGTTCAATAGCAAAGGAGATGGCCCAGGTTCCGATCCCGTGACGGCGCACACATTCGAGGACGGTGAGTGGAAAGTTTTCATTTATCGTGGGATTTTGTATTAATAAAAATATCTGGCACGTTAAACAAAGCAATTACGGTGTGCCGCTTTGAGGTAGTCCCTTTGCATTTTGATTGCGAGCTAAATGTAATTGAGAAATGCAAATGATGAGATCAAGTTTCATATCACAAATTAATATCATAATTTAAAGTTTGTCACATATACCATATTGGTGCACAAACATTCAATACGATATATAATGCATAACATTCAACAATGGCAATCATTTGCGTAACGATATTAGGTTATGGAACGAGCTTTTATGCAATTCAAATTAAATTGCTACAAAAGTCTACAATAATAATTTTGGTTGAATTTTTTGTTTTATGATCACCTAAATTCTGCCAGATTGAATTCTGTTTTAGCCTAAATCACAATTGCAATCGAGATTCTTTTCATATAATTTTCTTTTTTTGATTGATTAAGTTTTAAATATATTTAGCTACCCACAAAATTGGCCAAATTTGTGTTTGCCTATATAAAAATAACTAATTACAAAAAGAGATAGATACATAAAAATAAATTTTCATAATTATTCTCAAATTAACTGTATCCGTTATATTAATTAATTTGTAATGCAGAAATGTAAACTGTAAATCATTCTAAGCCGCGAAACAAGAATTAAAATAAAATAAATAATAATATTAATTAATTTATATAAATGATTTTATATATTATTAGAAAAACACAAATAACATTTCTGATATAATATAATCTTGTAAAGAATTTTTTTATAATTTTCGAAACACTTGGCCAATTTCGTGAATCACTGCGAGTTCTACGAATCTGCGGGCGATAACCAATAACATAAACTCGAAACCACATTTTTCGACACGTCAAAGGAGTAATACGCTACAGCGATTTACGGTACCGATTTGACATAGTTCCAAGTGCGCCACCGCAGAATGTAGCTTGCGCCGCACTGAATGGTCAGAACATCCAGGTGACCTGGAAACCACCGCCTTCTGACAAAGTTCACGGGGTCGTGCTGGGATACAAGCTGTTGTATGAAGCCGCCTCGGACTCGCAGACCAGCAGAGAAACGAAAGTCAGTCATGCTCTCAGCACGGTTCTGCATTCTCTCAGCCCGTATACCAACTACACAGTGCAGGTACTCGCATATACCAGGGCCGGAGACGGTGTCGCGAGCAGTCCTGTGTCTTGCACCACCGGCGAAACCGGTAAATAGCGCTTAGATTACTTTTTGATATTGTTATTCAATTTATAGCTTATTTTCGATTTTCGTGTTTATTTGAGAGAGCATATTTATAGCACATTTAATACGTTTAAGAAGTTCAAGACAAAGTTGGAATAGGTAAATCAATAATTTATGAAGTTCTTTTATAAATACATTTTATGTTTAATGTAAATGTACGTAATGCTCGATCTATTCGATTTTAGAAATTTAAAAATTATAATTTCGATTAAATATAATACATAATCTCTTAAAGTTATTTCTAAGGTTCAAGCTGCAATTATGCACATTGAAAAAAAAGAGTTTGATAATAATTACTAAATAATTCCAATCAAATGTTTGGTTAACATAACCAAAAATAATTTTACTTTTGTTAATATGTTACCAAGTATTTTCAGATAGTTAATCATATTATTATGTTTGCATGTGATAATACTTATTAAATATTTAGAAAAGTAACATTAATTTTGGTTATATTATTTTGATTGACAAACTCGCGTACGGCAGCAACAGTCTTACAGAATGAATTCTTACTCTCCTTTGAAGCTTTTCTTTGTATAAGTCATTGACAACCAAAAAATGGCATTCTGCCGACAGTTCCCGATGCACCAGAACGCGTAAAGGCGGTGGTCAGCGGTGAGAACGCCGTCGTGATATCTTGGTTACCGCCGCGACGGCCGAACGGGTTGCTCATTCAGTACACCGTCTATATCCGCGTGTTGGAACAGGGCCAGGAGGTGAAGATCACCAAAAGCATTCTGCCAGCGCAGAATCTGCATCACGAGGCAACCGGATTGAAGCAGCACGAAACTTACGAGGCGTGGGTGACTGCGTCGACTAAGGTCGGCCAGGGTTCCAGCACACCGGTCATCAAGCTTCAACCCAGCACCACCGGTAAGTTGCTCTTCGAGGGATTGGAGAATATTGAAAAATTCCTCGCTTTTACCGTAAAATTCTATCATGTTGGATGCTCTGTGAACGTATCGATATAACTTTTCATTTTTGTCGAGTTCCGAGAACACTATACAACTGCTGAAACGCGCATCGAATATTATATGGGGGAGGAGGGGGAGGGGGGGGGGTATACAGCTTCATAGGAAGGACGGTCCATATTCCATAAAGGAAAATGCTCTTTGACGTATAGCATGCTCCACGATCGATAGCGAACGTAAGCACGATGCTTGTGACTTTTCGATAATACCCACATTTGCGGGGGAGATATAACGGAGCACAAATGGCATGAATAGAAACTCGTAACGAGGGTCCTTTAATTAGTTCCAGCTGCTATAATATCATACGGTATGCCCATCGTGGTACCGTGGCGAGTAGACGTTAATATGGCTTGCCTCGTCGTCGGCGATCCTCGGCCGAGCGTCGAGTGGCGACGTGCTGACATGAAACTGCAACAAAAGTAAGTGCGACTGAAACGCATAGCGCAAACATGGTGGTGGAATGTATGTTTCACGGGACGAGTTTTCCAGATCCGACGTGGGGCCAGACAATACCTTAACTTTGAGAAACGTGCAGAGAAGTCATGAAGACAATTATTCCTGTCACGCGAAGAATTCGCTTGGCACGGACGAAATTACATACACGCTGCATATACAGGGTAGGTCGGCGCAAGTGAAATTATTAAGACCGCCGCTAGTCAACTCTCAAATGTGATAAGCGCGTTCATTGTGTGTACGAAATTTTAATCCACTGTGGAAGTAACGTCTTCATCTCGCGAGGATAATTCGATTTAAAGTTACGTTAGAATCTTTCTAAAGAGGCGTCTACAATAAGATGTAAAACTTGAGCTTTAAATCTTAAACTGTAAGAAATTTATCAGTCATAATCGATTTTCCTCACATTCACTGTGATTGGTTCATTTCTTACGAGAGTTTAAACCTTTAAATTTTACGCATGATATATCTCGTTGTAGACGCCGTTTATAAAGGAAGCGTTATAACGACTTCCTAACAGAAATGTAGCTTTAGAGACTTTAGAAGTATTATAACTTAATAAATATTACAATTATAATTTCGATTAAACGTATTACGTAATCTTGATTGAAGGTACTCATGCTAAAACTCAAACTGCGCACACAAGTTCGCGTGCGAGAGGGAGTCTTATAGGATAACTCCTACGAATTCTTATTCATGCGCGAGAGAGGCAAAAGCGAGAGACGTATCTCTCACTCGAAGAGCGAATGTCGGATGGTGTTTCGCCGACTCTCGAGCGATGCGCGAGCTAAGTTCTAATTGGTAAACTTTATGCATAGTGCCGCCGACGTCGCCGACTCTGTTGGCGACCGGCACGACGACCGACGCTATCCAGCTACAATGGAAGCAGGGCGACAACGGTGGCGCGCCTATTAAGGGATTTCTCCTAGCTTATCGTCGGGAATTCGCCGAATGGGAAGAGGTCATGCTAGATCGACGAGAGAGCACGCATCTCCTCGAGGGTTTGCAGTGCGGCACGCGATACCAGTTCACGTTGGCGGCGTTCAACAGGATCGGGAGCGGCAGCGCGAGTGACATACAGACGGCGAAGACCAACGGTTCGAAGCCGATCCCGCCACCGAAGCACCACTTCGTTAGGCCGAATCAGACGTTTGTTATTCTAGAATTAGCGGCCTGGCAGGACGGCGGGTGCCCATTGACCTACTTTGTCGTAGAGTATAGAAGGCTGCCTGGGGATTGGCTGCTCGGTAAGAACTCCTGCAACTCTTACGGAAAGTTGATGTCATGAAATGAAGAAGAGAGGACCGATAATTATCGCGAGCGTGATGTTGATCATGCCGAATTAATTCTAAAATCGATATCTAGAAAATTTTGTGAGAAATGCTGACAGTATTCATTTCTCGTGTACACGTATTAATTCTATTTAATCGCAGTAGCATTCATACAATATAACATTAATTATTTTATATCAATATAGAAATATTGACATCTAGAAAATATTTGAAAAATGGTCTCGTGATTGTTTTAAGCACCCATCAATTATATTATATATATATATATATATACTCGAATGTCGATAATTAATCAGATTTTATCGGTAACATATTGCAGTATCTAACAACGTGCCACCGCAGTCGAAATTCCCCATCGTAGATCTGGAGAGTGGCACCAGCTATGAGCTTCGCGTGACGGCTTATAACAACGCCGGTTCCACCCAGGCTGAGTACTTGTTCAGTACGCTGTCATCGAACGGAAACAACCGTTTGCACGAGGATCATCCGCAGGAGAGCGAGAACACTCCGCTGTATCTCGACGCGCACGTTTTGGCACCCAGCGTCATCTCTGTTCTCGCTGTCATGCTGGCGATCGCCGGAGTGTGCTTTTGCCTCAAGACACGTGAGTACGAGCTTGTCGAAGTCCGCTCTATATTAATTTACGTCGCGAGCGCGTACGCCCCGAGCAAGCGAACCAGCGAATACGAGCTCTTGCTGTACGGGATGCAGTTTTCCATGTTGTAAAAAAATCTGTCGGATGCCGTTTATTTTCGCGTATTCCACTTGGTACACATTGTAACGATTCCCCCGTGAATTGGAACAAGAGGGTGGGGGATGGGACAGTCTAGATGTTTTATTTTTTCGTCAACTACCCTCGATATCAGGTACAATGTCAACAACAGCAGTCCACGATATCCGCCCCGAGCGTTTGGTTTAATTAAAAACTTCATAAACGAATCACGTAGCTGGGACGTTGCTCCAGATAGACGACGGTCTATTGAAACGAGAATATCTCCCTTTGCATAAATCATTCAAGAAATACGCTCACTCGTACTTATTCGAGTTACCACAATTTCTTGATATCGTCTGCAACAGTCTAAGTAAGCGGCTTTTTTCTATTCACGAGAGAATGCGCTCAATTTACACAACGATGGAATTTTATATCTTTCTCATACGCCTATTCAGAGTCTGTGTTTTGTAACTTTCATGCTTTCTTAAATACTTTAGAAGCGATTTCTTTTCGCGTTATTAGATTTATTTAACAATGAGAATTTTATTTATCCAGCATCATAATTACTTTTTCCACATACTTTTCTCGTTAGAAATCTAATAACTAGCCAATTTAACACTGAAAGATAGTAATTTACTTATTTTTTAAATATTAAAGGTATTAAAGGATTTGAACAAATGTCTTTAATACTTAAAATAAACAATTAACTATTGTAAGGATTAGTGTCACATATTTTACATAATATCTATATCACGTTTTTGATAATCGTCGAATGTCTGCTACATAGATTTATATCCGTAATGTAAATTAACTTTAATCTTGATTTAATTAATTTTTTTTATCAAATTAGAATTTACTTTTAAAATTTATATATAAAAATATTATTAGGCATCAAGTTTTAGCTTCCACCGAATTGGACTTTTTGTATTTATTTGATCTATTCTTCTAGCGACTTAGATTAACTTATTGTTTACTTTATATCTCTTTCTGAAAGTTGAAAAAAAGATAGAAAATAAATTAAACCAAGATTAAAGTTAATTTTCATGATAGAAATGGACATTATATATATAGACTGAGCACTTTTATAAAAAAAAACTGCAGGCCGTGACCAGAAAGAGAAAGAAAACATAAGCAAACTATCTTCGTTACTCCTGTTCTTAAACCTTCTCTATTTTTTCTCTGCGACAAGGATAGCATGCCTGAGGCTGATGAAAAGGGAATATAGTTATTCTTTAATCTCATGCAAGCTCCCATAAGGCGTAATTTATATATATATATATATATATATGTGTGTGTGTGTGTGTGTGTGTGTGTGTGTGTGTCTGATCTGCTAACTCGAGTATGTCGTTTCCAGATCCAGAAGGATCCGGTGGCGCGAATGATCCGAGCTCGCAAACGCAAGCGGCCCTGGACAACAAGCACAACATGGAACAGAGGGAACAGTACTACGCGACCGTGAGAAAACCAGGACAACAGTCACCTTGTCGCGAGGTGAGCGCCCTGGAACGAATACCCGAGTATTCGGAAGACATTTATCCGTATGCCACCTTCAATCTGCCCGAGCAGGAAAATCTTTCGGCGAATCCCATGAGACAAGCGTTCTTCTACGAACGTAGCGAGACGATGCTGCAAGGTGCTCAAGTACGTTTATTTCTCACAACGATTTACGACGCCGCCGCAACGATCTATCTTACGATTTTTTTGACATCGCTCCCCGTAAATTGTGATGTCTTGGCTGATAAAAGATAAAAGATTTTTGAACTTATGACGCCTAGATGTCTGCCCCGGATAAAGTCACTGCTAAAAGTAATCTCATTAACGAAGTTATAGTGCAATGGAAGTAATTACTTTCCTTGCATTAATACTTAAAAGAACCATAAATTGTTCCGCGCTGTGTAGAGAACCTTAAATTAGAATCGCCGACATTATTTAATTACTATATGTATGTTCGAATTTAATTACAGTTTGATATATATTATGAGAGGTAATATGAAGCAAATGGTTAAAAAATTAACTAGGTTACAAAAAGAAACAAAGATATTCGATAACAATGTTTGATTAATTTATCTTTGCCAATATTTTGCGATCGCAAATAAAAATAACGTGATATTATTCATATTTTACGAATGAATTTTAAAGATGACATTTGCGAAAGTCGCATGTCAAATATTTCTCATATTTCTCCCGCAAAGAATTTTATACAGCGAATCGATTGCAGTGCGACGTGGACCAATACACGAAAGTACGTGGTCGAGCGCGACGCAAATCAAAATCGTTCAAATCGGAATCGGAGGAGTACGACACACTGGGCTCGGACAGCGACACGGAGGTCGGCACCAGCAGTCGTACCGAATCATCGAATCACCTGGATGACTCCGGCCCGACGTCGATAATGGCTCGCTCACCGGGACCGAATTCCGTGAATCAGCGGGAGCAACGGCTCGCCCTGGTGCAGCGACCGGTTCATCATAGTAAGTTAGTATTCAGTTTTCTGTGTCCGGGCCGCGTGTAACGCAGCCTATCACGTAAATCAAGCGCGCAACCACTAATCCATTTCCTGCGTCTCGCGTACGTCTTTCCAGATGTGCTGTACCACACGCACGAATCAAGTACATCAACCGAGCCGTCACCAATTTCTGAGAGAAAGACTTTCCCGAGGCTCGAAAAGCAACGGTAAGAACGTCGGTAGTGCCAGATTCGCACATTACATTGAGAGAAAAGTTTTTGAATTTGTATTATTAATAGAATTAAATAGAATTTCATGATATGCTAATAATGATAGAAATTTTCTTACATAAATAATAGATGTCTCTTTTTAAAATTATATATGTAGACAGTAAGATTTATACTACATATTAACCCTGAATCAGATATATTATTCATTATATTAATTAATTTGTAAAAGCGACTTGCTTGACCTGCTCGAATAAGTTTTAATTTCTTCCGAGGATTGTTTCTTTCAGTGTATTTAAACAACCTATTTTCGCAGGAGTCGCGGCGCGATCGACGTCGCGATCGACGGTCGCATTTCCGGTATCCTGCGACCGGTGCTGAAGCTATCGGAGTCCGGAGTGCATTCGTGCTCGCGAGGAGCGTCGCCGAGTCGTCCGGTGCGTCCTGGTTCCTACGACAGACTGGAGAAGGAGCCGCTGAACACCAGGAAATCCGTCGAATCGCTCTGTCTCCTAGAGGAGCCGATGGGCACGTTCAGAATGATGAGGAGGGACGACGATTGGGGCAGCGAGCTGTCTACGTTGGAATTGAAGCCACCGAGCGGCTTCACCGACGTCCACGAAACCAGTGAGGCCGAGTGTGATATCGACATGAAGCTAAAGTTACATAGGAAACGACCGAGCGGTCTCCACTCGAACAGCTCACTCTCCAAATCGCCCAAGGATTTCACTATCACCGTCTAAGTGTTTTAATCAAATATCAAAACCAAAATGAAATTTAAAGGAAGCCAAACAAGCGAAAGATTTAAATAAGCAAAATATTGCCAAAGCATGAGTGTTATTAAGTCAAGTAAGTTACGATTTACGCCATTGAGATTCTTGCGATTACCAACGTCGCTCTATGAATCTAGATCTCTGGATGTTCGTCTTTTGGAGTGACTACTCTGTCAAAGACTTCGTTTACAAATAAAAACTTATTTTTCTAAAAAAAAAGAGAAAGAAAAAGGATAATTACACCTTCGTTTATTCCCATAATCCCATAATTAAATAATAATATAATATCATAAACAATTTATACATTTAATCGTTGTGTAATTATTCGTTGTAATTATTCGTTATA
>Ga0157364_1006704_pt1 | contig 11871 bp, 10 predicted proteins | sample AttsexASBM2_FD_111476 | JGI IMG/M metagenome (GOLD analysis project Ga0157364, IMG submission 111476) | Fungus gardens microbial communities from leaf cutter ant in Ribeirão Preto, State of São Paulo, Brazil - Atta sexdens ASBM2 | ecosystem: Host-associated > Fungi > Mycelium > Unclassified ...
ACTCCTTTCATTATGTGAACAGTAAGAAATTCCAGCTTGACCCAAATTATATTCTCATTGTTATAGAAGCTAATACCATAGTTTAGTTATCAAGATAAAGTATTAGACTTACTAATTAATAAGGATAGTAATTAATATAAAGTTGAACTTAGCTAGGTATATGTTGTAGCAATCACTAGTTACAACAACCAATAGTAACACAAGCAATAAATCTCTCAGCAGGATATCAAGTAGGAATCACAAGAGAACTCAACAAGGAGTCTCTACTGGATTGCTACCCTATTTATATAAGTTACACATGGTCTGTGCTACAGATAATTACTCCTGTCCTAATATCCATATGTCGTTCATGAGTGCACCATGTGTACACCATGAGGTAGCCATATAATTAACATACTCCTTGATGTCATTCATCTAGTCTGCTCTAGGCCTATAACCTCATATCATGTGACAAGTTATGTGACTGCAGTCACATGCCTTTTCATCATCAATAAAAAAGAAAAAGAAATTCAAAAGAAATAAAATCAAGAAAAATAGATAAAAGAAAAATATTAGTATCTAAGTGCATTATAACAGTATAGTAACTATCATGAAATATTCTAGGTTCTTGTAGTTTGTCCAAATTTTAACTGAGATTTCTGTATCTTCTAGAAAGTATTGCTACTTCTTGAGTGCCCAAATAACTGCCAATATCTCCTTATTATGAATCTCATAGTTATTTTTGACCATCAAAAGAGACTTGCTGAAGAATGCAATAGAATACCACTTATTGTCCTTCTTAGATTGTTAAGATAAGATCATTCTAGTTACAAAATCTGAGCTATCTACTTTAATATAGAATAGAGCTGAAGTATCTGGAAAGGCCAAGACTAGAGCTGTAGTAATAGCTTAATATAGTGAAGTATCATATACTAAGTCTAACCCTGAAAATAGCTTGTCTCTCATAACAGTGTTATTCTAGTTTAATATTTGTTCTTAACCCATCTTCTATGACAGTATTATTTTATAACTTATTTTCCATGATAATATATCTTCTGCTCAAAACTCTATGAGTGTTTAGTTTTACATAACAAAGTTCTCCTATTCTAATTCACCACTGAAATCCTGTTTAGTGTTATAATCTCAAGATCTTAGGGTAGGTTAGGAAAAGGAATCTTGTATAGGGTTTACATGAGAGAACTTGATAGAGAGCTCAGTACAGGATTATCTATCTTATATACTAAAAGCCTATGGTCTATACCCTACTATTTTAGCTTACTCTAAATAACCATGTGTTTTTCTTAAGGTCAACATGTATTAAATATGCTGTATAACATCATCCTTCCAAAACCTTCTATACTCTTCCATTGTGACACATGATCATGTGACTATGACTGATACATAACAGCATGACCATAACATCATGTATAACCCTAACCCTAAGTTCCAAAATAGAAAATAAAAATAAGTAAAGTTCATTACTTTCAACTCTGATATTACCCCCTCTTCAATGTTTCTTCTCTAGAGAAACTGACTTCTATTTTTGCCAGTTTCTCTCCAACTTCCTTAGGTATTCATTCTCAAACTTTCTATTATTCCATCCATATAACATCTTTGCTATATAATTTCCTGGTAACTTTCCTCTCCTAAAGTCTTTTTCCTCTGTTATATCTAACTTCTCCTGTCATCTCATTTCTACATTTATTCTTCCCTCAAATTCAGCTACTAATTCCTTCACATTTCCTAAGTCCTTCTTTCTTTTCTATATGTCATGCTCTACCATAAATCTCTTCCACTGTACTAAATACTTGACAACTCCTCTTATTTTTCTTTTATTCAAGATCTTCTCTACTTTTCATTCTTCTACTTCTTTTACTTCTACTGGTTTTGCTTCTTCTACCTTTTGCCCTTCTACTTGCTCTCTATATCATACTATTTGACTAATATTCACTACTAGATGGATTCTCATTGAAATTGGCAATTGTAATTTGATTACATTAGTAGATATCACTTCTTTAATACTATATAGGCCAATATATCAATCTACCAATTTCCTTACTGGTCTTTCTTTAAATACCAGGTCTTTTGTACTCAGTATCACTTTGTTACCTTTCTTTTACTCTTCAACTTCTTTTCTTCCTCTGCGTTGTGGCAACCACTAGTCACAAAGACTAATGACTACATAAGCAGTAAATCTCTTGTTATGGATATCAAGTGTGAAGTTTACAAGAGACTTGACAAGGAGTCTCTGCTAAATTAGAGTCCTATATATATGTTTTACATGTGATCTATGCTAATAATAATGGAACCTGCTCTCATATCTATACTTCATCTTTATGTCTGCCTTGCATCTTACTCAAGGCCACTATGTTCTAGGCCTATGATGTTACATCATGTGACATGTCATGTGACTGCAGTGTCATGTGCCTCTTCATTGTCCAGAATCAAGAAGAAAAGAAAAGCAAAATTGATATGAAATCAGAAAAAGAAAAGAAAAGAAAAATCATCAGTGTCCAAAGTGTTCTATAACACTCTGTCTGCTTGTTTTTTTGTCTCTTCCTGTAATTTTCTTAATGTTGCCCCCACTTCTTCTTGTATTTTCTTTATTCTTTTTGCAAACTCTGTTGCCTTCTTCATATTTTCTTTCCTCCTAATATCTGTTTCCATTCTCAGTTCTCTTTCATAATTTGCTATAAATGGAGACACTTTTATTACTGAATATATCTTGTTGTTAACTGCAAATTCTGCTGATACCAACCATTCTAGCCAATCCTTTTGTCTATGATCAACAAAGAACCTAAGATACTATTTTAGCTCTTGGTTCATTCTTTTTGTCTGACCATCTGTCTGTAGATGGAATGCTGTTGACAAATTTGTTTCAATTCCCAACATTTGATTCAACTCTTTAGTTAGTTCCTCTGCAAAATGTAGTCCTCTATCTAATACCACACTCTCTGATAGCCTATGTAATTTCCACACATTGTCTCTGAACAGTCTTGCTAATCCTTCTATTAATGTTCCTTCTATTGTTGCCACAAAGTGAGTTATTTTGGACAACCTATTGCAGACTACTAGGATTGCATCTTCTCCAGCTACCATCAGCAACTTAGTAATAAATTTGACTGTCAGATGTGTCCATGGCTTCTTTAGTACTTCACTCAACTTTAGCTTCTTTGTTACTACTTCCATCCTATTCTTCATCCTCTGATATATATTGCACCTATCTATATATCTTTCTATATCTCTTGTTACTCCTGGCCATCAATAATTTCTTGTCACTAAATCCATCATTTTCCATTTTTCCCCATGTCTAGCTACTATGTCACAAACTTTATTCAGCTTGTATCTCTACAACCAGCAGACTGATTTTCACAAACTAAGTTATGCTAGAAAGCCCCAAATGAGGGCTATCTGCACATATATGGGATTTACAGAGGTGTCAACAAACAATAGAGATATTAGGCTACCAGTAACTGTAAAAGCTTTATTTGCTAATATCTCATGAATGGCTGGACTGATTCACACAATTAAACTTGTGTTGGAAAGTGCTTATCAAACTGTTTTCAATGATATATAGTATATCTCATAGCAATAAGTACTCATAGAGATACAAGCATATCAATGTAGTGACATAATTAGTTACCTTTTAAAATTAGCCTGACAGCTGCTATGACAGATGATAGCTCCCATTAGATACAAGTTTTGATTATGTGATGGAAACAGCTTGCACACAGACCATTACTATTTTATATATATACCTCTATATCTAAGGATTAGACCTCAAAATTAACAACATCAATTATCATCAATTATTTCTGTTAATACTACTCATCACCTATTATCATTATCTCCTTATACTGAACCTCTGAAACACTATTAAGTTCAAGTATCACAACCAGTGAGTAGCTTATTTTGTGATATACTGATATATCATAATGTAGTTGAATGATTTCTACTCTCAACTCCTTATCTTTTGATACATACACTTTTCCTTCCTTTAATACCAACTCTCTATCTATCTGCCATTCATCTCCACATAGTACTTTTACTCCTACCTTCTTCATCTCTTCTACTACTTTAACTACTTCTTTGTTTTTACTTCTAACCTTTTTTATTTTTTCTACTATTTTTACTTTAGGTTCTTCTATTACTACTTCATCTAAATTACAAATTCAATGGTCCTTAATAAATACTTGATTCTCATTGTTCTTTTCTACTCCTATTTTCTAGTCTAGTCTCCTACTTAATCTATTTGTCTTCCCTATTTTTGTTCCTGGAACATACTTTAAGATGAAGTCAAATCTTGACAGGTAAAGTGTCCAATAAGCTTGTCTTCTGTTCAGCTTCTGTGCTTTCATGAAATATTCAAAGTTTTTATAGTCAGTCCAGACCTCAAACTTGAACTTTGCATCTTCCAATAAATATCTCCAGTTTTCCAATCCTCTTATCACTGCTAACATCTCTTTGTCATGAATTTCATAGTTTCCCTCTGTCTCATTTAGAGATTTTGAGAGAAAAGCTACAGGCTTCCATCTTTTATCTTCACCCTTCATAGATAATATCCCTTCTGTTGCATACTCTAACATATCTACTTTCATCCTCATTTTTTTGTCTAAATCCAGTGCTGCTAATACTGGTTCTTTTGTAAACCTCTCTTTTAACTTCCTAAATGCCTCTTCTTGTCTCTCTGTCCATTCCCACTTCTGGTCTTCCTTTACCATATCATGTAAAGGTCTGGCTATCACTGCAAAATCTTTGATAAACTACCAATAATAGTTGGTGAGTTTCAAAAACCTCTGTACATCTTTAACTCTTTTTGGAGTTGGCCAGTCCAATACTCCTTTCACTTTCTCTTCTTCTATCTTGATCCCCTCAGGTTCAATCACTACTTCTAAGAATTCTACTTTCTTTATCTTCCACTTGCATTTCTCTGGTTTCACATATAGGTTATTTTCTGCCAATCTTTTTACTACTTCTTCTACTATCTTATCATATTCTTCCTCTCTTTCTGTCCCAATAATTATATTATCAATGAAGCTGGCCACTTTACCAATGTTAATGAGATCTTATAGGATTTCATTCATCATAGTCTGAAAAGTTGCTGGTGAGTTCATCAATCCAAAGAACATTACCATTGGCTCAAATAACCCTTCTAGTATTGTGAATACTGTCTTCCACTCATCTCCCTCTTTTATCCATATATTATTATACTCCCATCTCAAGTCCATCTTTGTAAATACTTTCTTAATATTTGTGTTTTCTACAATATCCAAGATTAAAGGTAAAGAATAATTATTTTTGATAGTCTATTCATTAAAATACCTATAGTCCTATACTATACACTTCTTTCCATCCTTTTTCCCTACAAAAAACACTGGTGCTATTTGAGATGACTTCAAGGGTCTAATATACACCTTCCTCAATTGTTCCAATATGAACTCACACATCTCTTCTCTCTCTTCTCTTGACAATGGATACACTTTTCTCTTTCTTGACATGAATCCCTCCTTCATATTGATGGCATGATCCTACAACTTCCTGGTGGGTGTCTTTTCACTAGCTCTTTTGCCAAAAACATGAATCCACTTGTGGAAACATTCTGGTTCCAACTTTTTTGTCTTCTTTTCTGACTTTGCTGCTTCTTCTTCTTTATCCTATATTTCCCATTCTTCTGCTATTCTTTTTACATTCACCACCTTTTTCTTCTTTTGTTTTTTCTCCTTTTTCTGTTCCTTCTCTTCTTGCTTCTTTTCTTCTTTCTTTTATTTTTGCCATCCTAACTTTCCTTGCTTTGGTCTCCACTACTTTCCACACTTTTCTAGGTATCTTGTTATCTTCACTTTCCCTGTTTTCCAATCAATTTCAGGGTTGTGGCAAGTAAGCCAGAACATTCCCAAAATCACACTTCACTTCTGTCCTCCTATCACATCTATCTCCATTTTCTCCTTATATCTCCAGTAGTAAATGTTTACCTCTACTGTATGTTCTAATAGTCCCTTCTTACTTAAAGTCTTATTCATATTCCTCATATAAATTGGTCTTTCTATTTTTTTTAGCTTGAACCTCTACTTTCTTGCAAGCTCCAAACTTATTACTAGTACTGTTACTCCACTATCCAACAATACTTTTACTATCATTCCTTCTTATATATTGATCTTCTTCAGCCTGATCTTTACTGTCACTTTTCTTAGCATATCTCCATTGTCTAGGTTATAGCAGGATATATTTTCTATCATTCTAGAAAGTATTGCAAACCTATTGTTATTGAGATCTAATCAAGGACTATTAAATTTACCTCCCCATTTAAATTATTCTGTCCATTATTATGATTGTTCTTATATTCCACCCTCCTTCTCTAGCTCATGATTTATCTTCTACAATTCCATGCTAAGTGGACAAACTCTCTACAACTATAGCAATTTCTATTTCCCCTATTTATATCTATAGTATATGGGTTGTGGGGTACAAACCCTATCTGCTAAGTTAAATATACCATGATCACATTTGTTCTCTTTACTCCTTCTATAGAAACAAACTCTTGTTTTTTCTAGAAACTTGTGCTCCATTGTCTTGTTGTCCCCTCAATCTCTCTTCTTCTTGCCTGCTCTTTCTCTGGTTTCTATTTAAAGCAATAGCCCTATCACACCATTGTTTAATGGAGCTGGGCTACCATTCTGACTCCATAAGTCTTTGGTACATGGTCTTATTCATACCTCTCTTGAATTCTTTGACTAAAGGCCTTCTCTTGTATCCACTTTATCTGGCTGCCCTCCTGAACTCTTGAACAAATTCCTCTATTGTCTTTCCTTCTAAGTCTAAGTGTACCATAACAAATATGAACTATATCTAACAAGTCTAATAATTAAATATTGTTGAACATCAACTCTAGTGTTTTATAACAACACATTTTCTTATCAGAACTTACTTCTCTTGGATTCTAGTCATCTTCTGAAGTTACAACCATATGGCAGATAGATAATACAGCATATAAGCTGAAATCAAGGTTGTTCTGGGAATTTTGTAACACTACACTATTTGTACAGGTTTTCATACTTAGTACAAACTCTAAGTGAACCCTACAGACTTTTGCTCTCTAGTATAAACTGTACCTAATATGAAAATATACATGTACTGCTGGTATAGCCCTTATTGCTCCAAGTAGAGGTTTTAGTAGTGGAACACTGATAGAAGTATGACTTTACCATAGAAAACTGAGTTGAATAGAAGTATTTCTATCATAGAAGATAGAATACCTAGATAGTTGTATTACTATTATATGGACATTTTGCAAGAAAGATAGTCATTATAGAAGACAGACTTATATAAGAAACATTGAGATAGCAGTATTACTACAGAAATGTATTTTCCAGATGGATGGACTTAGCATATGACATAAAGCTGCCAAATGATTAGAAGGCCTGTTCAGAAAAGAGTCAAACACAGGATTCTTCCCTATTACATTATAGCCAGAGTTTAAGCAATGCTTCAAGAACTAATTCTTTCCCATCAATACCACTACCAAAACAGTCAACAAGCTGGAAGAAATATTATATTATTAAGAGAGTCAAGTAGTAAAGGATTATCTAAATGAGTTCCAAACATTAATCTCCAAAGCAAGCTATACCAACCCCCAAACTATAGTAGTAAAGTTCTATTGTGAACTGAGAATTGCTATTCAAAACTAAATAGTAACTCTATCAGTAGGCTGCTTCAAAAATACTGATCCATTGGCATGATTTGAAGCTAGAGATATATAAACCAGGCTCATCAAGCTAACAAGACTTTCTAGTCCAACCAACACTTAACTCTGATCCCATATTTACAACTAATCTCCCATTGCTCAGAGTTCTTTCTCCAACCTCATCACTCATCTACCACCCCCACCACTATAGAAAATCAATGACTACAGCCTTTAGCTCTTCTACTAGACATTCTCATAGACATTGATACTGCCTATAAACTTTACTTCTTACTAGAAAAAAGATGTTACTACTATGGAGATTTGAACCATGTTGTTTGAAAATACCTAGTGAGGCTGGATATCTGCTAGTTAATAGCTGAGCAATAAAAGGAACTGATAGAGAACTTGAACATGGTAAAGAATATAGAAGCACAGCAAAGTTTGGTATCAGATAGTATGGATAACTCAAATGAAAGTTAGAATTTTGTATAAAGTGACCAGCAAATCATGTACTCTAGCCACTAGTAAATAAGTTTACTATATTAACTGTAGAAGAATATAAAAACAGTTACAGTAACATTTCTAATGCACCTATATATTTGACTACTAACTATCAGACTTCTACTTCTCACTACCCTAGATGGAAAAAGAGACTTCTCTTATGCCCTACAATCAATGCTTTTGATGCTTATGAAACTTTCCTATATATCTCTATCTCCCTTGAAACCACTGATACATCTGAGTTTTTCTCTGTGTATACACTGGTTGACTCTAAAGCTATAGGGGTTTTTATTAATCAAAGCTTTGTAGAGAAGTACAGCCTCAACACTCACAAGCTCTCCAGACCAGTACTAGTATATAATGTAAATACCACCCAAAATGAGGCTGGATAGATATCTGAGGTGGTGGACATAGTACTTGAGTATAGAACCCACTCAGAGCAAACCTTGCTTGCAGTATCCAGTCTGGGAAAGTAGAACCTGATTCTTGGATTTATCTAGCTAAAGACATATAATCCAGAGATTATTATAACATGTTGTTCCATCTATTGCTCTGGCTGTTAAGACATCTAAAAAGCAGATAAACATCAGATACAGGCCCCTTTTCTATCTTGGCTAATGACTCTAAAGAGATTCTTTCCCCTTTCTATTTGTTTATTGGTCAGATAGAGGAGTTAGATAACTAGGTTTATATAACAGAGCTATTTTCTGAATTTTCAGACCTAGAGCTTTGTGTCACTACCACTTCTTCACAGTGCCTTTTTAAAGTATTTCAAAGAAGCAATCTATTAGAAAAACAAACTCCTATACTGCCCCTACATGTCCAAAGTTTTGAGTCTGTTTTCACCAAGAAAGACTTTGATATCCTTCTAGTGTTATGCCAGAAAACACTTTTTTGTGAAAATATGTAATCTCGAGCATATAAGACCTTTTTGAAGGCCTCAGTAGGAAGATCTTATACTTCTAGATAATATCTCAGGTTCTTTCAAGCAAACAGCAGTCAAGAGACAGTGTGGTAGCCATTAACCAAACTAGATCTTGAGCAGGAGGGGTCTTTAGAAACAAGAAACACTACTTGTAAATAACTAGCTATGAGCTGTGGGCATTCATAAGAATGTTTTACCAAGTTATATACATTTGGACAGTTGAATAAGGCAGGTACCCATTAAATCAGAAGCAGATAGAGTACAGAATGAAGGAATAGGAAGGAGTGACCATGGAAATAGAAACAAGAAGTATAAAATGAGCTCTCATAAGTAAAGATTGATTATGGGATTAATACCAGGTTACATATGAAGAAATAGCCATGTGCTTGTAAGACCTTAGCAGGCTTCATTATGGTTTTAGCTTTATTCTCTAGTTTTATTCCTTATATTTTTAGACTAATACATAAGCTATGAGTGGAGAGGAGTAAGGGAGAGGTCTCCTATCCAAATATCCTCATCTGAGAGCAGTTTAACTTCTTTCTTATTGAGTAAGCATTTTTAGTACCTGCTATCACTTTTGGACAAGTTTTGAAGAGTTCTAGTAGTCTAAAAAAGACCAGTGAGGTGAGTATCAGTTGGTATCTTCAGTTGTAAGGTTTAAATTGAAAGGTGCCTTTGAAATGCATTACCTGAGATGGATAGTGTTGTTAGAGGCTTTTAAGAAGCTTTGCAATCTATTCACTAGATTTTCCAAAAGAGCTTGTTACATAGTGTAAGATTCACTATTTGAGATTATGTTATCAGGAAAAGCATTCATAAGCAGATGATACTTGTATACTCCTTTTAATATCCTTCCTACTTTTATTCTTTTACATTTATGAGAGTCTTTTTGAGAGTTTTATGTGTTCTGATCATTCTCTATATTATTGTTTCTATATATTCTATTGATTCCTAATACTAATAATGTTCTCTTTGAATTCTTTAGTATGCTATTAAGAGCTAGTGTTGCATAGTTCTTGTTGCACCCTAGCATAACCTCTTTTTTTCTTGACCACTATCATCAGAACACCACCAGTAAGATTATGTGATTGAACTTATGCTCAGAGCTTAGCCTAAGTTCTCTAAGATATATCTTCTGACATCTATAAAGTAGTCAGAACTTGATATCTTCCTCTTGAAAAATCTTTGTACCAGTTGGATATGCCTCTCTAAGTCACCTATGGCTGCTCCAGTCTTCTTTACCAAGAAAAAAGATGACTTTCTCCACTTAGTGCAGGATTATAGAAGTCTCAATATAGTGACTGTCAAGAACAAGTATCTGCTTCCCTAATCTTTGAGTTTGTCACACAACTTCAGAAAGCCAAATATTTTACTAAGTTGGACATCTGCTGAGGTTTCAACAATGTTTAGATCAAGTCTGGAGATGAATGAAAAGTTGCCTTTCAGACCAATCATGGACTCTTTAAACCTTTGGTAATGTTCTTTGGTATGACTAATAGTCTAGTTACCTTTCAAACTATGATAAACAATATTTTCTGAGATCTTATAGTAGAGAGTATTATGATAGTATATCTGAATGTTATTCTGATCTTCACTCTAACATTGAAAGAACACCACTGAGCAGTCCAAAGGGTTTTGAAAGTCTTAGCTGAGCACAAACTGTTTCTCCATCTTAAGAAATGTAAATTTGACAAGCAACAAATTGAGTATATAAGACTGGTTATTGCTCAAGATCAAGTTGAGATAAACCTAGTAAAAGTGGCTGAGATTTGTGACTGGCCTGTTTTATACAACCATACTGACCTACAGATATTTCTGAGCTTTGCTAACTTCTATCAGAAGTTTATCCATAGCTTTTTGGACATAGCTCATTCTCTCTTTGACTTTACTGGCAGCAACAGTATCTGAACCTGGACAACCACTCAAAAGAATAATTTTGATGCTCTGAAGGCAGCTATCACTTCAGCTCTAATACTAGTCTTCTCTGATACCTTTGCTCCATTTCAGATAGAAGTAGAAAGCTCAGACTTTGTAACAGAAGCAGTCATTTTTCAGAAATTTAAGGCAGATGGTAAATGAGATCTGGTGGTATTCTTCAGCAAGTCTCTTTCTCTAGTCAAGTGCAACTTGTTGTAGCAACCACTAGATACAAAGTCCAATAATCACACAAATAAGTAAAGCTCTCAGTAGGCTATTAATGTAGGGTGTTATGGAACACTTTGGACATTAACATTTTTCTTTTTTCTTTTATCTATTTTTCTTGATTTTATATTTCTTTTCTTTTGAATTTCTTTTTTTTTTCTTTTTTATTAATAATAAAGGGGCACATGCCATTGCAGTCACATGACAGGTCACATGATGTGATGTCATAGGCCTAAAACAGGGTAGAAGGATCTAGAAGATGATGTTAGGGCACATGATATACACATAGTGGCTTTGAGTAAGACATGAGGCAAACATGAGATAGTAGCATGGACTAATCTGTAACAGTATAAATAAGACTCTAATTTAGCAGAGGCTCCTTGTCAAGTTCTCTTGTACTTTTCCCCACTTGATTGCTTAACTAAGAGCTTTACCGCTTGTGTTATCATTAGACCTTGTGTCTAGTTGTTGTCACAACATAGGGATCACAAGAGAACTCAACAAGGAGTCTCTGCTAAATTGCTATCCTATCTATATAAATTACAGATGGTCCATGCTAACACTAATTTACCTTGCCCTAAAGTCCATGTGTTGTCCATGAGTGCATTATATATATACCATGAGATAGACATACTGTCAACAT
>Ga0157364_1006705_pt1 | contig 11870 bp, 14 predicted proteins | sample AttsexASBM2_FD_111476 | JGI IMG/M metagenome (GOLD analysis project Ga0157364, IMG submission 111476) | Fungus gardens microbial communities from leaf cutter ant in Ribeirão Preto, State of São Paulo, Brazil - Atta sexdens ASBM2 | ecosystem: Host-associated > Fungi > Mycelium > Unclassified ...
ACGAGTCTTGCTCAAATAATACCTCCAATTCTGCATCTTCGAAAACCTTCTCTCTTCCACCGCTATGCCGGTCTTCGACGTCAAAATCACCGTTCTTGAAGCGAAACCACTCACGTTCTTTCATTAATAGCTGCCTCACCATAAGTATTTGAGAGCATTTGATGAACCTCAGTCGCAGATTTCTTCATATTGAAGCAAAAAATTAAAATCTCCCGCAAATGACGAGAATTTGGCTCGTAAACTGACATTTTCAATCGGGAATAACTTTATGATGCAGACACAAATCGACTAATGTTTCTATGGGATTATGTTGACAGATGCCCAAGTTTATTGCATGACGTCTATGATTTATTTATTTCGACCACCACTTACCGCTAAAGCCATCTATAGGAAAACGGCGGAAGCAAAGTTGTACACTTAATAACAAAATCCTAATCATAAAATTAAAATTCTTTTTTGTGGAATTCTGAATGTGAGAGATAAAACTCTCTATCAATCAAACTCAAATTATGCCCTTCTTTTGTGAAATCAAATGCTGAGATCAATAATTTAAAAATCTTCCTGAGAAAATAGATTTATTGTATCAATAAAAAATTAGTCCGTCATTCTTTAAAATAATAGTGTCGAAAAAATTAATGGTACCCTCCCATCTTCATCGTAAATTAAAATCTCGGATAAAATGAATTAAATTTATCCAAAATATTATCCACCTCGGCTAAAGGTAAAAGGCCAAACAAGTATAATATCACCTATGTACCTATAGTAGAAAAGCAATAGGAATTCAATGGTACTCAGCATTCGATTTTCCAAATCTTGTATGAGTCAGCAATAACAGATGATAATGGTGAACTCATCAGAGTACCAAAGGTCTGTTTATAAATTTGATGTTTGAAAATAAAAATAAGTAGAATCTAAAATTAAGTGTATAGCCTTCAAGAATTCATTTTTCGGAATCTTGCAATTTTTTTCAATGTAATTCTATCTGCTAGAAAGAACATCTATAGTTAAGTCCATAGAGACATTTGTAAATAAAGATATTACATCCAAGTTGAAGTCTGATCTAATTTGAATATTATTTTTTAATCAATTCATAACTGTTTACATGGCTCGAAGCTTTTGGTATATTTTTGATAATCAAACCATGTAAAAATATAACCAAATTATATTGTCCACTGCCGAAATAATAATTCTAAACGGACAATTTGGCTTGTGAATCTTTGGAGATCCATAAGGATAAATTGCCATCACAATAAAGTTTTTCTATATGTGTGATCAGTAATATATTCAGATTTTTTCCATCCTGTGAGCAAGTTCATCAAACTATTATTAATTTTGTTATTTTCTGAAATTTTTGAATATGTTTCTCACCTATCAGCATAGCATTAATTTTCTCAGTTTAAGAGTTTTTGTTCAATGCAATCGTTATATTGCCTCTGCAGTCTTTGTAAAAATAAAATTTTGTAAAAATAAAATTTATTTTTAAGAAATTGTTTAGTAAGTTGTATTAATTTAGTTAACTTGATCGAATTATTTTTATATTTGAAACAGTAAGTTGTTGATAACGAGTGATTTCTCATTATGGACAGAATTCTCTATTTTCTTAATATTATTTTCGATATTCTTCATAAATTCCATGGCAACCGTTCTTCTCCCATTAATCGGAAATGCGAAATTCTCGCTTAATGTAGACCGAAGAAAGATTGAAAAATCATTTATTTTTTATATAGTTTTTTATATAGTTATTAATGAGGAAGTGATGTTATCGTTTAAAAAGGAAAACGGAGAAATCTTAATTTTAATCACATTAAAATTATTAGAGGACGACAAAGGCGATCTATTAAATTATAAACAGATGTATTATTATTATTAGAATTATTGTCATCCAGTAGCCAATAATATTCTAATTTTTTTATACTCTCTATTTTGCTTGATCTCTTCTTTTCGAGTCAACTAAGCTATTTTTTTGTTAATTTTTTTGTTTATTTAAAATAAATTGATTGAATAATTTATGATTCTGAAAAGTAAAAAATTTATTTAAGATATTGATAGATAAATGATAATTCATTAGAAATAATGCGCACAAGATGGAAAATTTTATTGAACGAAATTTCAATCAATCTATACGCATCATTTAACTCCAACTTTAAAATTTTTCAAATATAATGTGTCTAATACTTAAATTCGTTCAATCATCTCTGAAGAATAGTGTGATTCAAATTTAGGGACAAACTTCGAAATTCTGTAAAGGGGGGTGTGGGGGTACTAAATTATATTCAATGGAATGTTTTATTAATCTAATCTTATTCTTCTTCTTATTAATTTTCAATATTTAATCCACTCGTTAAATTCATTCGTTCATTAAATTCATAACTCGAAAACTTGATAAATAAAATTAAAAAATAAATCATATAAACGCCTTATCTTTCAGTATGGCGTATTCGTAAACAACTTCAAGTAGAGATATACATTGTTGTGCGTGCTATTAAATTTAAGTCTAAGATTATGCCAGTGTCAGGCTGGCCTTGATGTCGTGCGTGATCTTATACCACATTCTTTCTGAGGTAACCCTATTTCAAACTAAACACGGCAGATCTAGACTGAAAAATCAATAAACATTCCTGATGGAGGGCAGCTATAGCCTTCACTGGACTAAGACGCATGAGATGAATCTCACGACTTAGGATACCATAATCATGGCTATATCAGTTCAAATGGTTGAGGTACTGCGGCGCAGAAGAGAAAGAGAGAGACTTCATTGTTCTATTTTTTATTCCATGAACATCTGATGGAAATGTCTTATAAAGAAATAGTTACGATCCGCCGACTGACAATCAGCTGCGGGGCCGAGCGGTGTGAAATTGGTCAGCGGCACGTATGGTAATGAGCAATCAGGCTATATATGGAACATGGATTACTGGAAGATATCGTACTACGTACACTCATCAACTTGGCTATATGGAATGTGAGAGGTCTACTAGCTCCAGACAAACTAAATATTGTCAACCAAGAATTAAGAAACTACAAAATATCTTTCGCAGGTTTTTTAGAAACACATTGGAAAAGCAATGGACACTATTAAAGCGACAGTCATTATGCCTACTTTTCTGGCAATGAAGATCTAAGTCGAAATGGAGTTGCAATTTTGGTTTCAAACAAACTTAATAACATTATGCTGGAGTATAGACCAGTGAATGACAGAATTATTACTATGAAAATCGACGTAAGGCCAATAAAGATCTAATTCACACATATACCCCAATGAGTGATCACCAGTTGAGGAGACAAAAGATTTTTACCATTAACTAGAGAAAGTCATGTCGACAATCCCAAGACATGAGATACTACTGGTTTTGGGCGTATTTTAATAAATAGGCTTAATTATCCTTAACGATCATATTAAATCGACGGTTAGATGATTTGATGTATGGAATAAACAGAGAAAAACACTTAAGTTTTGCCATCGATAACTTACTGACGATAACTTACTGACAACATAGTATTTCAGCATCACTTGTACACCTGGATATCCTGATGATAAATGCAGGAACCAAATTAATCATGTATTGATTATCACTAAATGGAGATCCTTTGGAGAAAGGAATGTAAGAACTTGTCCTGTGCTTGCTGTGGTTCATAAAAGTTGAGAATGCAATTCAAGAAAAATGATCTAGACCTAAGAATACCTACAATCGCGATTATCAGCTATTAACAATGTTAAGAATTTCAGAGAAACCCTGACAGATACCCTTTCACGATCTGATGAGACCATACCTGATGAGCTCTGGCTCGGAGTGAAAAATGTAGCTGTAGCTCGCAACAAAATCCTTGATAAAGGAATCTTGGATGTTTCAGAGTACCTTAAACATTAAATAATTGAAAAAAGAATCTTATAAAACAAGGTAACTCGTCTAAAGAGAAGGAAATACTAGCTCAACTTATCCGAGAAATTCAGAACAGCTGCAGAAGAGATAAAGATAACTTCCTGTTGAATATCTGTCACGGCATTGAACAATATGCACTAATCAAACTAAAGATCTATTTGATAAAATAAAAAGCACTAGAAATTTCACTCCGAATTCAAGATACATTGAAAATAGCAGAGGGGGAAAAGAAACCGAGATTGAGAAGGTTTTGAATGCTTGGAAAAAATATTGTGAGAATTTATACACAGATGAACTGATGAATGCTCAGAATAAGAAAACTATGTAGCCACTTAAATATAATAAAGCCGTATATATTCTTAGAGAAGATATTCTTAGAGAAGTTATATGGGTCATCAGCAAACTTGAAAATAACAAAGCCTGTGGCTCAAATGGTATACCATCTGAAATAATTAAAGCCACCAGAGAATTTGGTATTGACATGTTTCTGAAACTGTGTCAGAGGATATGGGACACTCAAAAAGTGGCCAGATGAGTGGATCGATCCATCTTCATTCTGCTACATAAGAAAGTCTCTAAAAAGAAATGCAGCAATTACAGGCTTATAGCTTTGATGTAACATATCAAAATTATGCTCCATATTTTTGACTATAGAATCAGAGCCTTCTTAGACAATCAAATCTCACAAGAACAGGCGAGCTTTGTGAAAACACGTGAGCAGATTTTAAACTTGAGACAAATAATAGAAAAGGACAATCAATACTAGAAAAGTGCCTATTACGATCAAAGCTGCATCTTCATTGCTTTAAATATTAGGTGTTGGAAAAAAAAATTCGTGACGTTTTTTTAATGCCATCTAACGGGAAAAACGCCACGAACTTTTTCCCACACCTAATAATTCAATCTTGAATTATTAATATACACTATGTATGTACTTGCATATATACTATATGTGCCTTCGCCAGAGGTTGTTGTTGCTGTCTGAGAAAGTCTGATGAAAGTTCTAGTAAACAGTCATATTCTCAAAATGACCGCAAATGTTGAAACCAAGTACGGAATATAATCGAAGGCCTTCACGCTGGGCGCATAGTAACGGAAATAATTCGGTTCTTTGAATATTTGCAATCAACCGTATATAACGTTGTGGCTTTAAAACAGTCCAACGAAGATTCCAATGTGTCAGCGAAGAAGAATCACTCGAAAAAACGCACCGCGAGGATTCTCGCAGTCTTGAAAGAGCTGATTTCAGATGACCCAGGGCAATCGTTGCAAAAATTAGCATCGATTGTTGGTGTAAGCGAGTCAACAATGTGTCGAATTGCCGAGGAGAATTTAATATGTATGATATTTGTATCTTCGACATATTAAAGATAGATGCTCTCTGAAGCTGCCAAAACAAATCGAGTTGCTCGCCTCGGCTCCCATTCTGGCCTCTCAACAGCTCAGATTTAAATCCCTTGGATTACTATGTATGAAACGTAGTTGAAAGAATCACAAACAAGTCTCGGCATCCCAATATGACGTTATTAAGAACTGCTATTGAGGTAGCATTCGTCGGCATGGGCAGCGTGCGTGCGAACGCTTTAAACCGAGAATAGAGGCCGTCATTCAAGTTAATGGGAGATACATCGAATAATTGTGCTCTACAGGAAACCCTCAAGGAAAAAGATTTTTTGCAATATTTATTTTTCGTTAAAAATATTTTGTTTCAAGAAATTGTTTGATTTTGGTGACGCAGCCTATAAATACTGGGTGGCATCAATACATGGCCCCACCTATCCTGAGAAGAATGAGGTTGATTGCGATCATCCTCATGTATATCGTAGATTTTTATATCATGTTGAAGATGTATTTAGCTGATTTTGCTCACAACGTTGGTCAATGGATTATATTGAGCTACGTGATCGTGTATGATGAGACAATAGACTGTTGTATTTGCAGGCACATTCTCCTTGCAGTCAAATTCTATGCGTACGTCCATAGTGGCACTCTTGACGGATTCATTTTGTCGCGAGCAATTAATGACAACAAAAGACCCTTTCTCAATAAATGAGAGCACATTGAGTAGCGTTTCAAAGCAATCGATTCCATAATATGCTCTACGAAAACGCGCGTACATATCAAATAGAACAGCATATTTCTTTTTGCCAAAATCCAGATTTAAATTGTCGTACGGATAGAACGCTGAATTTGGATAAAGTTTCACATTACTCAAATTACAATCGCCGAACATCTCGAGACATGATATTCTTTCGACCAGTCTGCAGAGCAAAAATAACGTATCGAGGCTTTTCAAGCTGAGTCGCCGTTTTGATAGCCTATGAATGATTGATCGTATTCTGTACAGTATACTGTACAGTATACTCGTATAGATCCCACGAGCAAAAACTCATGCTCAGATAATGACCGCTTTCCAATGTTTACAGCATTGATAATTTATTGACCTCGTTTAACGCAATGTGAGGCATCCGCCACTGTACTTTAAATAATTCAACCTCAGACTCCGTCACAGGATTTCCCACCAAACAATTGTAATTATTGCGTGCTTGTATCAAACTCAATTCGAGGCGTTTGTAATATTCGCAAAAACCCAACAGCATGCTGAGCGGCACGCAAAAATTAAAATGTTCTTCCTTCGTGTCGGATCTAGAGTTCCATCCAGCGTTTAGTACAATCAAAGCTTTGTCGTACGTCATTGACACGTAATTCTTGAGCGTGCTACTTATGCCCATGTTTCGGTTGCGGTCAATCCACACCGTTGAGTTCATATCGAATTTCATCAAACACGAACGCCATGCAATTATTTACAAGCGTCGTTGGCATCTAATCGTCTTTCTTTTTCACCGTTTTCAATTTGTCTTCGACATAGAGAAAACTTCGATAACGTGTACAAATCCTGTTGCTGTATGGGTATTCTTATCTCGTCGCTGTTGTATTAGCGAACGGGTTATACGTGTGAGTCTCAATCTTGACAATGCAATCGTCAAAGATTAATTTATCGGTAATATTCAAGATATCAATTATCTCAAAAGTTGTGCATCGCTAATCCCAAAGAATGTAAAAGTTTAACGTTAGACGCTGAACTTCTTCTTGATGCAGTTAGACGAGCGAGTGTTATCGAGCGGTGATATTATCGATCTTGTAAACAATATGTCTCTCTGCGTGCTCCGCTCCATTCAATATGAGCATCTCACGCTCGCGTTATCGTTGTTGCACAGCAATCTGACGGTGATCTCCTCTCCGCAAAAATCGAGCAAATCCATTCTGATTGATGATGCGTATCGTTAGATCCATAATGCTCCATACAATGATTGGCAGGTAAATGATCTGTTCTCTGATATCTTATATCCTGGCGGCACGCTCGGTGAAAATTCGTGTATCGTGAGCGCTTTTGCCATTGCTGTACGCACCCGCGTTACACTCTACGCGAATAACGTTTACGTTCATTATGTTGATCGACATGTCCAATTCGTACCATCTTCGCGGCTGTAGTATACGCTTCGACGAGAATCCCAGTAGCGATCCAATATTATTGGACTTGCCAAAGTTTATTCTGTATGCACATCTAATCTCGCATCTCATTGTCTTGTAGTGCGGAGCGTATTCAGACATTCCCCATCCATCATTATAGTCATCGATGTCATTGTTATTGTTGCTGTTGTTGTTGTTGTTGTTGTTGTCATCACGCACTATGTCAATGGTTTCAAGCACATCGCGGTGAACGTGTCCGTAAAGTCGCGCGTTTCAAAAATTCATTTATGACTCGCACTTCGAACGAACCCTCGGGAATTGTAATTTCCGTGTCGTCTTTGGCGAAATAAAATTTGTTGTTCGATTCGTTCACGTTCGGTATCGTGTGATAAGGCTCAAAAATCGCTAGATCGAGTTCGTCACTCAATCTTCGTCACTCAAATCTGGCGGGAAAGTTCGCCGCGAGGACGGTGCTCTTCCCGTTCAACGTAAGTGTCAACGACACTGATGGAAAAAACGTTTAACTAATACTAAAATTTCATAGTATCTCGTCGAGCTTTTTAAATTCACGTGCGTCTATCGTTTGTAAAAACCACAGACATATCTGTCCGCAGAAACTCTGATTGTACGTCTGATAGGAGGTACGATTGTACTCTATCGTCGTAGCACCGTTCCCGAAATATCGCAACAATTCCTTGAGCGATCAAAGATTAGCGAAATTGTCAAAGTACACGACGCGGTTGTTCCTCTTCACGTACGCTACCCAATGAATACCAGGCTCTGTAGCATCGCTCAAATTCACGATACTACTTTCATTTCGGTGCGCGGCTGATCGATAATGTTACTCATGAAACCGCCTCTAAAGTATGGTACGCGCATATGTCTCGTTCAATTGAAAAGTTGATAGTTGCACCCTAGAACATTTTTTTATCGTCTCTTTGGCGTTTTTTTTTCTTTGCTGTTCTGTCCGCGTTGTAGGGGCTGAGATACAGTCCGAGTCCGCATTTGTACGGAGCGAGATACAGTCCTGTTCTATCGCGCGATCGTGACTTTGCAATTCGAGCTGACGTTGCACGGCTTTGCTATCGTTTACCGCTTTCGCTATGCTGGCCGCGCCGCCAATCAACTGAGCGCGCACAACATTGGCATAAAAGGTAACGCCTCGTTTCATCGTCGGTAATATTCGTTTTTTTGTTGTCTTTTTCCTCGTTGTCGTCTTCTTCGGTTTCATGCCGCTCTTTCATCACTTCCCAAACGGCAGCAGTGGTGCCGGCTCTCTCGCTCGGATACGCGCGATCATTTGCGGCCCGTCGAATTGCGGTAAAACTAATTCTCATTAGCTTATTCTCATAAGCTTAACAAATAAAATTAATAAATAATTCGAGAGCCCGAACGACGTACGTTTCAAGAACGTATACGTTTACTCGAAATCGTTGCATCAAAGTATCTTAAAAATTTATTTACGTCTATTGACAAAATCGATTACTTTACGTTCTCGAATAACAGCGACGTCATTTCACTGAGCGAGAGGCGCGTCCAAATTCTATTTTTATCTTTGATGACGTAACATGTGACAAGCAGGTGAGAGAATACTTATATGGTGAGAGAATACTTTTCGATGGGTCGCCACGCGAATGACGACTGCTTCTATCTCTGTCAGATGTACGCGAGAATACCTAAACATCTGATACGCAACAACGCGAATCTTCTGATCCTGTTGAAACAGGACGTTATCAACTTGAAACACATTTACAACGATCATGTGAATACCGACATGTCGTACGACAAATTTTGTGTGTTGTGCCGCGACTATTGACAGAAAAAATATGGATTTTTAATGATAGATAAAGACAGTGCGCTCATAAATGGACGATACAGAAAAGGATTTAAGAGTTCGCAGTATCATGATCAATCGTTGCCGATTCTTCGCTAGAGGCAAACATAGCAGATGTGCGTGAGTGTGAAAAAATCGCGAGGGAGATCAAGAAGACGAGCGAGTTGATCCGCAAGAAACATCGCGCTCTGAAGACCAGTAAAATCGAGGAAGATATTAATTATAAAGTATCGCTTTGGACAGACATTTTAAATTTCTTATCATGTCGCTGCGACTTTTCGTCGACAACCTCGGCGTACGCGCAACAAAGAGAGAGTCGCGCGACGAAGATGCAGCGTCTGCCTTTAAAAATGAAAGGAAAGAGGAAGAGAAACAATAGGAGGAAGAAAAAGTGAGCGAGATGTTCGAGTGTTCCACTCTGCATAAATCCAATGATCGATCGCACGATCGTATACAGCCAATACTCCACACGCGTGCCAAAATCGTACCGACGACAGAATCGGAAAACGATGTTTTTCGAAACGATGGAGACTCGCTAGCGATGAAGATTCAAAATCAGCAAAATCAGCTGCAAATGTCAAAAAGTCAAGAGACGTTACGAGCCGGCTTGAGCCCGCTGAGCACAAAAATAGTGAATACGAGGCTGTCCTGAGGGGAGCGCAAGATAAAGAGAGCGGTATATGGTAGATCACATGTACGGCATTTACCTACACAAGAATGAGCTGATATTTAGCAAACGTTTCGACGTGGATGACGCGAACAACATAATTATCGACGACGTACGATACGCCGATCTTTATGAGTTGATTCAAAAGAATTCCTGCCGATGCTCTCTACATGAAAAACGATATGCAAGAACATGTTATTGGTGACGAACGCGCACAAATACAAGTATCATTCGCAGGGTCGATTACTGAGCAACAAGGGATACAAGTATAATTACGCCGTTGATGTCGGTTAGTCCAAGAAACAGAAGAAGAAATGTGGAAAGGGATTATTTCATGCAATGACATTGAATGCGATCGATCACGTGCACTGGGATGATCCCAACGAACTGATGGATCGTCTACGATTGCTCGACGCTTCGCACCGAGCAACAACGCTCACGACAACGAGATGTTGTCGATCATCGAGAAACTTCGAAGCTGATCTTATTATAAATTAAATCGCGTATCCATGAAACGAGTCACACCATCGAGTGACATCATCGAGAAAAAATATATTATTTTCTTGTATATATTTCTTGTGTATTACGCATCAAATCATAAAAAAGAAGTCTGAGAAAAAGAGAAAAAAAATTAGCTCCGAGAGACGTCGATTCGTCGAGGAATTGCACGCTCCGGTGGGAAGAAATTTTCCGCCACGCGCGTCATAGGAATACGAGGTTCGGGGATACGACGATCTGTAGCAGGCTGATATCGTTAAGATGCGCGCGTATTCGGCTTCAACAGAGGCCACCACTACATACTCAACGTCATTGACATGTTAAGCAAGTACGCGTGGGCCGCTCAAGAGCAAGAGTGGAAGCGAGACGGCTAATGCTAATCGCTGAGATCGTTCAAGAAAGTACATGTCCGTAAAATTTACAAACGGATATAGGGAAAGAGTTTTACAACGCTGATGTGTAGAAAATCTTGAAAAAACATGATGTTAATCTATTCACTATTCCATATATTCGACGTTGAAAGCGTCAATATTCGAGCGGTTCAATCGCACACTCAAAAACGACATGTGGAACGACATGTTACGCTCAACGGCAATTATAAATAGATTAACGAGCTGCCGCATCTCGTGTCAGATTACAACGCACGCAAGCATCGCACCATGAGACCCGCAGACGTAACTCTCGCGATCGCCGAAAAACTCTTGGACAAAGTGTACAGCGCGATAAAAATCGCGTACTCTGCAAAATTCAAAGTAGGCGATTCGGTACACATGAGCAAGTACAAGATGATTTTTGAGAAGGGTTACATGTCAAATTGAATCATCGAGGTGTTTTCGTTAAGGTGATACAGCGTATCAATTCTGTAACCTATTTACTCGAGGATTATCGCAAAAAATCCGTCGCTGGAGTGTTTTACGAGCACGAATTGCATTGCGCGCGTCATCCGGACGTGTATCTTGTAGAGAAAGTACTACGCAGGAAGGGAGATAAGGTGTACGTCAAGTGGCTAGATTACGATGGATCGCACAATTCATGGATGCAAATGGAAAAACAATGTTATTTGATAAAATTCGATTTATATATTTTATTTCTACATATAAAAAGTATATCAACATAAGTATATAAATGTGTAAAATATATATATTTTTATTATCCTTTCCATCTTCGTTTTGGAAAGATTGGTTATACAGACATAAAATACGTATATAAATATATATGTACGATACATGAAAAATAATAGTAATATTTATATAAATATAAAAAACATATGACGTATAAATTATAATGATAATAGTATATAATATTAACATGTACAATGTATAAAAATATTTAAAAATATAGAAATACACGAAGTACAAATGAAGATAATACATAAGAAAATTGTAATACAAATATATTGTATGAAAATACAAAAAATGTAAAAAACATAATAGTAACATAAATGTTGATACACACACACACACACACACACACACACACACACACACACACACACACACACACACACACACACACACAC
>Ga0157364_1006706_pt1 | contig 11870 bp, 5 predicted proteins | sample AttsexASBM2_FD_111476 | JGI IMG/M metagenome (GOLD analysis project Ga0157364, IMG submission 111476) | Fungus gardens microbial communities from leaf cutter ant in Ribeirão Preto, State of São Paulo, Brazil - Atta sexdens ASBM2 | ecosystem: Host-associated > Fungi > Mycelium > Unclassified ...
ATCGAAATCTTATTTTATAAAAATACCAACGCCTGACCTTTTAAAAATCAAAAACCCTTTAATTTCTAAAAAAAAAAAAAAAAAAAAAAAAAAAAAAACAAATTGCTGTTCGCGAAACTTGTTATAATACTGTTTTTCTTTTGACGATCATGTAGTTATCCGAATCATAGTTTTAATCTATCGTATTAGTGCTAGTATGTTAAATAAGAATCTTTATAAAGAAACATGCTTATTCTCTTTTTCATATCGCGATGAAATAATCAATATACTATTATGTTTTAGAATTTTTTTCCTATTTGTGTACGATCATTCATTCATGACGCGTATGCATTGTGAAAATTCCTTATCGGCCGGATATTAAATAGACTGTGACATCCGTTATTGTAGTGTTTTATACATCATCCACAACGTCAATTTTTCCGTTCAATCGAAGAGGTACTCACCCCGGCTATGGATGGTGCTATTCGCTCCAGTTAAGAATGGAGAGGTCTTAGCAATTAATTTCCGCGGCGTTTTAGTTTACACCCTTGTCTCCTTCTTGCATCGGGAGGTTTCTTTTCCTCTTACGTTGATGGTTAAATGATTTTCTTTTCAAAACAATAATATCGTCTTTCTAACGTAATACAGCATCGAATGTACGGGCACATTGTATGTATAAATAAATTTTTTTTAATACATCTGTAAACAAGTGATGTTTTACGTTGTAAACTGTAAATTATGTAAAACAATGTAACGAGACAATTAGAACAATTATACAAAATGATTGGAATTCGCAAATAGAAATGTAAATGTTTCTATCGAAAATTACAATTATCATAATAATTTTTAGGAGCTCACTAGACTCTATTAATGATAAATATGCGTTGTCTTGCTCGTCTCTATCGTCGTTGTCCGCAAAATGCGTCAAAGCGCTCGCGCTCGACCTCCACGTCGCTACTTCATAGTCATATCGAATTCCATTTCATGTTCATTAAACGTATTTGTATTTCCGCCGTTGCTGCTTCCGCATGCCTCTTGCGATATATGTTATTAATTATGCGCGGTCGGTCGTCGATATGTCAGCCAATAGGGATGAATAAAGCCGGATTCGCGTCGCACATAGATTTTATGCACACTGAAATGACTATTAACCGTATTTGCGGCGGGAACGAATATTCAGATATATTTATATTTTTAGTTCACTTTTCATTTATCGTAAAAATATTTCGGCTTGATTGTGGGAAGATTAACTTTTATCAATAATAAAAATGTATAAATTATTTTTAGATAAATACATGAAAAAATAAAGCTGTTTCGCATACGTTTGGCTCGCGCTATTAATTAAGCTTTATGCTGGTATTCGGATCATAACGTCAACTATTTAATAATAATTACTATCCTGATGATTCTCGCAAACTCGTCGCAGCTACGTAGAAGGTGTGAAAGGAGGAATGCGAGGGATTCGGAAAAAGTTGGAAAGGGGTGGTTAGACGTTACGAGGATTTACGAGTGATTCTATTTCACGCGTCTAACTAGCTGCATGAACTTTCTACTAGTAGGGTCAGCGAATGTGAGAACAACGAAGAGATGAAAACACGAGGTTCGAATCAGAAAGTGTGCGAGTCATCGCGCGTATATACAACGGATATCAGGTATATTTTTAATATCTGAAAGAAAATTGAAAATAATTTTTCTTATAAAAATTTTAAATCCCAACTACTAAACAATTGTATTCTATTGAACACGAAGAATTTTTAAGGTAAAAATCGAATTTAAAAAAAAATCAGTATCGTATAAAAAAATATTCTATTTTTTTTTATTTAATTTAAAAGTTATTTTAAGTTAAATAGCTTCTATGTTTTCAGAATTTTTATTCGAACATTTTAACTTGAGTAGCAGTCGGTTACAAAAACGTTTAATTTGGAACGTAATAAAATTATTGGGAAATAAATGACCTTCTGCACAACTTTTGTTAAGCGAAGAGCGTTGTACAGGAATTTGCAAAAGAATCTGTAGATACAAAGGAGAGATGCGATGAGTACTCTGTGTATAGAACCGCGAGGCAATAGTTTTTAGCTACCAGTAGTCATTTGTAACTCGAAGCTGGCGAGAGATCAGGTTTATCACCGCCATAAAGATCTCTGCTTCCACGGTGTTTCGTGGCCTATACTAAGCGAGTAGTTAGCGGAGTGCGAAGCGCCGACCATTCGCGCTCGTTGTTGCGATTTATGCAAATTAGTAGACTGCGCAGTTTCTTTCGTCAGGAGACAAATTCCAGCACTTTTTCTCTTAAGAATATTCTCTTCTCTGCTTTCTCTTCTTCTTTATATGATTTTTTTTGCAAGAAAACAAAAATGTTGATTTTTATTTATTCGCAATTAAAACAATTTTGCATTCTCACTGAAATGCATAATGCTTACTCGTTTGACAATTGACCCTATTATAAATATAATTGTACCGAGACGTACGTCGAAGATTTTGATTGCAATTTTTTTCAGTGTATATAGCATTTAATAGTCACTTTAATAGTTTTCCAAACATTTTTATGGTTATTAATCATTCTTTATAACAAGATAACTTGATAAAATTAATGATCTCTTTTATACATAAATATTGATGTTATTGCAGTATAGTCCGTTTAAGTCATTTATAATGCATACGTGTACTGCGTACATTATATACTAAATAGCTTATTATTAAAATTTGCAATTGATGGATTATCAAATTGAAAAAAAATATGAATTATTAGAAAATTATTTATTTCGTTTAAATGTTTTCATGTGAAGTAATTATATTATGCATTGTCTTTTATAATTGAAAATATAAAACCCAGTATAATATAATTGGTGATTTAACCGCTACATTTCATTTGAATTAGTTGTAATGAGTACACGGTTAATCTTCGATAATATAGAGCCGACCTGCTTTTAGTAAAATTTGATTACAAGTTTAACTGCCACTATAAAGGCGTTACTCTTCGGAAAGTTGTATCAGCATTAGCACATGACGATTTCTCTATCTTCGTATTCATCTTGCAACTTACGAATAAATCATTTTATAAATATTCATTGAATGATATTATTGCAAAAATATGAAATTAAAAATTGATGAAACTAATATTTCTTTGTTTAATTTTCTTTAAAAGAGAAAGATTTAAACATTTATATGTCATTTTGTTTTAGTGAAAAGAAAAACATTTAGTTGCATACTTATTCATTCTTTTCAATTGATTTATGGCGTAATAAAGCTTTATTCGGTGAACTGGTAAATTCATGATACGATGTGTGTGCATTAATGCGATGAGTACAAACACCGAAGTCATCAATCTACAACATTACGAGGAAGTACTCGGATCTAAAGGCTATACTTCACTTTGCGTTCGCTGTATTAGCTTGATGAGTATCATGGATGTTCCTGTCTAGCTGTCTGGTCAATAATTCTTCCTCTAGGCAAGACATTCATTGCAACCTCGTTAAATAGTGATAAAACTGCCGCGTTTGCAATTACGATATAAATTATCTTTTCTAAAATAAAATTGTGTTTATAGATATGTATGATACTGTACGACACTTCTTACAATAAGAAATAATACATTTCTATGCTTTTACATTTCCAATATTTTTTCAATATGTTGACTTTATTTCATACCGTGCTGATTTTTGTCATCGTTATTTAATTTACAATTAGTATCACATACACACACACACACACACACACACACACACACAAGCGCGCGTATTGAAAAGTAATCACTTCTTTCGTATATGAATCCTCGCATGACAACGTTAACAACTCCATGATTACCTACAGTCGTAATTGCGATATTTACTAAGTAGTCCACTAGCTTAGCTGCGACGCTTGATTATGTTAATAACTTCATTTAAAGGATAGCACAAGTTCGACCAATCTCGAAGCCATCTTGGAAATTTTATTCTCGACAGAAATGCGTCGAAGCAGCTTATTAACAAAGTTAAATTGAGCAAAGTTTCTGGCTCTGATTACCCGCTTGCGCAGGCTAGTTCAGTTTTCAACAGAGGCGAGTTTACTTCGCTAGGCAGTAAAGCAGTTTCCCATTATCTTATGAAGATTTATTTGTACATATTTGCCGGTACATCATCTCATTGAACGTTACGTAATCGATATACGGCTATCGTCTATTCGGCTATCGTCATTATACAGAGAAATTGGAATTAATATTTTGTTTCATCACACCAATCAATTAGCGTCGATTCAATAACAGCTACGATATGATATCTTTGATCAACTTTATTCTTAATTAATGCTATCTAATATCGATACTAATGTTGCTTCTCTTGACTTTTTTATCAATTACTTTTTATTCTTATCAATTCTTATTAAAGCTATAATGAAAGATCATCCGGCTGAAGTTTTTGCAGTATCATCACTCAAGTTGTTGCTGCGTAGAAAATCGCACATACACATATGAATATGTGAGAAATAAGCTACACCACGCTATCTCAATATACATATGTCATCTTTCGAGGATGATAGAACGAAGACGACGCACGGTTACGTTTGACCTTCGCAAAGTTTGCAATCTCTTCCACTTGTGCAACCTGTTGCCTCACTGGCAAAAGACGGCTTTCAAACGTACTACGATGAAAACTGAATAGAATGCGACATGCGGCACTCGTGCTTCTCCTTTCCGGATATGATCATTTCGCGCGAATATTTAATGCCAAAATGAAGCGGTTTACTATTGTTATATATGTTAAACGCATATATTTTGTAGCTATAAAATATCTTGAGAATTTTCATTAACTACGTTTATTGCATAAACAGTTATATGAAAACGACAAACGCATATTATTAACCGTTCGTTTGTCGATTCAACGAAATCTATACAAATACGCATATCACTTGTTCTATTAACCTTTTTTTCAGTACAACTCGTTTGATAAAGTGCCTCAGTGTACGAAGCATTTTTTAAATAAGCTACGCACGGTACATATATGCAACTGGCACATAAAAATGAATTATGAGGAAAGAGCAAGTGACAAAGTCGAGCGTAAGCTATTTTTGACAGTGAGATCATTTTTCAAGACTGCACTAGAAGAAAATGTACAAATACTAATGTAGAACTGAGATAATCTTAAGATAGATAAGATAAAATGATATTTTCGCTTAGTTTGCTATTATTTTGTTATTGTTAATTCTACTATGTACATACAAATGAAATTTTAATGTATACATTTGATCTTCATTCACACGCCATAATTTTTATCACTTTATAATCACTTTTATCTCGTAATTAATATTATATTTTTAATAAATATTATTTTTCTATCGCTAATATAACTAAATATTTCAAAGAGAATTTGACTTTATATATTTGACATTTTCAACAGAATTACATTTTTTACATTTTTCAATGTAGTATATTAAATTTTTTTCTTGAAAGTTAAAAAAGTGTGCAAGAATAGGGACATTAATAATTTAGAGAGTCATTTCTTTACAATTCGCATTTTCCTCCAAAGCTTTTTGTCCTTTTCGGGAATAATTTATAAGAAAAAAATAAGATCATAGACGAACATAAAGAAAAATAACAAAGAGGGATACAGGTGAGAAACTAAGGCTGACGGTATTTTGACAATGCGATCATTTTTCAAGTAGAATGGTACAGTTAGTCATCTTGCACTATCTCGACCTTTGCGTCGAAATCGCGTACAGATGTATAAATGTGCGTGCTATGAGCTTTCGAATGTCTACCATTTCTCATGAGACAACACTGAGCTACGAACATATGCGTATAATACAAACAATATCTTCTTTCTGAATATTTATATTGATCTCAGAAAATAAAATGATTATGCATTTGAGATGTCATCTTGTTACATAATACTACACACAAAATTGAAAATTAAATTGTAAAATAGCTATAATTATTAAAAGAAGTTAAAAGTCCTTTTAAAATGAATTATTTTTATTATAAAAATAAACAAAAAAAAAATGATAAACAGGCAATTGAGAATTGACGCTGCGTAGTTTTTTGCTCCTTTAAAATATTTTATATTAGATAAAAAGAGAGAAATACTCGTACATATTTCGATTAATCTTTTAGTCTTCGTCAGCAAAAAATCAATAAATGATACAGTAGGTTGCTATCCATTAGTCGTAGTTAATACCGATGAGAAAACAATAATCGCAGCAAATTGAAGTCCGGTCGATATCATTGTGAGGCGATTTATTATAAATATAAATTAAGTCTATATATATCAATTTTAAATATTATAAATATAAATTGATAAACTTTACTTGTACACGATAAGACGTATATCAATAATATTTTGTAAATGATTATTTATTGCTATATGTATATGATTAAACAATTTTTCGTAAGTTTTAAATTCAATAAAGATAATTATTATTATTTAATCATTATCACTTAATCATTATTTTGAACGCTGTTGTCGTTCTTTCTGCAAAAGACTTATGTTTTTGTGGAATTTTCCGTATCAGTTGCGCATTGCAAGCATACTTTGCAATCTGTAAAGAGGCATAAAACGTTTATATATTCTATTATTTCTCAGAACTGTCCTCCGGAACATCATATCGCGGGGCAATCAAAGAGAGCATGTGCATGATTAATATGCACTTCTCTACAGCTCTGTACCAGTCGATAGTTGCTCTCTCTAGGAAGTTGATACACACTACATAAAAAAATGTTTTTCATTCTTCCAAAACTGTATGTGCACGGTGTATCTCTCTATCGCATAAGTGCGCGATATGCGTATGTATATACATGTATATACATGTGTTTGTACGTGTGCATGATCCTGTGCGCACACATTCTTCCTGTTATTAACAATGCAAATGGTTTCAGGCAACAGTGCTAGGGAATAACACAAGCACGGTTGCGTAAACAAAATACAGAAAAATTGCTCAATTCCGCGACTGAGAATTGCTTACTTTCTGGAGCCGCGAAGAGGCAGTCGTTCTTTAATAATGTATACATTTAGTCCAACATCAGACAACACATCGCCGAAAACTAAACAATGCGTCAAAGCTAACCAATAATTCGGAATAAATGATAATTTCGCTATTGTGTCAGTTGCCCGTTTGCTGCACATACACTCATATCTGACATCAACATACTCCGTTTACACATCGTTATTCAATGATAGGTCATTATGCCGAATCTATTGTAATCTATTCGAATAATTAACATTTTCGATATTAATCCTAATGCCCGTACAATTGTTTTATGATCCAGATAGATATAATCAGAATTACTTTTATAATACCAACTGCTTTCTAATTTACAATCATATGATTAATAATAAATGGATATAATTGATAAAATAATTAAATTTAAATTCAACAAAGGAATAAATAACTCAAATAATATATAAAATTGAGCTTTATATATTTAAAATTAAGTAATTATACGTGCTTGATGTATATAAAATTGTTATGTATTAGATTAATTAATGCATCAGTGAAAATAATTTCGATAAATCAATCAAATTCCCAATAATTTTAAATTTTGCTGGGACTAAAAATAAAAAATATATTATTCATAGTATATACTTGTTGTCTATATTATATAAAATTATATAGTAAAAAAACGTACATTATCATATGTATATCAGAGAAAAATAAAATAGGAATTGAGATCTTTGTACATATTATACAAGCAAAAATATAAGAAACCTTTCGCACGAGGAATAATCGCATAGGACAGTTTGACTGCTCATGAAAGGAAAGATAAGAAATCATCAATTGCACGTTGATATTCGGCAATGGAGTTTCGGTTTCGTTTCGTAGAAGAGTACGTGTATGTGCGACATTGCGTTGTTCGTTTTGGAAGCTGGACAGAGAGAATTGTGATTGATCGAGTCATCAAACATCTTGCCATATTGTTGGCTGAATTCCTAGTGGCGGAGAGTAAGGACGAGAGGCTCACTATTTTTATTACGCGGTTTAACCTGACGGCGATTGTATCGACTTCGAAGACCGATGACGTTTTTATAATGATGGAAAAAGGTCGAATAAAAAAATGCCACGAAAGCGAGATCATTTCGAAATACTATCATTCCACAATTCTTTCTGATCCTTGATTTGTCCACATTCAGAAAGGCTTTTTGATAATAATCATAAATAAGAAATTTACTTTGCACGTATGTTACTACATTAATGACAGAAAGATAGTATTCTTCTATTTCTATATTGTGTAATCCTACTGAAATGAAACTATCAAGTATTACTTTTACTTTTTGATTTATGATAAAACAAATCTAAAAAGTTTGACTCAATCAAAAATAAAAAAAGAACACACGCAACTATTAATTTGTATTATGCTGAACTACAAAATATCAATGAAACTGTAAAAGTTAAAAGAATAAGATACACACACATATTGTCCATTCCATGATATATATTTATATATCCAGACAACCAAGACAGCAATATCAATGTATATCAAAATAACGATGTTATCATTATATTATTACTTATATACAATTTGTAAAACAAAATAGGGAAGAAGTAGCTCGCTACTAGAATGACTTTGCATTCGCGAAGTCATTAAGAAGAAGTGTGTGAGCCATAACGGATTACACATATGTTAGTAATGACAAAGCGCAACAAAGAACAATAAATAATGGAGCGACTGTCTATCCAAATACGTTGTAGAGAATATCGCACGCGGGTTATCTCACGCGAAGAGCCGCGACATAAGTATGCATGAAGTTAGCTACGGGTCGTCTGAAATATTAAGCAGCTAGACTCTTCATGCTGAGGTCTGAAAACTGTTTACCCTGGAGGGCGCGACAGAGAGAGGGTCGAAGCCGCCGTTAAAACCACGGCCGACTACCTACTCCGTTTGATAAATAATGCGGTTCGCATTTTGCGCGCGAAAACTTTCGGATATCGAGCCGCGCAACGGCGAAACGGGATCCGCTGAAAGCTGCGTGCGTGTGGTTAAAACCACATCGTGTTGCAGCGATTGGAAGTAATCTTGAAGATATGCCACTTGCGGGTAGGATCTGTATCTACGAAAGATTCGCATTACAGAATCTTATTAAAGTTTGTTGTACTATCCTATATAGCCATACCACTAATAGAAGTATTTATATCGTACTATGTGTCGATGATGTACAATATCCAGTTGTTTTTCTAGCCATTGTCTAAATATTATAACAATTGCCGCTGGCGGCCAAAGTTCTAGCGACTCGAGGCGACGCGACGGTGGAAAGTACGTTGGCGTTTGCCGTCGATCGCAGTTCCGCGGCGTGCGCACAACGAAGATTGCGAAGTTTCACCGAGGATTCCTTACAAAGCCTGACTTATTTAGCCCCAGGCCCATGATGGGCGCCACCTCTCTATACCACCCCTTCCCCCTCCCCCCCCCCGGTCCACCGCCCCTTTGACTTGGTTTGCACCGTTGGCGGAGTACGTCGGTACTCTGAGAGGGCGAGAAGGAGGTGGAGGAAGAGGAGGAGGAGGAGGAGGAGGGGGAGAAGGCGAACAGGCGGAAGAGGAAGGTTGCAGGAGCGAGCTTGAAAGGACGAAACGCTCTTTTGTCGGTGCCCTCTACACCGCAGAACTTTATTAATTGCGCGTTTTGTTATGCAGATTCCTGCAGAGCCAGTCTCAGTCTTCCAACTCCCGGCTCTGCCCGGAGCAACCTTGTCTGCCGGCCCGCGCGACCCCATTAACTCTCCGTTGGATCGCGAGAGTCCAGACTCCGCCTTTAAAAGATTACCCTCGAATTCATTGCCTTCAATTGGGAAAACTTTGCGCATTCTGCAACGATCTTTCCCACCATCATCGCCACCGTATGCCTCATCCCTTGAATATCCAAATTGCATTGTGCGTTTATAGATAAATCATAGATAATTAATCAGCTTGTACGCGGGGTCATTATGATATATCTTAAAATGCTTATGTCACTAACTTATATAACATTTATTAATGAATCTGCAGGAAGTCGAAAGATTAATTATCCGCGAATGACTTTTTATATGGAAATGTTTTAAATGTTTCAACATCTGCAGTACTAATAACATTAATAATGTTAACAAATTGTAACAATACTTTTCAACTTGCAGATTTTCTATTCAAATCTTATTGATTTTTCAATTTTATCGATATGTTCGATATATGAAATGCTAATATTTTATCATATATATGTATATATGTACAGCCATGTGCAAAAGTATTAGGCACTTACAATTTTCTCGCATTTTATGAAAAGTTAAATATCTCGGCGAGAAGAAATCTCAGAGAGGTTTTCGACCACGCATTTTGAAGCATAAAGATAGGGCTTTCAATCTGCGTTCGAATTTTTTGTCTACTATATTTCGTTCCTAAGTTATACATAAAATTGAAAAATGATATCTTTGCAATATTTTTGTTTTATTTTAAATTTCTACAATTCAATAAAACGTTCATCAAACAAAATTTAATATAAAAGTATTTTAAAGTAGGCTTTCTGAGCTTTAAAATGCTTTTTGAAAAAAATTTGTACAATAATTTTTTGCAAATCGTATTTTTTATTATGTGAAATTTTATTGCGTAAAAACTTACTTTTTCTAAAATGTTTTTTAATTTTGAAATTAAAAAATATACGGAAAAAAGAGAAAAAAATGTTTGTTATAATGTACTTGATTCGTATAAATTAAAAAAAAAATTTTAGAAACTTTATTCGATCATCAATTTTTAAAAAAGTTTGTATATAATAAAATTTCATATAATAAAAAATACGATATTTTTGCGAAAAATTATCGTACAAATTTTTTTCGAAAAACATTTTAAAACTTAGGAAACTTACTCTCAGATACTTTTGTATTAAATTTTGTTTGCTGATACTTATTTCATTGAACTGTAGTGTTTCAAAGTAAGATAAAAATATTGTAAAGATATCATTTTTTAATTTTATGTAACTTAGAAATAAAATATCGACAAAAGATTCAAACACGCAGATTTAAAGTATCATCTTTACATTTTAAAATGCGTGATTGAAAACTTTCTGAGATTTCTTTTCATCGAAATATTGAACTATTGTAAAATGCGAAAAAATGCAAATGCCTAATACTTTTACACATGGCTGTATACATATATCGAATTATAAACTCAACAGTGTTTTTATAGCATCTTTACGTGTAACTACTAATTAAAGAAATAACGATTTGAGTTATATAGATATATATATATATATATATATATATATCATGTAAATATTTAGACTAATAATAGCACTTGATACCAAGTGGCCGAAATTATTGATTTAAATTGATTATTACCACTAATGTGTATAATTAATTTACAACACACACGTCTCTCCCTCTCTCTTGAGTTATTTCCATTATTATATCAAAAATAATTCTTGATACAAATTACAATGAAACATGTTCTCAAAGTCACTTGACTTCCGAATGTTTTATTCTCAACCGATTACTCTATGATCATATTATAGCGACAAGCTACTCTCTCGGACACACTGATAATTAGCCCATTAGGAAATTAAAAGTCCAACTGTTGGAAAGGCGAAGTGGTGTCTATTTCGCCCGAAGCGCGTTCTGTTACGACGCTAGTCATTACTTCTGTCTGAACCAAAACGAAATATTCCTCCGGGAAATACGGCATAAGAACCACTTAAGAGCATCGGCCTCCCGTTCACTTTCCTCTTTCGGTTTAATCTCTCATTCATTCGAGTCATAATAATCATGACGCATCAAATACCGGTTGCTACAGTCGATGTAAGTTTTTTTCTAAAGTCTTTGCTATATCAAAGAAACCGGACGGAATTATCAACACCAATGGAATTAGTGATCAATAACATGAAAAACGTGAAACGTAGCAAGGAAATTATATAAACCGTTAAAATGATAGCGATATGAGTTAGCGAAAATGATTACATATAAAAA
>Ga0157364_1006707_pt1 | contig 11869 bp, 13 predicted proteins | sample AttsexASBM2_FD_111476 | JGI IMG/M metagenome (GOLD analysis project Ga0157364, IMG submission 111476) | Fungus gardens microbial communities from leaf cutter ant in Ribeirão Preto, State of São Paulo, Brazil - Atta sexdens ASBM2 | ecosystem: Host-associated > Fungi > Mycelium > Unclassified ...
ATATAAATAATAATTTTTGAAAGATAAAAACTATATTTGAAAATAAACTGTATTAGCAGAAAAATTGAATTAAAATTTGAAAAAATAGAAGAAAAAATTTAAATTGTATTTCAATCATAGAGCATATTTTTTAATTATAAATGTTATATTTTGCTCTTATTTTAAGATATGTTTTACATTAATAAAAGAAATTCATTCTTCATATTACGTATTGTTTCAGTATCACTATGCAAATGTCTGGTTCCGGTGCTAATCGGTCTGGCAAGATCAATGGGTCGCTTTGCATGTACGGATCCACCGTTGCTTTGTCGCATTTTTCCACGACGAGAAACACCCTCACCGGTGGGCAGCACAGAAAATCGCTTGATGCCCGATAAGAAACAGCACAGTTTTTCAAACTTCAGGCCCATCATCCCACGATCTCTGAGCGGCAATTTTAATTCTTGTCTCGACAATGCATTTCCAGGCTATGATAGTCACGATTATAACTGCGGCAAAAGACCGTCATTGCAATCCTTCTTGTCAGTTCCGTATGATCCGACAACGTATTTCTTCAGCCGTTATGGGTCGAGTTTCAATCAGTTTCCACAGATGCGTTGTAACGAGAGTCCCGAAAGAAGGGCCGGGATGCAATTTACTGTGGTGCATTTACAGAGTGTGCTAGCTTTGGCCAAAAAATTACTTACCAAGGAAATCTTAACATTTCTAGACGAAGAAGCGCAACAAGTAAGTTTCATATTACACATGATTATTTTTATTTATTTGTATAAATAAAAAATTATATTTTTATTTATACTTCTACATATTATCCTAATTGCTTTTGCAATTAGGATAATATGTAGAAGTATAAATTTTTTTTCAGGTGTACAATTCTGGTCAAGTACATATTTTCCCATATCGTACGTTCAGCGAGACGATGAATCTAGTAATGGTGGCTCTATTGCGCGAGTTGTTACAAAATCAGCGCGACTTACCGGCCCCATTCACGAGGGACGTGCAGGAGTTCGTGAAAGGTCTGTTTCTTTCGGGTCAAACGGAACTGCAATCACGGCAGCATGACGCGAGCGAGCGCGAAGACATCGACACGAATTTCCGGACCGTAAATCGCTTTAAGGTGAACGTAATGGCCAACTCCGCGTGCGTGGATCTGCTGGTCTGGGCAATTGGTGATGAAACAGGTAAGGTGACGCTTTATTTGTCGCTGACGAAACAGAGATCACAAGCCGCGGAAATGTCTTCTACTAAAATTAGGAGCACCGCACTCATGAGAGTAAATAATCTGTACACTGTGAAAGAGTTTCATGATTATATTCATAACTCTAAGTGCATGGACAGTGTGTCTGCGAAATATCAATGTCTGTTTCGATCACGCGATACTCGCCCAAGCACAGATCTTTTAAAGCTCTCACGTTATTTTTCCAGTATCCGGCGAATATGATTTGTCCGCGCTGTTCGCAGATATCAGTTCAATGCTGATCGGCAAGGGTATATTGATTTACCCGTGTGTTACATTCTCGTTAACATGTCGTCTATTAATAATTACTAACAATTATATCTTTGCTTAGCACGATAATAATCTCTCGCAATATGTTTGATTGATTTTAAATTGATATAGTAGATAAACTGTTAATTTAAGATTGTGCACATGGTGGAAATATTAGGAATAAATATTAGAAAAATAAAAAGATTAGGAATGTAGAGATTAAATGCACAATGTACAAATAAAATATAAGATATTATATCATATTATATCATATCTTATTTTATATTTATTGCACGTTACGTTTAATTTTTATTCTTAATTCTTTGTTTTTTTAATATTTAATGTTTATTCTAGTTGCTAATATTTCTTCCATTGTGCGTAAGACCTGAAATTTGTGAATGTTGTTCTTATGGAATTTTGTAGAAAACTTTCTCTTATAATAATTTTTCAGGATATACTTTTTACATATACAGATATTTACGCACGAAAGGAGCTCTACAAAGCATTTTTACATGTACCATGTCTAAATTAACCACAATCAATAACTTTATAATATCAAACTTTATAATACGTTGCATTTTATATATATTTATACATATTCAACATATTTATATTCATCTGCAGAGAGTTTGTTAATTTACAGGTGCAGATAGTTTGTGCGGACGGCTCGTGGAGAAGATTAATTCCAATCATGGGCCCAAGCTTGTATTGGCGCACATGCCATTGCTGATGGTTTGTCTTGAAGGATTGGGAAAATTGGCGCAGAAATTTCCCAACATAGCCAGCACGTCTATATATTATTTACGAGACTTCCTAATTGCACCATCGCCAATTCTTTTGAAGCTATATCGACAGCACAGTGAATATTCCATGAAGGAACATCAATTTAAAGTGTTGGGTAAAACAGCTTTATTTTGCTTTATTATAAATATTATTAATTTAATTAATCTTAAAGTTATTATTTATTCTAAATAGTAGATGTAATATATATGCACACGTTTTAACAGTTCAAGGAAAGGAAATAAGCGATTCAAAGCAGACGACATCATCAGTACACACGGCGTTTGAAAAACTTCGCGACGCGGCCATCGGCAATCTCTGCATCGCTCTGGAAGCCGCGCATTCCGTGAATCCTGACTGCGTTCCAGCGCTCGTGGCTAGTGTCTCGAACAGATTATACACTGCAGACATATCCGACGGGTATTTTTCATCGAAAGAATTTACAATTTTTCGAGTCAATACATGTCAAAGCGAAATTGTAATTTTTACTTGATTTCAGCGAGAGCGACGAGAAATTGAAGAACGAAGTGGTATCAAAAAACATTGTGATCATGTTAGGTCACGTCGCCGTGGCGCTAAAGGACACCCCGAAAACGATGCGCACGATTTTCCCATTTTTTCAACAGCTCTTCTGCCGTACTCCCAGCGATCTCGATTTCCTCATAGTGGATCAATTGGGTTGCATGATTATTGCTAAGTGCGAACCAAAGGTGTGAACAGCACTTGGAATATATTTAGAGTTATTTATAATATAGTTTATATAACTATTATTATGATTTTTTTAATGCAGATTTATGAAGGAATAATGCAGATGTTCTCCATGTCATTGGGATCGAGTACAGCAACATATGCCGCGAGCGACGATCGCAAACAGTACTGTCATGTATCCAAGGCGGTTACTAATGCCTTAGCAAACATAGCGGCGAATCTGCAGGGTGAGTCGGAATTGGACGATTTGTTGCTTCATCTTCTAGAACTCTTCGTGCAGTTGGGCCTTGAGGGTAAACGTGCCAGCGATAAAATGCCGAATAGTATCGCGACGGTAAATCATTTAAACTAGTCATCTTGACAAAATGTCAGAAATAATTAGAAAATATTATTTCATATGATATACTATATCATATACAGAAAACAGCTAGTAGCGCCGGAAATCTAGGAGTTCTCATTCCCGTGATTGCGATATTAATGCGACGTCTACCGCCAATCAGACATCCACAGAAACGACTTCTAAAGCTGTTTAAGGACTTTTGGTTGTACTGCGTAATAATGGGTTTCGCTACCGATCATTCCTCGAGATTGTGGCCGTCCGAATGGCATGAGGGCGTTAAAGAAATCGCCGTCAAGTCACCTTACCTTATTTCTCAGACCAGTGCCCGTCTGGAAATGCGAGAGTTGCAGTATACATCGGCGGTGCGCAACGACAGTGTCTCATTGAATGAGCTACAAGAGCTGCGGAGTCAAGTATTGAAGATAAGCACTCGGTACGATTTACATTTAATCCTCAGTTCTATTATCTAATAATATCAATTGTTTGAAGAATGTTTATATTTTTATTACATGGACATTTTTCTATTTTTAATTAAGAAATTTATTCACTTTATTATAAATTTAGACACTTTATTTTATTATCGAATATTTTTCTAAATTTTCCAAACTTGCTATGAAATTTCTGTAATTTTTTTTTTCAGTACAAACGACATATCAGCATATGTGACTAAATTACAGTTTGCGCAATGCACATATTTGCTCTCCGTCTATTGGTCAGAGACCTTACGAGTGGCTAACAGTTCTGAACCGAGTCTGCAACCAATAATGGAATACTTATGCGACACCGATTTACAGAAGGACAAGAGCGGTATGTGGCAGTGCATATGCTGTATAGCGGATTCTGTATTTGCAAAATTCAAGGATGTGATGCAACGTAAACCGAAGGATGAGCAACGTGAGAAAGAGCTCGAGAATCATGCGCAATTTCTGCTGGTGCGTTTCAATCACGTTCACAAGTTGATTAGGAGGGTGGCGGATAAATACCTCAGTGCTTTAGTGGACGCTTTTCCACATCTGTTGTGGAACTGCAAAGTTCTTTGGAGTATGTTGGACATATTACAGGTATATTTATCATTTTACTGTACTTTATACTTTACCAGACTTCTTTACTATATGATCATTGCAGATTTTATCGTACTCATTACAACTTGACCCAAATGAAGAAACTCCTAGCTTAAGAATACCTGGCACGCCATACAGCATTGAGTTGATGAATACTCTTGAAGCAAGAGAGGTATGATGTTACTATATGTTTTACTTGTTAAAATAAAAAATAATTTCTATAACGTTATGTGAATTGCAGATTATCGTGAAAGATTTTACCGCAAGATGCAAGGGCATTGTGCAGGAAGCCATGAAGTGGGCACCGCAAGCTACCAAGTCGCATTTACAAGAATACATTAATCAAATACCGTCTTCTGGCATGCGAAATCATTCTGGTTTGTCGCTGGCTATTGACTCAGTCCTTGAATTTGTGGATACTGCAATTCCCACAATAGTTCCAGCAAATGTATGTAACAGTGTTACAACGTATCACATATCGTTTTATTTTAAGTTTTAGAATTATCTTAATCTAATTCTACCAAGAGTTTCTACCAATACAGTTCAATTTTAATTTTCAATTAATTTTTCATCTTTTTCTAATTCTAAGAATTAAAAAAAAAATCAGTTGAACTGAAATTAAAGTTCTTCATTAAATTTACATTGATAGAAACGGATACTAATCATTCATCTTTATTAACGCATTGTAATTATTTCGATATTAATTTTATTAATGGAGAAATGTATTTAATAGACAAATTCCTTGGATAAGAGGCCACGCGGTCCAAAGGGCGCAAGTTCGTGGTTGCTGTCGATGATGTCTACAAGATCATGGCACGCCGGTGAAGTAGCGGGTATGCTCGCCCTTGCGCGCACCGAATCGCCAACCGCGGAAATGACTCTCGAAGAGTGCAGGAATAAAGTCGTCGAGAGATTGATCGAAGCTGTTCGCCGCGCCTGTCAGGATCGCGACGATACTACCCATCGAGGAGCTCTTTGGCGTGCTACCGCTCTTTTAATATCCATGCCTGGTAAATTTAAACTAATCAACTTTTAATTTTAAACCTTATGAAGTTAAACAATTAATTTTAGAAAATTGGATTTATTAATGCAATTTATTGATCAGCTTTTTTTCTATTTGCACTAATTGGATTTTGTATTTTTAGGTATACACAGACGATTATTACACACGGTTGCATGCTCGCAGATAGAACTGTTCACAACCGCAGCCATGACCACAGCGGTTGAGTGCTGGCAGTGGATCTTAACTGTACGACCAGATTTAAAGTTGCGATTTTTACAAGAGATGTTACTCGCATGGCAGTATACCGTTGATAAGAAAATGGGTCTGTTTACACCGAACGAGCGAGAGGTCAGTCCTCTTGCGGTCTATGAGGGCTGCAAACTCGGTCCTAATCCGCCGTATGTAAAACCGCACGATATCTGGGTGACCTTCATAGTGGAGCTCGTCGAGACAGCCAAGTACTGTTGCCAGGAGACGGTTGATATGATCGCTTTACTCCTGCATCGCTCGTTACCTATGACCGTCGGTGCATCTGGCGAAGAACCCGGTATCACACGACACGTCGCTGCAGTCGGCGTACGTTTTAAACTTCTTTCATGTGGTTTAGTATTGCTGCAAGGTGACGTTTTACCAAGGTAATATATTTTTTTTCATTATTGCTTGGAATATTGCGATGGAAAAATAATTGGATCTACTTTCGCAGAACTTTAAGTAAGAATGTCCTGCGAGAACGTGTCTATTCCAATTGTCTGGATTACTTCTGCCGAGAACGTCAGTTGCCAACCCAAGAAATTGATCAGCTTAGCGAAGACATAGTTACACTCATACGTTTTTGGCAAGTAAGTGCAGCATGTTAAAAATTAAGGAGCGAATAAGATATTCTGATTTATATAGAAATAATTTAGAAATTATTGTAAACATAGAAATTTATATGAAATTATTTTTTTTATTTTCTTAATAAAATTCTGGAATTTGTATTCACGACTGGCACTTATAACTCTGTTTTATGTATTTTTGCAGGTGATGCATAGCGACAAGAAATACTTAATGATGACAGGAGCCGACAATGAGTTTGAGATAGTAACATCTCAAACTTATACAACCGCAATGATTCCAAGCGAGACAATTGGTTCGTTAGCCGCCACATTGGCTCCTATACCAAATGACTTCTCAAGATCTTCCAGCAATGTGTGGATGAGTACTATGCCTATGTCGACCAGCACCAATACATTGAGCAAACGTAGCAATCGCAGTAAACGAATTGTAAATGCTAATGTTCTTGTGAAAGATTACATCAAGAAGCGAAATTTGATTCTCGAGTTGTTAGCGGTTGAAATTGAAATGTTACTAGTGAGTTCTCTTATAGTAAATTACTATAATTTGTCGCATTTTAATGAAAATCAGCTTTTCAAACATTAAAATCTCGTTTTTTGTCCAGGTATGGCGTAATCCCAGCGGAAGAGCGGAACTTGCGTTGCAAGGTGAAGTAAGTATCGCGGATTGGCGTGCCAAGGGGATGAACGATCGCTGGCGAGAATATACGCGACTCGCATGGGAGATCAGTCCCGTTTTGGCCATATTTTTACCAGTGCGATTAAAGAATCACGAAGTCATCATCAAAGAAATTTGTGGCTTAGTGCGCCTTAAACCCGTGCCAGTCATGCATTTGTCGGAAGCATTGCAGTATCTTGTTACAACAGACACGCTTCTCAACGATGTACCTGAAGTGAGATTTTTAACTTTACTCTTTGTCAATATTTATAAATTGTTCAATATAATTATTCTCTACTGAGATCTGTTAGAGATTGTTATCTCATTTATAAAATTTGGATTCTGTTTCAGTTAGTTTATATGTTAGCATGGGAAAGAGTATCTCCAATTCAAGCGCTGGCATTTTTCTCACGACAATTTCCGCATCATCCCATCTCGGCGCAATACGCGGTGCACGTGTTAGACAGCTATCCCGCCGACGCCGTGCTCTTCTATATACCTCAACTAGTGCAAGCCATCCGTCACGATTCAATGGGCTACGTAATCGAATTTATTAAGAAGATTGCTAAACGATCACAGGTACTATAAGTATTGCAAAATTTAAATTGTAAAATTTAAATTATATTAAATTAACAGAAATTAAATGTAACGTGCTTTGACTTAACATATTTTAGGTAGTGGCACATCAGTTGATATGGAATATGCACACTAATGTATATACGGACGAGGATAAGCAGATAAAAGATCCGGTACTGTACGACGTATTAGATTCATTGACGAAGAATATTCTGAATGCCCTGTCTGGCCCAGCAAAACAATTCTACGAGAGGGAGTTCGACTTTTTCGAGAAGATTACTAACATCTCGGGCGAAATTCGGCCGTATCCCAAAGGGCCAGAACGCAAAGCCGCGTGCTTAGATGCTTTAGCAAAAATCCAAGTACAACCTGGTTGCTATCTACCATCGAATCCCGAAGCGATGGTCATCGATATAGATTATCAAAGTGGTACTCCTATGCAAAGGTATGATTTAAGATAGTTAAAAAGACAATGATATGAATTCTGTTATAAAATACTATGCAATTATCTTATAATTACAGTGCTGCTAAGGCACCATTCTTAGCGCGCTTCAAAGTACAGAGATATGGCATCATTGAGCTCGAGAATATAGCGCTAGCAGTGTCGACCAACGGAAAAGTCGACAGCAAGAAAGATACGGAAGAACAGACATGGCAGGCCGCTATTTTCAAAGTCGGAGATGACGTCAGGCAAGACATGCTCGCCCTGCAAGTGATCAGCATCTTTAAGAATGTATTTCAGAAAGTTGGGCTGAATCTCTTCCTGTTTCCCTACAGAGTGGTGGCCACAGCTCCTGGGGTAAAATATTGATTTCTTGTAATGAATATGCTCTCTGATAGATAGATTATATCTCATTTATAATTATATTGTTATTAGTGCGGTGTAATAGAATGTGTGCCACATGCAACATCAAGAGATCAACTTGGCCGTACAACGGACAATGACATGTATCAATACTTCATCGCGCAACATGGCGACGAGACGACCAAGGAGTTCCAAAACGTTCGACGCAACTTTGTCAAATCAATGGCGGCATACAGTGTGATTACCTACCTTTTACAGATAAAGGATCGTCACAATGGCAACATCATGATAGACACCCAAGGCCATATCATACACATTGATTTTGGTTTTATGTTCGAGAGCTCGCCCGGTGGTAATCTGGGCTTCGAGCCTGATATCAAGCTGACTGACGAGATGGTCCTCGTGATGGGTGGTAAAATGGAAGCTGCACCGTTTCGTTGGTTTATGGAACTGTGCGTGCAGGCTTTCCTCGCAGTTAGGTGAGTATTATTTTCATCAATATAATTAAAAAATCTACACTACATTCTATATATTGCAATAAAAAAATAAGATTACATTTAGGTATATATAAAGCTGTCTCAAACCACTAATTTAATAGGTAGTAATAATTTAAATATATCCTTAAATATTTTTTATTTTGTAGGCCTTATCAGGAAGCTATCATCTCTCTCGTCTCTCTCATGCTCGATACAGGATTACCATGTTTCCGCGGGCAAACTATTAAACTTCTACGCAGCCGATTTGTGCCGACCGCCACTGATCGCGATGCAGCGATCTTTATGATCAATGTAATACGTAATAGCTACCTCAACTTCCGTACGAAAACTTACGATATGATACAGTATTATCAGAATCAAATCCCATATTGAATTGTCAGGAAACTTAATTCCATCTCCTTCCCTTCTTCCTTCCCCGTCCGTGTAATCGTTAATAGGCGACGCTTTATGCTCGCCATGACTGTTGTTATTGTATTAGAATCAACTTTATTGTACTGCAGTTGTTAGATATATCGCGGTATAACCACTGACTGTGAAACTGTACAAATGCATTGGTGTCAATATTACTTTAGTCCTAGTATTTTACGAAAACGTTTAATCTTGTATGTATGTAATAATGTATCATATTTATCTACGAGAGATCGCTTATATATGTATATGTCTGCCGTATGCAGCACATCTGTATACGACTACATTCCTGTTATTAATTTATGTATTGTTAATGGATAAAAAATTAAATTACTTTAATCATGACAACATATTTAAAAATCCTCATCTCGCGATGCATTTTAATTCTCAACAATATTTAATTAAATGTTGTTAATTTTAACAGATATTCTGTAAAATATCAAGAGCAATATGTACACATTTTTTATTTAGCTTAATGTTTCCTGATGTCTTTATAATTTTACGTGATTATTTTTAGAGGATGTAATGAATAATTAAACAATAAATGAAAGCAATTTAATTTATTTTCTATATACAATAGCTAAGCAAACTAATTGAACAATGTTATATATACATTAGTATGTTTGTAACATAACACTAATAGTTAGCTTCTGAGAAGTTAAGAACTCCAATTATGGGTTTTCCCTGGAGTGATAAATTTCTTTTCGGCAACAGATGCCTTCCTACAAATTTCCAAGAAAATATCTTTACATCGACAGTTTAATTTGTATATTTAAGAAAGGATTTTTTTTTATATTCCTAAATTTATTGCTTTCCATAGATCAATTTTTTTAATTATTCTGATAATGTGTGTCTGCATGCAAAAAGATTTTATATACATGTTAATTGATTTTAATCTTTATAAGAGACTTATTCTATAATTTTTAACTGTAATGATTACAATATCATCATAACAGCTGTTAAAAATTATAAATAGGTCTCTTAATGTAAATTTTAAATGTAAAATTATTAATATGCTATAATATTGTGCATTATAATTAATATATTATGCAATATATTATTTCACATAATTAATTGTCTGTATGCTTATACTTACTCTGTATCAATTTGTTTTGCTCCACCAATTAATATTGGTGGTTTAACTTCTCGTCTTGCATCTCGAGTGTAATAGTAAATTTGCGAAGTTTTATGGTTTGGACCACCCGGTATATTTGGTGGAGGTTGAGTACGCTTGGATTGGTCATCGGCATACCTATGGGGCAGTACGATTTTATTCTGCAAAAAATAAAATTTTAAACATACACCATCAAACTGTTATATAAAAACAACTAAAGGAACTTACATTTTTTAATTATTTGCTCAAAAAAAAATCTTTTGCCGAAAAAATATGTTATTCAAATATAGTAGATATTTCTAATTGATGTTCTTCTCAGAGTTTATCATAAAGGATATGCGATACAAACAATGCAACTTTTTCAACTTCAAAATTTCTATTATATTTTTATATCAAAGAATCATGTTGTATATAAGAAGAAAAGAAGAATTTGTAGGAAAAATATACAAATTTTCCATAAAACGTCGGTCAAATTAAATTCAGCTCATCTGGATATAACCTCTCAAAAAAACGTTAACTCAATTAACGACTCGTTTTCCAAGCAGATGGCACAATTTCTTCAGAAAACATGTATTTGAATTAATAAATTGAAGACTAATGCAAAAGGTAGTAGTATACAAAAATTCAGAAAAAAGTAAGGCAGATTATATAATTAAAACGAATGTCATCACTTACACCTCGACAAACATCTCGAATAAAATTTATTAGTGGTGTAACACTCCGGTGTTCCACTGGGCCCGGCATGCTTCCTTCGTAAATTGATCGATACGATAATTAAACTTAATACATTTACTTCCGTAGTTAGAGAGTCACAGTTATTAACCTTAAGCTCGACAAGTAAATATTGATAAATAACACTCGCATAGTATCGATACAAACCGACATGAATCGACTCGATTCTTCGTGACATTTTTGCAATCGATATTAAACGCTATAATTTTTATTTTATTAAAAAATGCCATCAATATTGGTGAATGTATAATTTTTAATTAATTGTAAGATAAGAAGACAAATTCACCCTATTTTTTTATGTGACTATTTTAATAATAATCAGAATATTGCTTTTTACGCAATGAAATAATCTAAGAATTCGAAAACTTTTAAATTTGTTTCGGTTTCTTTTAAATAACTCGTTGTTTATAATCTTTTTTTCTATGTATACTGCTCAATTCAAAATTCTGAAATGCAGTTTTTCAATCCAAATGAATCTAATTGAATCCAATTGAATAAGAAAAAAAATTCTTTTTTTATTCAATTGAATTCAATGGAACAAAATACGAAATTTAAAATAGATAAGACTAAAAAAAAACAATATATTGTAAAAAGGGAACAAGATTAAAAGAATAACTTTTTGGAATTTAATTGGAATCAATGGATTGAAAATATGCATAAAAATTTCAAAAATTACTGAGGCCCAACTGTAAAGTGTAAACACGAATGATGACAATGGCGAACGTCGATGGTGAATAGTTAATTAATTTGTGCTAATTCGTTGATAGGAGCTGATGAAATAAAAAGATAAAGGAGAAAGGAAGTGGATGCCTTGGATGCGACAAGCGCGAGCAGTGAACCGGTAGTCGCTATGATACGTATCTGCGCTGCG
>Ga0157364_1006708_pt1 | contig 11867 bp, 9 predicted proteins | sample AttsexASBM2_FD_111476 | JGI IMG/M metagenome (GOLD analysis project Ga0157364, IMG submission 111476) | Fungus gardens microbial communities from leaf cutter ant in Ribeirão Preto, State of São Paulo, Brazil - Atta sexdens ASBM2 | ecosystem: Host-associated > Fungi > Mycelium > Unclassified ...
ATCAGATAATTTTCTCAATCTAGAATTTACAGGTTAAAAATCCTGGACATAAAAATGCGTGTAGATTAGTAAAATTGATTAAAACAATCAACGAATAATAATAATAATAATCTATAATAATAATAACAATAATAATTGTTTCCATCTAAATGTTTATTAACAATATTAATTTAATAATATAAGAAATTAATCACTCATAGATGATTGTTCTTCAGATTCTCCTCACATTCAACTATGATTGGTCAGCTTCTTACAGCTTAAGGATTACTATACTTGTTATAAATCAAAGACAAAGAAAGCTAAGACAGAATAGCGCGGGAAGAGTCAAAGCAGAATATTTAGAAGGTTCCCTGAAATTCCGAACGTTCACAATTATCTCGAACGTTTTTGGAAAATCCCTCCGGACATTCCTGACTGCTCAAAAAAAGAGGATGATATCCAAGGAAAAGAACTGAACGAATGGACAATCCTATTTTTTAATGAATCCCGAAGAACGAAGATGTCAAACGTCAAAATGTTGATCACGTTCGATGTGGATTCGAGTTGGACATTAAGTCCTTTTCTCCTTCTCTCGTAAAGTTCGTAATTTTTGTACTTGGCACAACTCAGAATTCAGATCTGTAATTATCGGGAAAAGGAACCCTCGCCAAACTTGGTCGCCAAGCCACTCGATTTCTCGATACTGAGAAACGACATCGCGTTACAGTTTCCCGCAACTCTGGAACAGCGCCAAAGGTACTGTTGCGTTCTCGTGGCCGTGGTATCGATCGCCGCGAGGGGACCGTACGCGAAAGGCCGCCGAGAGAAAGAGAAAAAGAGATTGGGGACCCGACGAATACATTTCGGAAAGGCCGGAGGCTCAGTCACAGGACGCTCCGTTCGTTTATCCAGTTTCACGCGCGCGTGGATGCATTCCTCTCTCGACCGAGTACCGTTACTGAGTGCCAGCACTTTCGATCATTGAATATCCCCGGTATCGTCCAACGCGAACGCAGCTACCGAAACTCCACACTGACTTTCCGCACCCATTAGAACACCCATGATATTGTCAATTCAATTGTCAAATATTTAGGTAAAGGCTAAATGCAGGAATTAAATATGAATGGAATTATGTGGTATTATGTGATTCTAGGCCTATCATTTTCGTCTTTCTTTACACTGTTAAATTTATAATGTCAAATTATACCCAACTTGAGTTATTTTTAATCATACCTATAGGTTGCCACTGTTTCTATCCAATCGGTAATTTGACTAAAACAATGGGATTGATTTAACTCAAGGAAATGTATTAAATTTGACTCAAATTTATAGTTTAGGTATTATTTACTAAGTGCACACGTGTATAATATGGGTGATGTTTACTTTGAAATTAAGGAATGGACACAGGAATGGATTTACTTACTTTTTGATATAAATAAAAATTGAAAATAACAAAATGTTATTTAAATCAAAGAATTGAGGATCATTCTCTTACTCCTTTGATATCTAACAATATATGTTTATTACAAAATAATTTATATTTATGATGTATTCATAATTCATAATATTTTCTTGTTTGGATATTTAACAAAAAAGTAGTCTCTTTTCTGGGTCTTACAACTTTTCACGATTTAAATAATTCAAATAGCCTTCACAATGATTATGTAACTCTACATAAAACTTTTTTTTCTATTGATCGCTAAAATACTTTAATGAAAAAAACCTCGTGAATTTCATTTCATTTTTTTAAATTCTTTTTCTGTACATTCATAAATTTATTATATAAATCAATTTGACATTTCGAGTAACATATATTCTTTCTCAATTGCGCTTATCCGAGAACGAAAGTAACGACGGCTATTTTCGGACGATAATGAGTCGATCGTGACCAATTCGGTAGCCTACATCACTGCCTCTCAATAAAGCAGCAATCAAACAGTCCAATAGTCAACTCTATCAAATATTTCAAAAGCGTTTAGTTAACAAAAATAAAAATGGCTACCGTTATTCGGATGCCATTAATTTTATCATCATTAATTTTATATTTATGATAAAATGCTTCGACGATCTTTCTAGCTAGTCGAGCTATTCTTTGACGTAGAAATAAATGTTTTGCTCCAGCAAATATTGTGCCATCGTATTCACAATAAAAGACAACAAGAAAATAACGTGGAATTTATCGCGTCCCACTTTTACGGTTTTTACCTTAGACTGGCAACGTCAAAGAAAGGTATGTCATTGATGAATAGGTGGTCACACGACTGAATCTTTTTGCTACGAAGCCAGAGACGCGCAGAGACGCGTCAATTGGACTGAACCTCGGCAATGAATGTGAACCGTTAAAAGCAGTAAGATTTGTGCGCGCGTTGCAGAACGATTTTACTTCGTAAAATACCGTTACCCTAGTCGCGGTACTCGCGTCGCGGATTCGGTTCTTGCGTAATGTGTGTCGGCTGCAAGGTGTTGGCGGTTAAGCAAGGTGCTGCAGTTCTTTCTATCAACTTGCTGAAGTACCTGGGATAACTCTATATACATAGAACTTTCTATCACTTTTTACTATCACGATATATACGACTGCACATTTCTATGACATTTTCGATATCTTGCGCATTCGACGAGCTTTTATTCCTTTCTTACGACCGAATGCGTATATTTATAAACAAGGAAATAGCGACACAATTCTGTAGATGTAAAAGTAGGTGACAGGAAGATGTATTTGCACCTGCCATCATCAAATTGATCACGATGACCGTGGAGAGACCGGAAAATTGAAGATCGATAAGAAATTCTACACGGCATCGAAACACGAAGAAAAAGAACAGTCTAGTTTGTTAGGTCAAATCTCATAGATTTCACGTTTGTCGGTGTATAATTTTCTTTTCCTACGAACATTGGAAAACGTTAATGTAACTGGATCGCTAACGGATGATCGATACTATGCATTCATCGCAATACTATGTTTACATTTCCGCTTGAACGCTTAATTCTCGCGTGGGAAAAACATCTTCGTGCCCTCAATAAAATAGGAATAATTGGCTTCTCCTGTAGAATTAGCGGGGCGAAACGCACCATTTATTCCGTTTCTTGTGTTGAACTATTATTGCTTCCGCTTGAACTGCTGTCGAGCAACCGATGTTTAATCCTACTCTTTTCATCGAAGCGTGTGCCAAACTAAGCTCCATCGATCGGCAACTATGACGCGACACACGTTATCTTCTTCCGGTCGTCTGTCAGCCACCAATGTTCTCAACAGCCCTTTTACGACCTTTTACGTTCATGATGTAAGGACGATTTTAACTTGAGAAGCCGGTCGCGACATTTTTGCACTTTTAAGTTAACGGTGTAACAGCAAGAAGTGTCATTAGACAAACTCGGCAAACACGACTCTTGCTCAACAAGCTCCGCACTCGAATGAAACGCGAATATTTTCTTGTAACAGTTCCAAGCAGCTTTAATTTTTATTCATTTGTCTACAATCGACATCTTTACAAACCGATAATATCACTGTTGAATTTATAATGTCAAATTATATCCAATTTGAATAATTTTTAATAATTTATAGATCGCTACTGCACTTCCCAATATATGTCAATTTGACTAAAACAATGAAATTAAACTCGTACGATTTTAAACTCAAGAAAATATATTAAATTTGATTGAAATTTAATTTATTATTTACTAAATGCATGTTAATGTAGACGATACGTTCAAAACTAACCACAGAAATAAATTGATTTACATTTTGACATACATGGAAGTTAAAAATAATAAAATATTATTTAATTAAATAAGAGAAATTCCCATTTAATTTAACATATTAGGTTACCAATCTCTTCGATATTTAACAGTATAATAATGACATAACGCATTAATTTCTTCATTGCAATTTCAGTTCTTGATTTGTCGGAGATAAATTCCAATATTCTCTGTAGAGACTTCGGTACAGTTCACATTATGAAAAGACATTGACATTTAATAATTTGTCCGATATTAACTTTCACTGCGATCAACTTATTTATGCAAGTAATACCGCCGGTATTACGACTTATTTTATTCATAATTTTAGTCGTAACATCATTCACTGATTCAACGTTTTCTTAACATTCATGCTATCCACCGTAAAATCTCCTCATTATCGTTTTCTGTCGGCATACAAGAAGAATCGTTGCTTGCTAATAAAGTGAATTCCTAGTTAACTTATGCATACACGTTTCACACTTAGAAATCACGATGTCGTCTCGAGTATAATGATTGGAAGGTAAAACCGGACCTTCAAGTACACGGTCGATGAGACAAAGCGATGATATCGCGTCGCCTGACCTACTTGATCACTACAGATCCCGTTACTTGGAGCATCGAGTCGACACTCGTGTCGATGCCATAGTGGCTACTTGCTACCATAATCATAGTGGCAAGATTGCGGCAGACCGTTGCGCGATCTTGGAAAGACGGTGAGAGGTTCAAACACCGGAGATTAATCCACACGGGAAATATGTACTGCGGCAAACCGTAGTTTGTAGTAGTTTCGTAGATCGGCAATGCGATTAGTCGTTTTACTAAATTGCTTTTCCATATAAGAAACAATGATTTCATCATCGCGGTTACACGTAACCGCGACTATACGCGTACCTCTTTCTTGCATTATTAAGTACAAGTATATGTACATAAATGAGAATTATTGGAGAAATAAGAAATTACTTCTTAGCTTCCTATCGAAGGGAGCATATGCATAATGCAGGACTTAAAGTTATAATTTAACTAAGTTTTAGTGATCAAGTGATAATCGTTATAAAGTCGTTATAAAGTCGTTATGTTAATATCTTAGGAAGTAGAGAAAATAAAATAATTTTGAGAATTGTAGAGTTATATATAAAAATTTTTTTATTTCCAAATCGTAAAACAATATTCGTTATTCTATTTCTTATTTATTATTATATGTATTTATCAAGAAATATTTTGTAAATTTAAGACAAAAATAAATCTAACTGCAGTGAATGACAAATAGACTACAAAAAAATACGTCGCAATTGTTGCCAAAAGTTTTGACATTGTAGCAACTTATAGTTTGAGCCTTCTAAAAACATAATTATTTTGATATCCAACAAAATTTATTTTCAGATCTGTATCTAACTAAATTTTTAGATACTTCAGCAAAACCATTTTTTCTCCACTAAGAAAAAATACACTAAATTTTAATAAATATTTACTTGAATAGTGCCAATTAAACATTTATTTACAATAAAGAAATATTGACTCAATAAAAAGAAACGATAATTAAATCAAATTAATAGTTTTTGTATCAAATAAATATAAGTATATGTATTGAAAAAAAATGTCCTAAATCTAAGTGATATTTTCTTGAATAGTACTAAGTAAAAACATTTCTTTATTGCAAATAAATATTTACTAAACGTATTCAAGAAAATATTACTTCACTTTAGGAATTTTTTTTCAGTATATCTTTGTATTTAGTAAATATTCAATTGGCACTATCTAAACAAATGATTTATTAAAATTTTAGTTATCTTTTCCAGTGTCATTTTTCATCCATTCCTAGTCTTTGAATCAGAATCCAAGGCTTAGATAGAAGAATAAATAAAGATAAAATGTGGCAGTATTGCCGCGAGATCTACGTGAATTATCTAACGGGCGAACCTCACCGGTCCTTTTCGGATTAGTCGTTACTAGTTTTACGGCGATGTGCTAAGCGAGATGTATGACGGCGTGATCCTATTTTATCTCACGGCGAAGATACCGTGCGAGAATACGACAAAGCACCGCGAGAAAACAAGCGCTCGAGGAATGCTGCGGGAGTGTAAAATATTTATTACATCCGGACGCGAGCCAACGTTTTCTTCGCCTTCCTTTTATCACCTTGCTCGTAATAATGGCGGGAAAACGAAACGCGGTGGAGGCGGTACAGAAGAGAAAAAAGGAAAATCAACTCTTGTCCGACTGTAACAGCAACAGGTCGAGGACGATACAAATGACCGTGAGAGTACGTTCCTGCCGTCGACGTCATGTTCAAAGTGCCACGATCTATTTCTGTTTGCCTACCCTGCCTGCCTACCTTTGTCGATTCAACGTGATGCGTAACACGAAAAAGACACGCGCATGAGTCGATTTCGAACAGTGTCATTTCATACAAGGTCGTTCTTAATTTTAAAAGAAGGAGTGGCCAATCTGTGACACGCGAAGGCATTCTTATAGTGGCACGCCTAAAGAAACACGCCTGCAAAGAAAATGTAAAATTTGTACCAACTGTATATACTCCATTAAATTCTTTTTCTTTTTACATTTGCACTTTACAACTGCGTTCGTTTTCATATTAAAGGCACTAGATTAATATTTTTTTTATCACATGATGAAGATTTTGAATATATTAATTGACTATTGAATAATTTTCTAGGGAAAACTTAATAAACGATCAAAGAAAGAAAATATAATGTTGGTTTAGCGAAAACGGACAAAATACATGCAATCTCTCTGATTAATATTTTGCAATTTTTATTTTAAAACGAATGAAAAACAGAATATAGTAAAAGAAATAAACTTTGTTAAGTAAAAGAAATCTTTTTGCTTTTAATGCAAGAGAAGAAAGTATAAGGTTACAATCATTTTTTTCTTGATTCTGTAGCATAATGGCATATCAAAGATTTCTATAATAATATACCAGACAGGAAGATTGGCCACTTCTGTTCTAGAGACTACATCAGATAATCAAAGAGAGAAACTCAGTCAGTAACAGAATATAATCTGTTATTCGACAATTGGGACAATTAAATATAGAATGTCTGTTTCATTACCGCGACCGAGACATTTAATGCTGAGCTAAGCAAAAGTCGGAAATTGTTGATAAATATGGCATTCAAAAGTAACGCAAGGTTGAGGATGAGCTTACGAAACACTCTAAAAATTAGTTGAGTCAGATTACGTACTCGCATTGTATTCTTCTGTTACAATTCTGTGCGGGTTTTCACGAATTTCATTAACCGCTCTCGAACGAGGGCGAACCGCCCTTTTCCCATAATCTCTCGAGCGAATTCAACGCCCGAATTCTGATCCGGGAAAACGATATCCGCACCCTTTTGGAGCCGATGCTCATCGTCGTTCCAACGCCGACCCTCCGACGCCTTTTCCGGCGCGGGCGTCGCGACGCCAGCCATTAAATCCCCATAGAAAGCTCCCCAACTCTCTCCGGCGCCTTTTAGGATATTCGAGGTGAACAACCTCCGTTTTAATCCCCGTGCATTCTGCACAGTCGGAGATTCCACAGACCACCCTTTTCCCCCTTTCTACCGTGAAAACGTAATTTCTAGCTCAGACCTCCTAATTCGAAACGCTTCGCGAGATCATCTCGTCGTACATGTACGATTTGCGCAACAGTCATGTTACGGAAACAACAACAAGGCAAGAAATTCTACAACAAGACAAGACATTCGTTATGGGCATTGCCGATTCGAAACATCAGGAAATTCACGGACACCCCGTATGCGCGCGGATAACGGCTCTCGTTTGTACACTTTGATCTTTTCTACACGCTGTGCCAAGTGGCACACCTATATTTACGCGCGCACGTGCAGGCTCGGAAGATCAAATGATGCCTGAATTTTTAATTGCATTTTCAAACTCCGGAAGATTTGTTTCGTTTTAATCTACGCGCTGTGCGCAGATCCGCGACTCGGCTTCCCTATGAATTCCGCGCTTAATTAAACCGGCGTGAAACTTGCGAGTGAATTTCTCGTGTTGCAGATTTTGTAACGTCGCGAAACGAGGTCCGGTTCTAAAACAACGAAATTGGGTAACACCGATCTGTTACATGATCTAACATTTCCAGCACGACTTTCGCAATGAGTCGACGGATGCATACGTTTAAATTATTACACTGACTGTATGCTATATGCATTTAACCATCGAGAGAGATGGTACATTAGTGTAGTACAATCGTCGATCGACCGCTTGAGTATCTATTAAATTATTTCCCTCGTTTTATTGATTATCTGCGTATTTTCGATGCTCCGTCCGCATTGAATATTCCGGATGGTTATCGTAACTTGCATTGCATTGAGAACAGCGATACAATTCAGTCCCAATGCGTTTCATTGCATGAATGCGTGGCAATTATATTATGGAATAAAAGAGCGAAGATATAAACGACTGTTGTTGCGTGTAAGAAAGAAATTTAAACAGAATTCTCGACGACGTTCTATATAAATATAAAATTCTTTCATATATTTTTCGAGTTTACAAATAGAATGTTCGTCAGAAATATCGAGACAATCTAAAAAACTAAAACGATTGTTATTTTTATCGATGATTTTTGTCGTTTTTGATAAAGATCTTTCATTTCCGTTAAAACAGCAGGAAAAACTGGAAAAACTTGACTGACTTTAAATAATTATAGGAGTAATAAAGCTAGGAAATATGAATTATGAATGCACAGAAATTATTCTTATGTTTACTTGTACGTATAAATAATAATTTAGTTACAATAAACCAAGATGTAAAGAAGAACAAGAATAATAGGTTTTATATATTTTGTTAGATAGATAAATGCGTTTATTAGAAATTCTAGGGCGTCCGGTATATAAGAACACGTTGCAGCATTGAAATTAAGAGCACAATAAAACAAAGACACATAGTGAACGCGAGATAAAGTGAGAAATTAGAAAATATACAAAATAAAGATAAAAGTAAATAGAGAGAAAAGAGAAGACGTGGAATATTCGTTATAAGTATCGTCGTAATTTTCAACTGCAAACTCATTGATTTATTTACGATCTTTTCTGATGAAAATTTATTGGTTGAAAGCAAATGAATTTACTGCGACGTCCTTCGACGCATTCATAGGATTTGTTCGAATCGCTAACAATACCAACCATCCATCCGCATTCCGATTGCCGAAGGGCAAGAAACGGGAAACGCATTTACGATTGCGTAAAGGAAATAAAAAACGTCGTTTAGGAAGTCGATCTTGATTTAATCCAATCGAGCGCCGCAGTTGGCACGTCGCGGTTGGTTATCGATACGAATTGTCACAGAGTCATCCCGCTCGCGTGTCCATTCGCAGCATAACGATGAATCCGCGCAAATCGCTGGCATCCCGGATGCGTCGTCACGCATTCCACCAACTACGGAGTCACACCGTCAATTGTCCACGGTCAGTCGATATAATCGCGTACAGTTCGCACGTTCGAGTTTTTTTATCACACAGGCCGGATTGAACGATTCCGCGAGAGAACTTCGCGCATTCGAACTCCACGGCCTATAAAGGTGAAAAATGTTGCACGGTACGCGCACATTTCGCTTAAAAAGTGCATCTCTTTGAGTTATTGTTAGTGGGTTGATTCGCATCAACTCACGTATCTCGCGGTATTAAAAAAAAAACAATGTATATAATATATCGTTCATTTGTTACGACACAATTAAAAAATTGTCATTTTTTTTTAGTTGCTTGTAAAAAAAGCAAAAACATAAAGAAAAAAAAAGAACGAAAGAATGTACTTTTATTTCTCTATAGTCAGTTATTACATCAAAATTGTATTTCAAAATTAATATTACAGAATTTTAATGATTCAAAATATTCAAACTTATTTTCTGGAAAACTTCGTTTCTTGAATTATGTCGTTATTTTAGCGAATAAGCGATATATTCATCCTTCTAATTTTATGGGCAGACAATATGAAGTAAGTGAACCGATTATTGATCCAAAACAAAGTGTAACAGAATAGAATTGCAAGATAACCGGGAATGGAGAAATAAACTTCCGAAGCATTATAAAAAAGAAAATAGTTTGTATTTTCCAAAGAGCGATTTGCCCGCCGATTATTTTCGCATACGGAATAAAGCACTTTTGAAATCTTTTATCATTCTCAGCGCAAAGTTATTCCCGTCGGAGAAGTTACAACATTTCGCGATATTCTATGCATAATAAGATCCTCATTTTAGCTTTATTGCTCATGAATTTCTCAATTGCGTAACCCGGATGTTCTACGACAGGTTAAAACGGACTAACTCCATAAACGCTTCGCTACGTTGTAACATCCACTTATGATGTAAAGTACATAAATAAAAGAAGCCATCTGTGGTTCAATGAAACCTATATGCAGCGCACAGGTATTTAAGGATGTAGTGTAATCTTAGTATAATCTTCAACTCTTAGATATTCTCGCTTCTACGCGAATGAGTTTATGAATCCGACAAATAGAGAAAATCTCGGCTATATCAATCTGCAAATATGGTCCGATCGTGACTGGGGAACGGAATTTCAAATCGCGCGCGATGTCTTTATCATCACATATAGTCGGGGAGAGTCGCGCGCTATCGGTCCACACATTCTGCAGATTGAATACCGTCTATTATGCGCAAAGTGCGAGAGGAGTTTCCTGCTGCGCCCATATGGCATCGCGCCGGGTCGTTTGCATTCCCAGCGTCAGTCTGAGCGTGAACGCAGAATTAAACCATGAACGATCGTCACACAACAGATCGGACAGATATTCCACCGATTCGATCGTCGGGCAAATGCCAGACGTGCGTGTAGCAGCGTAGTCCGATGCGGATTCGCGCCATTTATTCCCTCGTGCGCGTTCATTGTCCGTTGAATCACCCTGGTCTCTCTACAAGTCCGCGATGATTCGCCAATATGCATTCCACATCGATTGAATTCCAGGTGATCGCTACCGATTTTCCCAACGATAGACAATCGACTCTCATTCCATTCTTTCTATCGCGGGGAACCTGTTCGTAAAACGATTCGTTGCGAGAGAGAAAAGAAAATAGGAATCGCGTCGCGCGATTGCATTCGATGCGTAGTCGATCATCGCCGCGAGCTGGTTTCCTAGGTGTCTGTGAAGTTAGCACAGCATTTTATTAATTTAAAAATAATGATTGTTCCGGTAGCACTCTCCATTGTTCTATTATTTTTTTTCAAAAATAACAAAATGTTCTGCATTTTTAATATAAAAAAATCAAAAATAAATAAATGCTGTGCTAACTTCACGTTCCAGCACGACAAAACTTCCTCTAAAGTAGAATCAGATGCCAGAAAAACGTGTAAAAATTTCATTCCAGCACGGCATTTGTTTATTTTTGATTTTTTTTAGATTAAAAATACTGAACATTTTATTATTTTTAAAAGAATAATAAAAAGGAGTATAATAAAAAGGAAAGTGCTACCGGAACAATCATTATTTTTTTGAAAACTAATAAAATGTCGTGCTAACTTCACAGATACGTTTCCTAGCCCAATGATAGCTCACAGCTGGCCGGAGTCTTACGTAACTAAACACATACTAGCCCGGTTGCGGAGGTTGACTTAATTGCGCTTGATAAATTGTCTTTTCCTCTCTCTCTCTCTGTCGTCTGTCTCGTCAGTTTGTTCTCAAACGCAATAGCGCAATAGCCTACTGCCACTTCCCTTCCGTCACGCGTTTCCGTTCTGCCTTTCGTCCTGTGTGTCTGTCAATTTCATTCCGTACTATTCCCATGTTCACTGCATGCATCCGGCATGGCGAAGACTCGCCAGCATGAGATTCGATCGTCAAAGTTTCGAGCCTACATCACACACACATGCAGGATCCCTTGCATTTCACATATTTCATTTTCACATAAATTTTCTTTACTCTGGAGTAAGGAAATAATTTTGAGAGTGTAAAGCTTTTAGGAAAATAGACGGAGTCTCGCATATATAGATGTTAACTCTAGAATTATATGGTACACATCGACTCGACGTTTCTCAGACCTGGTCGAATTTTAATCAACGTGCATATTATGACATTGTTTAATAATTTATTATATTTAATAATATATGAAACTTATTACATTTAATTATAGTGTCCATTATTTCAATTTTACAACAAAATATTAATTGTTAGATATCAAAGGAGTAA
>Ga0157364_1006709_pt1 | contig 11866 bp, 7 predicted proteins | sample AttsexASBM2_FD_111476 | JGI IMG/M metagenome (GOLD analysis project Ga0157364, IMG submission 111476) | Fungus gardens microbial communities from leaf cutter ant in Ribeirão Preto, State of São Paulo, Brazil - Atta sexdens ASBM2 | ecosystem: Host-associated > Fungi > Mycelium > Unclassified ...
ATTCGAAGACAAAGAATTAGAGGCATTACTCGAAGAAGATCAGAGTCAAACGCAAGAGGAGCTTGCAGAATCATTGGGGGTAACTCAACAAGCCGTTTCTGTACGATTGAGAGCCATGGGAATAATTCACAAACAACAACTTGAATGCCTTATGAACTGAAACCGAGAGACATTGAAAGGCGATTTTTCATTTGCGAACATCTGATTCAAAGACGACAGAGAAAAGCATCGGATTGTGACTGGAGATGAGAAATGGATATTCTACGACAACCCCAAGAAGAAATAATATTACGCTAAACCCGGTCAATCGTTGCCATCGACCTCAACATCAATACCACGGCCGAACATTCATAGTTCGAAGATCATACTCTGTATCTGGTGGGACTAAAAGAGTCTTGTTTATTATGAACTGCTGAAACCTGGCGATTCCATTATGGGCAATCGATATCGGCTACAATTGATTCGTTTAAGCCGTGCATTGCGAGAAAAACGGCCGGAATATGAGCAAAGACATGATAAAGTTATTCTTCTTCATGACAACGCTCGGCCTCATGTCGCTAAAGTCGTAAAAAAATATTTGGAAACGTTCAAATGGGACGTTTTACCGCATCCGCCGTATTCTCCGGACATTGCTTCTTTTGATTACTGGTTGTTCCGAAGGATGCAGCACGATTTGGCAAGTCATTGGTTCACATCTTTCGCAGAAATCGAAAATTGGCTCCAAAATTGGATCGCCTCCAAAGATGAGTCATTTTTTCGAGATGGAATTCGAAAATTACCTGAGAGATGGGAAAAAGTAGTAGGCAGCGATGGACAATACTTTAATTGATCTGTTCATTCATTTTGTTTTAAAATAAATGCATTTTTGAACGGACCGAACTAATGTAAATTCATTAATAATAAGTTTTACTTTGACGAAGATGATAAAGAAATCCCGAATGTCATTCCCGAAGAATCGTACGAAACACGTGACATTAACAAGTATCTAAGACGTGCAATTCTACAATTTCATCCTAATGATATGCGAGAGAGAAAACGCTTCGCAAAGAGGATGAACAGTACTATCATTGATTATTCATGCCAATAAAAAAATGCGCTTATTGAATAAATTTCATCAAACCTCACAATATTGGATCGCTGTTGGGATTTTCATCGAATCGTGTGCTGGAGTCACAACAGTGACACGAATCAGAAGTATCCATGAATATCATTCAATCAACGTAAATATCATTCATATTGAATGCAACGTGATCACGGGCACATACAGCAACCGTAACACGATATATGAATTTTCACCGAGCGTGCCACCAGCGAGAATATAAGATATTAGAAAGACCGACACAGATCATTTACCTTCCAATCATCGTATGGAATACGATCTGAGTTTGGCGTTGTGGATCAAGATGGATGATTATTCGATTTTCGTGGAGAAGAAATCACAGATTGCATATATGAAGGCGACAGCGATAAAGTAATACACAACGTGAATTGCTTGTTCTGAATAAACAGGTGAAACGGACTAGAGACATAATTTTTGTTAGAGGGACAACGATCAGAAATATTCGATCGTTCAGTACAAGGAAACTTACTGCGTCAAACGTTAAATTTTTACAATCATTGGGCTTTATTATATGAAACATTTGAGATGATTGATATCTTGAATATTGGAGGTGGTCGATCTTTGACGATAGTATCGTCAAATTCGAGTTTCACACGTATCTGTACGTTTGGACATAGCGACGAGATACCCATACAATAAGAATATCCATACAATAGCAGGATTTATACACGCTACCGTGTGAAAATGTCCTCTATGTCGAAGACAGATTGACGTCAGAGGAAAAAGATCAACAAAACAGTAAGTGGAAGTAATGCATGGCGTTCATGTTTGACGAAATTCGATATAAATTCAATGATGCAGAGATTGATCATAATAGAAATGTTGGAATAATCAGTACTCTAAAGAGCTATGTATTGTTTTCAAGTGGCAATGATTATGCAATGATAATGCTGGACTTATTCCGTCTGAGTATAATGCGAAAAATTTAATGACACCTGATGGATATTTTAATTTTTGCGCTCACTATATTGTTGGACTTTTGCGAGGATTACGAGGAAACGTGTAGTAATTAACGCTTGTCACGAATTAATTTTGATATGAGCGCACAACGATAACAATTGCATTGTGGGAATTCAACGACTGAACCGACTTGAATTATTCAAAATACAATGGCGAATGCCTCACGTTATATTGAACGAAGTCAATAAATTATCCATACTGCGTACCTTAGAAAACGAACGATATCTAAGTATGAATTTTCATTAAATATTTCATTTCATAGGATTTGTATGAATATCCCTTATTGCAAAATATAACAAAGTATTCGTGGACTATCAAGACTGCGACTCAGCTGGAAAAATCCCCTGTTCTCTTTGCTTTGCAAACTGCTGAAAAAAATATCATGAAAGCAACTAAAATTTACTTCGGTCATTGTAAATTAACCAACGTGAAACTTTATCTAAACTCTGAATTTTATCCGTACGATGATAAATCTAGATTTTGACAAATATAAAACCGCTATCTTATATGTATGTACGTTTCCGTACGTCTTATTCAAATTCCCCGGGACAATTGTGAAACATTATTGAACATGAAAAATTTTCTTCACGATTTCATCGACTCACGATCATTGACTCACGTTATCATTGACTGCTCGCGACAAAACGAATCCATCAAAAGCGGTACCGTGTACGATTAGAATTTGAATTGAAGGAGAATGTACCTGCGAATACTACAGCTTATTATCTCATCATATACGACTGCGTGATTAAATATAGCCCAATGTCCAACGTAGTACGCAAGATTACATAAATTATCATTGCTGAAAGAAAAAAATACCTTCTCCCTCCCCTCTTTTTAATACAAAAAATAAAAATCAAGATTTTTTGTGATTGAGCAGTTTCGAAAAGTCATTCACGATAAATATACCAACGTTTGTGGGATTTTACTAACGTCTGCAAGGATTTATCGTTGGAAAGAAATTTGTCGTGAAGGAAGTGTTGAGAAAAGAAGCCATTCTCTCTCATTATATTTTTACATGTCATGGAATTTCCCATGTCATGGAATTTCTTGACAAAGTCGGAAAAGTATTGCGTTTCCTGACTGAATGTTTATCACCATGGATTGCAATGGGAAGACGGGATGATTTCGTAGAGCATGGCGAAACACCTAATTACAATAGCTGTATTTAAAATATATAATTGGTGATCGCAACACTAAAAAGAAATGTATCAAATTTAAAATAAAACATGAAATTTTTAAAATATATTTTGATTTCTTTCCCCTTTTCCCTGTAGTTAAGAATTAATTAATAATAGCTTCAGTATCGACGATTCAATAAGTATTGAATAGTCGATAAGAAAGAACAGTCAATCATTGTTTTTATTTGTATGTAACATTACTAAAAATTATTATTTTAATTAGTTATTAAGTTGTATCATTAAAAATTTATAAAATATTTATCATATCTATTTAATTAAATCGCATACGAGAAGAAAAAACAAGAGAGAGCGCAACGGGAGGAAGAGAGACCGCAAATAATAAGTGTAGGACTACACGGATGGAAGAGAGAGAAGGAATGAAATCTCCTTCTTCCTCTAACACGCACCCTCTCCTCTTCCCAATGCTGTGAGGCACTTCCCCTTCCCTGACTCTCTTACACATACACACACACACACACACGCGCGCGCGCGCGCGCACATCGTATATGTATACGCACTAACACATAGTGAGTTAGAATCGTTCTAGTTATCTTACTGGAATTCGCATGTCGCGGATTGGTTGGTGCGCGATAACCGATATTTATTTCGTGGAATTACGAGAGTTGAAAGGCTTTAATCAAATTAATTTTTACAAATTCTTACGCAGAATAGATAGTAATGCCTTGATAGAAGCCTTGGTATGTGGAAACGATTTTTTCGCTTCTGAGCGGAATTATCTCTTCTCAAAATCTCGTTGTTGGATGCCATCCCATAAAGGAAATTGACAACGGAACGAAACTCGCGGAATCAACACGAATCATAGCCATTCCGTTTTCTTTCTTATGTTTTTCTTATATCTTTTATGTCCCATTGAGTGGAATAAGCAGAAGCGGAATACGCGGAATAGTACAAAATTATATTTTTCATGTTATTTACAATACTTGTAATAATGAAAATAATATGTTAATGTAAATATAATAATATATAACAAACTGATAAATATTAGAATTTCTTTAGCAGTAAAATATTTTTAATCGAAAAACTATCTCATGATTGGTTGAAACTTGATTCTACTGCCGTGTTTACCGTTCAATGGGATAAGAGAAAGAAAATAAACAAAATCATAGGCTGCTGATTAATATCTACGTTCATATTTACTGTAATTATTGAATCATTAAAATTCTACTATGATCATATTAATGAAGAAGATAAAAAACAGAGTGTTACCAATCACATTATTGTATATGGACAATGGCTGTAATATACATCAACAGCATATAATATTGATTATGTGCAACTTTCGTTAATTTCGCAAATTGTAACGGTGAAATTATAGCGAAAATAGCGAAACGACTGTGATTCGTCTTGTTGATTCTCCGAGTTCCGTTATCAATTTCCGCTCTGTGGGATGGCACCCTTAGGTATCGACATACGGCACACGCCTCGCGAATGTTTGGCTCGCGCTAGCTAACGCACATGTCACATCATACCGGCGTGATAGAGAACAATACTATTACCCGAATAAGTTTTCCTGAATAAGTTGGAATATTCACGCAAAATGTTTAACTAAAATAAAATATTTTTATAAACAATGTGAAGCTAATTAATAAAAGTAAGTAGCGCGAGATGAGAGAGGGAAAAAAAAAGAAAAATTCCGTTTGTACGGACAGCAGACGTAACAATATATATAATAAATATAATATAAAAAAGAAACAAATTTTTGTATTTGCGATATAACAATACATCACTAAAAATTTTTAAAAAATTAGATATTAAAAAATTTGTAAAATATAGATTTAAAAAAAAAAAAAATGTATTTTTTTTAATTCTTAAACATGTGTTCTTTTCGTCATTTTAGGTAATGCAACTAATATGGGTCATTTAGATATTCCTGGGAAGGATCCTGAAGACTTGAGTTTGAAATCTATCTCTGACGGTGATAATTCTGTATTCAGTGATCACGTAGATCAACCTCAAATAACTCGACAAAGTCCAGGTGATTCGCCGAGACCGAATGAACACTCAGAGAACGAGTCTGAAGAATTGGATGATATTGAGCTAATATTCACGACAGATGAGATATGTCGCGATCTCGGTCTGCAGGAGGATCTAGTTTCTATCACCGAAACGGAAACATGGCAACATGGCGGTGGCGATCAGCCTATTTTACTTAAATATGTAAAACCGACAGAAGATGAATCATTAGTTTGTAATGGTGAGAAAACCAGTTCTGTCGAGGAAACCATCTCGTCGCAGAGTTCTAGCATCGACCGCGAGGAGAGTGTCGACAGGTTCGATGAGAGCTCAAGTACCAGACTCAATAAGATGTGGTCGCAATGCTCCGTTCTAGTGGAGACTGACATCAGCAAGTGTGGTATATTGGAAGATGCTGAAAGCACAGCAGGATCATCTTTGCGACATGTCACGAGAAGAAATACTGTGGCTGCACCATCGATGGCTTACAGGTTTACAATGATTTAGATAATTTTCTTCAGGAAACCATTTTTTAACAAATCTCTTTTTAACAAATGTCTTCTTAGGTTCATAAACTGCATTTACAATATTCACGTAATTCTTTCTCATATTGATTATATTTTTCAGCTTAAAATCGCGCAATCATTTGATTGAATGTTACTTATCGTTATCAATTCCTAATTTTATAGATACATTTTATTATTTTTATTGTGTTAATTTTATTAATGTATTATTATATTATTGTTATGCTCCCAGACCTATCATTCATCGGGAAGCTCTGGCTAATAGTCGGAGAAAGAATTCTGTCCCATTGCGGCCGGTGATGGATCGTAGTAGTGGTGCCCGAAGAGAATCTGGTGCCCAGACGGACATCTCTGCGCTTCCGGCACAATGGCGATCCGAAAGTTATCTCGCGCACAAAGTCGCGCATACTTTTACAACATTACCGAGCAAATTTGCGCTACCAACGGGAGTACCTAGCCGACTGAGATTGTCGGACAAAACTCGAGAAGCTAGAAGAGTAATGTTGTCGGATATTAGCTTCACTAGCATGGTACCAGAATTATCAAGAAGTGCAGATCACTTGTGCCATGAGCCACATGCACAGGTGAAATTAAAAAATAAACTATTGAAAAAGTTAAAAACAAAAATTATTAATAATAGCTTTCAAATTAGCTCTACGGAAGTTTTTATTACAAATTATCTCTGTGTTATCTTCATACAATACATTGTTTTATAAACATTGCAGTTTACTTCATCAGGGTAAAATGTGATGTTACTTTAAGTACAACAAGAATAAAAACACAATGAATGATATAAATACGCTATTTACCTATACTTACAGCATCAGATTGTTTTTGACCTGGTGAAAGTAAATTGCAATATTATGAAACGTTGACATTTAACGATGTATCAAGACATGGAGATAATTGCAAATCTAGTAGTTTCCAAAGAATAGTGAGACAAAATGGAGGGCTCATTTATAATCCATTCATAAAAGATTCTGATTTTAGATTGTAGTTAACAAATGAAATGTTTGAGGACATAAGCTTCACGTACTCAGCTAAGCTACTCAATCTAACATAACTGAAACGCGCGCACACACACACACGCGTATAAGAAAGTGATACATACATAGAATACATAGGATTTATAGGACGAATCTTTTGGCAAAAGCATAAAGGACAATCCTGGATTATTGAACTTGTTCGTATAACAAGTTTTTATTAAACAATGAGAACCATGACTTATTCTTTGCAAGATTTTTCAGACATACTTAATATTTATGGGGTGTTTTTCATCAAAGACAATCAGATGTGAATTATTATCATCCTTTGTATATAATGATGTTGTTTGCCTTTATTGAACAAGAATGAAACGATTCATTGTGTTACACAGTATCTGACTATGTCTTTGTTGGAAAACGCCTAAGATTTATCACTTTACACGTGTTCGCATGACGATGAAATCGGCCATCTCTTTCACCAACGTCGATTAAGCTAACTGACGATTATAGAGTTCATTTAGATCTAGTTTCACAACTTACTATTACTCATTAGTTTAAATAAGTTAAATCTCGGTTAAAAATTAGCCATGAGTTGTGAACCTGAGCCTAAATGAATATCATGTAATCATCGATTAACTTAGGTAACTGAGGTTGATGAAAGAGACCCATATTCTATTTGATCGATCATATTCTAACATGGCTGATCAAATAGTTAACAAAAGAAATGATGGCGCGAAATGACAGGATCGCGAGTTTTCCATTTTTGGTCTCACTAAGACACTATAATATGAGTATTCGTATTCGCCATTTTTAATTCTTTTCTCACTCTCTTGCTCCTTAATCCCTTGCTCTCTCTCTCCACTCAGCCGCTAAACTAAGAAGGTTGAAGAGAAAAGAGAGAAAATTGAAGAGAAAACAAAGAGAGGAGAAAGGTCTAAAAATGGCGAATGCGAATATCTATATAGTATCTATAGTAGTGTTCTAGTCTCACTATTCTTTGGTAATTTCTTTGAAGAAAATATCCGTGAAAGCCTCAAAGTTAAAGTTAATAATAGGTTTGTTTTTTTATTTCTTCACAGGATTATGCTAAAGTCTACTTTCTCGTTTTCATCAAATTTTAAACATATTTATTTCACTTTAAGATTTTTTAAGTAATCGCTGCAGCCATGTTGGATTCGTGACGTTATAAGCGAGAAATGACATATTAATTTATGCTGCATTTATAAATAAAGACAATTTGGATTTGGAAAATCTAAATGACGAGATTGCTTTAAAATATTTATAAAATGGGCGAAAACTGTCTTTTTCTCCCTTGATAGTCAATAAATGATCTTAATAGTCATTAAAAGACACGTAAAATGAGTTATATTCAGGTAGAAACACACGGTTTGACAATTGTTAAAACGAGTATATAATATATAATATATAAATATATGCTTTTACATATAAAATTTCAAGACAACTAGTTTCCACTCATTTTTAAAACTTTCATAAGTATGAGACAAGTTACATTTTCACAATAAGCAAATAATAATGAAATGACATGCAGCACAAATTTCGTTATCAAAACGTCACTTTTCCACGCCTATAAGTTCAACCATTTATTATGACGAGTCACTGTAACACACACATATACACAAGCACGAGCCTATATACATGTGCTCGCCTTCGGCACGCCGAGAGCACATGTATATGGGCTCGTGCTTATGTATATGGCTACTGGTTTCGCCAGGCCGCCATGCCATCTGATTCTGTGTCGCCACTGTCAACGCAGCTGAATTCTTAGCTGAGTACTGTTACGTGCGAGATGCGTCGTAGTGTATAGTATAATGATAAGATTCGAATTCTGTCTTCAGAACAGGTTTTATTTAGAGATAATATAACTGGCAAGCTTAAAATTAAGCTGAAGACGGTTTACAGGAGTGGATTGACTAAATCTGAGTTGGAAGGATCTTCACCAAGACGAAAGAGGTGAAATTTTGTTGAATATTAGCCAATAATGTAATATGTTCAAAAATATGCGTAAGAGTTGAAAGAAACTGAGTTTTTATGACTCAGGAATTCATTTGCTGAACATAAAATATTTACATAAAATATTGTAAGATATATTCAAAAAAGATTGAAAGGGAAAGAAAAAAGGGACAAACATGGATATTGAAAATGAGCAAGGAAATAACAAGGTTTAACGGGGTCATATTTTTTTTTAATTTAAACAAAAACTTTATATTAAAAATTTGTTAAAACATGTAGAGACAAGAGTGACGTGGCACGTAACAGTATTCAAAAGTCTTAGTACAAAAAATGTATATTAGTTTAATATAACTATATAAAAAAACAGACTAAGTACATTACTTATTAATTAAATATGATTTAATTATGAATTAAATAGTAAATTAGATGATAGAATAGATAATAAATATTATATAGATAACATTAAATATTAACAATAATAAGTGAAAATCACTGGAGAAATGTTCAAAATAAAAAGATCATATTCTGTCAAAGTTGATGTTTAATATTTTTGAGTGAATCTTATAATCTTATATATCTTTTCAAGCAAATTGCGCACGCACATGTGTTTCCACACGTTGGCATTTCTGAATAAGTAAACCCTGCTGCAAATTTCTATGGGGAATTTTCCTATGGATTTGCTTAATCATGATAAATTCAACAGGTCCTCATGGGAGGAGGCTCCTCTTGCTGTAAATTCCCGTTTGGGTTTTTTCATGGGTTCTTATAGAGGATTATAAGAGGCTACGCACAATGAAAGGAATAGGAAGCAGAAAACAGAGAATTTCGACCTATCAGAAACTGTGTATTCCACAATACATGATTTCTGGTTGAAATTCTTATTCTCTGTTCCCTGTTTCCTATTCCTTTCATTGTGCGCAGCTTCTAAGATTCTGTAGGAGCTTGTATAGTATAAACAATTGACAACAGAAAAAAATATCAGGGTGAAAAAAATTTCTTGTCTCAGGCTTGGTCTCTTCTCCGAGCTGGTAAACTTCCGTCCTGCCACCGAATCACATAGCTCTGACACTGATAACTTCTATGTTGTGCCTATTTCTTACAATAGGTATCTATAGGATTTATGCAACATATGTATATGTATATGTATATATATATATATATATATATATATATATATATATACACATGTTGCGTAAATATATATATATAGGATAACAGGAAATTTTTCTACAAGATTTTACATAGGAATCTATGGCATCAGTTCTTGAAAAAAGGCTTCTGTAAGATCGCATAGAAAAAAGAATAATATACACGTTGATGCAATTGGACCTAAATGATAAGCGTATTTATCGTATTTGGGACTATTTTCGTGTGCAGATAAAGTAGAATAAAGTGAGTCGAAAAGTTCTGTATCATTTTGCAATTTTCAAAATAGTAAGTTTCTAAAAATTATCGAATAAGCGGCAGGTCCTCTATCATTTTGCAATTTTTGCAATTATTACCCAATGATCAGAGTTCTTTACATATTTTAAAGATGTTTTTTTCAAAGAACTCTTAAAGATATCTTAAAGTTGTCTCATGCATCGATTTTAGACATTCTGCTCATTGGGTAATAATTGCGAAAATTGTAAAATGATAGAGGATCTTCCGGTTTAGTTTAATCCGCTCTATCTGCACATAAAAATAGTTCCAAATATTTTGAGATACTCTATATAGTCTCAAAATAGTTACAACTGTTCTAAGACATGTATAGTCCCTATAAAATATATATGATATTAGAATGTCTACACAAAATGCTATTACAGCCGACTGACATAATTTCATGTGAAAATCTAGACAGAGAAGACAATTTTTTCATAATTCCAAAAATTGAAGGTCACGTGATAAACAATGTGTGTTTGGTGAAAAAAGTCATGAATATATATTTTCCTTATGGCAGTTATGATTTTTTTTCATCCGACGTAGAACGTATCTCGTTTATTAACTATTATCGTGGCTTCCAGTTTTTGGGAGTTACGAATTGTTTCTCTCAAGTTGATATAGGTACTCATAAGAATACGAAAGAGATGCCTCTTGAGAATTAAAGACCTATAGGATACACTTTGACGTATAGGAAATGTAGATTTACATAGGAGTTAGGACAGGGAAGATATGTATACGTCATCCTATGGTAGTCTGTAGGCATTTTCAAGTTCCATGGCGCATCTCTCCTTTGTCTTACATACGCCTACATGTTGCTATTACGTCAAACTGGTATCCTATAAACCTTTTAATTCTCATGGGGCATTTGTTCACATTCCTGTGGATACCTCTACTACCCTTATTTGCATTCCTATGAATGTCCTACGTATACCTATACATGCTGCGCAAATACCAGGAATGTAAATATGAAACCGGAATTTTTTTATAGAAAATACGTTTATTGCATGATAAAAAATGATAAAAAATATTTTATTCCAAGTATTGCCCATCGGTAGCTTTTTTCCTGTTTGATAATTTGTGGATGCCACGCCAAAAAATTGTTGTTCTTTTGAGCCAAACCAGTCATCTAGCCATTTTCGTACATCTTCGTAAGAAGTGAAGCGCTGCTGAGCAAGTGCGTGTCCCATCGATGCAAATAAGTGGTAATCGGACGGAGCCAAGTCTAGTGAGTAAGCCGCATGCGAAAGTATTATATTTCCCAACCAAATGCCTCAATCGTTTCCTTGACCAGTTTTGCTATGTGTGATAGTGCATTATCATGAAGCAAAATCACTTTGTGTTGCCTTTTTTGATATTCCAGTCGTTTTTCACACAAAGCTTGATTCAAATTGATCATTTGTTGTCGGTAGCATTTAACGGTTTCATCAGGTTTTAGCAGCTCATAATACCTTGATCAAAAAGTTCCCGGAATTATCACCAAGTGATGTTTTGAGTCAGCTGATTTGAGTTCTGTTTTTTTGGTTAGGTTGCCATCTATCATTGACATTCCCACCAAATTTTATCACCATAGCTTGACATTTGTAAAAGTTACGCCATCTTGAGTACATCTACCTCTGCACGTATTTTCGATTTTTTACAGTTTTAAAAATGGAGTTGAATTTGCAATAACGAGTTTGTATTAAATTTTGCGTTAAAAATGGATTCAATGGTGTGAAAACCTTGGAAATGTTG
>Ga0157364_1006710_pt1 | contig 11865 bp, 11 predicted proteins | sample AttsexASBM2_FD_111476 | JGI IMG/M metagenome (GOLD analysis project Ga0157364, IMG submission 111476) | Fungus gardens microbial communities from leaf cutter ant in Ribeirão Preto, State of São Paulo, Brazil - Atta sexdens ASBM2 | ecosystem: Host-associated > Fungi > Mycelium > Unclassified ...
TATATATATATATATATATATATATATATATATTTCATATTAATATGTTTTACAGTTAGCGTATATTTTATGTATAAAAGTTTTAATAACTATAAAAGTTCATGTAATTATTACTTTAATTTATTTAAACTTTTACACGTAATTTTTTTTACATGGAATCAAATTCCATGTAAAATTTTTTATGGATTTAAAATACGGATTCGGATGGATTGAAAATTTCTAAGATAATTGTATATAAAATTTGTCAATTTTTTACATAACTATATATCATTTTATATAATTATATATGAAACATTTTTTCCCGGGTAATAATCATGTTTTGAAACACAGAGAAAGACAATACAATCACTCTTATAATACATGATTGAATTTCAGACCCTACAAAGTTTAACTTTTAATACAATTGCAAAGTTCTGTTCAGGCATCTGGAGGTTTTCAAATTTTGAATATTTGATAAGTTGAAAGTACCATCATTTTTCTAATCTCACGCAAATCCTTTCCAAGTTATTTTTGGAATAAGTGCCAATCACATTCAAAAGATATTTTTGACAAAAGAAATACATGTAAATGGCAAGTATACAATATATTCCAGGTATAAAATATATTCCAAGCGTAGAAACAAGTAACATCCTTCTGCATTCTGTCAGCCAAAAAAGAGAATTACAGTTCGTAAGTGCGTTCTGTTTCGACCATTCGTATTTCGGAAGTGACGTTTGGCGCCACCTGTCGTCCCTGTAATGATACGGGGGAAACAATTAACCTTTATGTTCTTGCGCGCCTCGCGTGGGACGTTCTTTTCACCGGAGGTGTGCGATTGATGAGAATTCATGTCATCGATTGATCGGCGTGAACGCGTTCCTCACGCTGGACTCGCTAATGTGACGAGAGACAGGTTGGATGTCCATCGTGTGCAGCGAAACGCGTAGTTTTTAGGTTAGGAATACTCATGTTCAGAGCGTCTAATTTTCTGCTGGACGGACGACGCGCCTCACGCGACCCGCGCGATTTTGCGTTCCGTCGATCGAGAGTAGAGACGAATCGTGATCTGCGCGAAATATCGGCAGCGACACGAGACGAGTTTTCCTCAATCTTTTTCGAATTAGCGAGAAATTTTGTTCGCGCAATCAATTTGTTCCTTCTCGAGCGTTCAGGTGCGCGCTTGACTCGTGCAGCGGCGAGATCGGCGCTGTTAATTTCCGGCGGAGGCAAGCCCATGTGGACGAGCGCAGCGGATACCACGACCACGCTCAGTCCGTGATCAAGCGTGTTCTCAGCGTGTCTGCAATTGCACGTTCTCACGCGTCGCAGATCCATCTGCCCCTCCGGTTGTCCCACGTCACGCCATCCGGACTCCGTCGCGTCGCCATGGCAGACTTGGACGATTTTTTTGCTAAGAAAGATCGAAAGAAGGCCAAGGGCAAGAAATTCGCCACGACCGACGAGGTCGCCAAGAAATTAGAAGAAACGGGCAAACGGCTCGAGAAGCCGAAACCGAAGGAGAAGCCAGCGAATCCCGAAGGCGAGGAGTCTCAGCACACCGAGGTAAGGCGATGACAAGGATAACGACAGGAACGACGATTCGTTCACGCGTTTTTTTATATTACGGAATTCCGAAACCTCGTGTCTACGCCACGGCGCTGCCATGTTTGTTCCCACGAAGGGGGAACAGTTGCGTGGAAAAGCTGACGGCGATGACGCGCGACGTTCCCGGAAAGTTCTCCGGACGTCTCGGAACGCCTTACGTAATCATCGGACACGCAGGATCGCTCACGCACGTTTTATGGCAGCTGTTTCACGTGCACGTGTTCTTCGGAGTTTCCTCCCCCTTCTCTTCTCCTCTTCTGTAATAAGAAAAAATGGTTTGGATGTTGGATTCCTTAATACTTGACAAGGGACAGAATATGCTGTGACAATTAACTGAATACTTTCTCGTAATTTTTCAAAATTATCTTCTTGAAAATTTTATAATAATTCTGCGTTAAATGTGAAAGCATTACGAGCTGCAAAGTATTTTATCATGAGTCACGGATATAATATGCATGAGAACTACATGATTTGCAAAAGACTTGATGAATCGCTATAGTGATAGTTTGAAGTAAATTAGGAAACAAGAATATGTCATTGAGTGTATTTTATTTTTAGGATGAAGACGAATGGAAAGAGTTTGAGGAGGAGAAAAAGGATTATAGTGGTTTAAAAATCGGACATTTAACAATAAATGATAGCGTCGACGCAGAATCGGATGATGAGAGGGGTACCTTTGAAATCTGTTCTGATGGCGAGTCCGGTGAGGGTGGCACAAAGTACACGGGACCATGGAAGAAACCGGATTTACCACCAGAAACACCAGAAGTGGTGCCAACACCGCCTGCACCCCCTGTTGCTGCTGCCGCTGCCGCCGCCGCCGCCACCGCTGCCTCCACTGGAAGTAGTTACAAAGCACCACACTTACGAAATCAACCTACATTCGCTAGTCCGCGACCACGAGGGAGAAATGTCGCACCCGATATAAATAGCGAGGAATACTTCCCTACGCTGAATTCCAAGCCCCAGCAGCAAAATAATGGCAGCGGCCCATGGGGTAGACGGTAAGACAACAGCAAAGTCTCCATAATAATGTAAATTAGTTTCGCTAATGGAACATGTTTATTTTCATGCAAATAAAAAGGAAAAATAACGTTGAGTTGCAACATCAAGTGATATTGAGCTCAAATATATGACGAGTATTTTTAATTACAGACGACGAGAGGAAGGAGCGTTTGAGGAAGTTCGCAACCGAGGTGGCAGTAGATCGTACAATGTACCAGAATCGCAAGCTCAAACACCCAAGCTTTCGCTTGGCAACAAGTACGGCGCCTTGTCGCAAGATCAGAGCTGAAAACGCCTGTCTCGATGGAATCAAACAACATGCAATCAATATCACATCGTCGCCCCTCCCTGCTTCGTGGCCCAACTTCATCGAGAAAATCTATTTTCTAGACTAGGACGCAGTGTATATTATAGAACGTGTATGCACGTACACACGTCCCAACTTCGTGAAATTCCGAGGATGCTAATTCCGGTTCTCTCGTTGGCGATTCTGAAATGATTGCGGGACGGATCGTCGATCCTAGGTATTTGCACACACGTGCGCTCATGGACTTTGTAACTAACTCGAAATGAATATCGCATGTGCGCAAGCTTATTTTCATACCGTATAGACAACGTGGTTGGAAATCGATTTTTATATTTGATTTTGTAATCAGCATAGTGTGTAGTATGCTGCTTCCAAGAAAGCGCCAGGACGATAGAAGAATGGATTCTGACGTTCGAATCCTCAAAAAAAAAGAAAAGAAAAACAACGTCGAACCGGAACAACGTTGTTACCGCGAGTATATATTATCGTTACGCGCGGATTGTAGTCTAAAGAAAAAGTATCGTTCGTTAAGGTATTTTATGTATATTTGCACTTTCTTTTTTTTTTATACGGTGCTACTTTTAATTTAGCGTGCATAATTACTGCCACGATCGATGCCTTCTCATTGAGTATTATCGATGTAAATAGGACTGATCACGTTGACGTCCGAACACGATAAGCTTCGAGATCGGCATGATAACGTCGAGATCGAAATTCACGATTAATCTGAGCGATTCTGTGTGAGAGCTATCTTTGAATAAGTCTCGAAGGATCGCGAGATGCTTCTTGGATCCTTTCTCTTTCTCTCCCTCTCTCTTTCTTTCTCTTTCTTCTCTCTTCACTTTCGAAGGAGAGTGTCGCTTCGCTCAAAATGGCAATGTGGGTCAACGAACGAAAATTTTTAGATAAATTAAGCTATAAATATATATATTGTATGTATATTATTAATCAAATTTCGTGGGGCGGGGCTTTCGAACGGTGCGGAATCAATAAGGGTAACGAAGAACTAACACGAACGCAACTTTGAGTGAGAGTAACGAGGGGCAAAATAGTTAATTAAAAATCTAAAACACAAGCTACCGTGTCGCAGTGGTGTTGTGTACAAAATAATAGGAGGGAGAAAGACATACGCATACACTCGTGTTAAACATAAAATGGAAATCCTATGTACGCCTTTGTTGACATTTGTATAATTCTCTTTTTGTTGATAATAAGAGTTTCTTTCCCACGATAAAGAGAATATGTGGCAAATAAATATCGATTCCGTTTCTTGGGAGACGGTTTCTCGTTGTTGGCGGATCCTCCTCGGCGGGGTGGTGCGTATTATTTACGCAATGAGGGGAATGCCATACGGAAACGGTAGATAATAATAAGAATTCTTGTATAGCGTGTGATAAAATGTGATTATTTATAAATAAATTTCTTAGGATAACTCGTACGTACTGCCTCCGAGCATTTTTTTTTTTTAATTTGCCGTATCGTCGTATCGACCAATTCCCGAACGCAGCACACGATACTTAATTGTGTGCGTGAACGATCTGGCCGATCGACTTTTTATGAACACGATCCATAGATCGGAAATACGTCGGCAATGGAGTTAACATCGCATTAATTGTAGCGCCAGGAGAAGTTTAATTTAAGCACGTGACGAAAACGCGCAATACCGGTGCCTCTTGGAGACAGTTTCGAATTGATTTTGATCGTCGCGGCAACGCGGACTAGCCTGCCCTTTGTTACAGAATAGTTGAGATACAATAATTTTATCGCTACTGTTACATGAGAGCGAGCGATAGAATGATAGGAAGTGAGAGTGCGCGAAAGTATGGGATACGAGCGTACGTGACGTATTTAATAAAATTCAATCACACCGAGATACTTCCATGTTTCTTCCGTTCCTTCATTTTCAAAATCCTATTTTATATGTCACTGTCGTTTAATTCTTTCTTCTCAAAAATTTAAAAGAATGGATTATTACGTTGTTAAGGGAATATCAGATCCTTCCCCTCCATCCCTTCACATAAAATATGTCTTTATCTTTGTTTCTTTTTTTTCAAAAGGGAGTATTAAAAGGAGTATTAAAAGGAATGTGTAAAAATTCGTAAAGATTCGTATATACATCGTTTCAGACATTTCGCGCGACATCTTTGTTTTGCTTAGTCTATACGCCATATTTAAAAGCATGAAAACATCGACAAATTTTTTGAATTTTGTATTTTTCGCAAACTAATTTTTAAAAACATAAAGATTAGAAAAGCAAAAATAAAAAAAAAATCGATTTTTTATCAGTAAAAATATTATAAAATTAATACAATTGTATCACAAATATGAAGCTGTATACATATATATGTATAATTAGTTATATATATATATATATATATATAAAAATTATTTTTATCTAATTATCTGGAAGAGATGGAGTTGCTCCCTTTTAAAGACATAAAGCTTTAAAACTTTATATTAAAACTGTATGTAGAATTATACAAAACAGTCTTATAAGTTACTCATTGTTTTCTGCCGTCACTTTCCCCGAATTTACAAGGATTAACGGTATCTATTATGAGAATGTGCTCGTCATGACTGCGCATCCAATTGAACATTCAAAGAACGTCATCGAGGCTCGCCGCCTCCTCGTAGCTGCAAAGAGATAAAAGTGCCGGCAATGATTTATAGCACCTCTTTTCTGTGATCGTAGGACGGATCGCGAACATACTTCTCGCAATACTTCAACCCATGACTTCCGTTGTTAGAGTAAGATTTGTACATGATACCATCTAGTAAAGAGGACTTGAAGTTTGGCAAAAAATATATCCAGGCTTTCGTCGACTCGCTGACCTGAAAGGAATGCGTTCGTCAAAAAAAAAGTATAGATGCCTGCTGCATGTATTTTGCAAAAATAAAAATTCGAGTGTAAGCTGAATATAAAAAGAAGAGTGACAGAAGCCCAAATAAAGTTCACTTTTAAAAAGTGAAAATTGAGACAATAAAACGTAAAAGATGCGTTTATGTTTCTTTTATGTTTCGTTGTCTCAAATTTCGTTTCTTAAAAGTTTCTTTTAGCTTTGAGTCATTATCTTCCCTTATATTCGATTTACGTTCTGATTTTTATTTTCGTTAGGAACTTACGTGCATAAGTTGATAAGTTCATTACCTCCTCAAAAGTTTTTTCAGACTTAAACGCAGCCTCCGACGCCAACAAAACTGTTTCTTCCGTTCGCTCGTAAAACTGTGGGTGTTCCTCCAATTCGTCCAATCTCTTCAACATGTTGGAATCTACATCATATATTTCTCCGAACACGTACTGTTTAAAAGAAATGTTCTATTACGATTGATATTACAGAGCATTATTCCTATCTTATTAATCGACGTTGATTCGATTCCATTATCATTTCTGACTGGGACGAATAAGAAATTTTTTAAATTAAAATCGCAAGCAGTAAAAGAATATATATGAAGTGGACGATAATGAAAGATTTAAATCAATTCAATTCAAGGACTTTCCCAGTAGAATTCATTGACAATACATTGTAAAATTCATTGATAATACATTGTAAACATTAGCATACATTGAGAGTATATTGGATTAATATTGCGTCAATGAATTGCTACTAAGTTCTTTCTCAACTCACGTTGCCAGTATTGGGTTTTTTCAGCAGAAGCGGGATGTTATACTTCGTGGCGATCACCAAAGGATATTGGACTGTTGTTTTGCCGAGGCCTAGGAACTTGGCGTAGCCATTCGCAGTGTCCTTCATGAGGCCGTGATTCGGCTCGTTTCGTTTCAACGTGCCGTACACGAATACGCGGTGCAGCGGACTCTTGAACAAGTTTTCATACATTTTCGAAAATCGCGGATAACTAGATTACATGTGACTTCCGGTGGCTAACACCCGGATGCGCCGGGAGATTGTCGATTCGAGTCGATTTCGCGGTGATTATGGTCACGCGACTCAATTTAGAGATAAGTTTTATCGATAAGAGTTACACCAAGACCGAATTATTACTTCGTATGTTTTACAGTAACCTTGGAATGTCAAGATGAAAGAAGATTACGAAAGACTATTTTTCAAAAAGTATTCTTCGAATCGCTTGGAGAACGTTTGAGATTTGCGAGTCATGGCTTCGATCATAAGAAAACGATGAACTTAACATTAACAAACACAGTATAATCGGTATAATTAGTCGGAACACTTTGCACTAGTTGCGTCGGCATCTTTAATCTCCGCGTGGAGATCACGTGATTATACATCATCGTAATGTCAGGACCGAATAAAAGAATATTTATTTTTCAAAGATAAGCTGTAAAGCGTATATTCGCATTCTATTTCATTGAATCTAATCAGAAACAAAAGTGACCCAAATCTGCGACCACGCATATTGCGCATTTTTTTGTGGAGTATTTCTTATACTGATTATATAACATGTGATAATTATGCAGCATAAAGCGGCGTTTATAAAGAAATTTTTTAAAGAAATTGACCAATCATAGAATATGAAGAAAATAAAGCGATTATGATAAGTCAATTTTTTTACGGCTTAAGGTTTAAAGTTTTATCATCTTAAAATTATTCATCTTAAAATTATTCATCTTCAAATTTCATTGTAAATGCAGCTTAAGCTGACGCGACAGATATAATATCGACGCTAGATGTCAGTGTTATCGATTGGCGCCATTGTTTAAATTTAGAATTATCTCCGCCATACAAAACATTATTTAATTCCCTAATGTAAAGTCAAATAAAAGGCATGAATAGAGCTTTATTTTGATTTTATCAAATCATTCTTTTATTGCACATTATTTAATAAAAAAATCCTTTTTTTAATTCAGCTGTGCTGCGATATATAAACTATTTAATTCTACGATTTTATATTTCACTTTTATTTTACTTTTATTATCACTCTTACACACGAATATTGAACACACACGAAAGTAGCGATCACGGAACGAATTGCAATTTTAATAATTTGACAGAAAAATGTTCATTTCTAAAATTATGCGTAAAATACAACATAAATGCGCGATATGGATTTTACAATATTACATTGTACTTCTTATTATAACGTTGATACGACTCGTTACCTCGTCTGGTAAGAAATCCAAATTCTTCTTCGACGAAAGGGAGTAAAAGGAATCCAGCTCTATAATAGCAATATTAACGAGTACTGCAACGGTAGCGATGTGCAGCAACATTTTCGCGAAGTGCAACGACCGAAAGTGACAATGTAGTTTCATTGTGGTACGGAGTTTATGCTCGGATACCCTTGATACAGAGGGTATCATGTACTGAACATTGTGAGATAAGATAAGATTTTCATCCAATAAGATCTCCGAATAATTGCATCACTGATCATACCACCCCGTATGTGTGATGAGCTCAGTTGAAGAATCATGACTCAAATTGAAGTGTCTGGAATTCCTGTAAAAAAAAAAGAATTCCTAAAATGATAATTTTATTGGAAGAAGTTATGCAATGCAAGCACTGGCTGATTGAATGAAATTACAGACAATCATTCTTTATATAGTATTTACAATGCAACTCTTTCTTTTAATCTCCTTTTTTTACTGATCTCTTTTAAATAAATATATAATTATAATAAATAAACAAATACTTTACTATAACAATGTGATGTTAACTCACATAATTTGCACATCTTCGCTTAAAAAAAGTAAAATAATCTTTGTATAGAATTAAATGACTAATTAAAAAAATAAATTAGCACTGATTTTTGAAATCTTGATTAAAAATATTTTAAATAGAAAAATATTAGAAAAAGATCGAAGAGAATAATCGATTAAAAGAAATTATAATTATATAGCTATATAATTATATATTAACCATAATACTGATTTTCTTCCGTAAGATTTCGGAACTTGAAGTCAATATGACGGATTTTTCTCTCTTGAACTCTTCAAAGAGCTCTTCCTCCTTGAACATATCTTCTATCGTTTGATCTTTTTGTCGTCTGCGGCACAAAAGGTCTTGAAACATTGTCCAGTCTTTATTCTTCTCGATGTCATTACCCTATATAAGGACAAGAAAATTGTAAAGTAAAAATATCTTGAATATATGGAGACTGCATATGAGGAGCAGACTTTCAAAAAGCGTTTTGTTCAAAATTTTTAATTTTCAGGAAATGAAAAAAAACGAAATTCTGCACACAAAAACATTACGTACTTTACAGAAAATAACAATATGCAAATCAGTAGGATGTGAAATATTAAACAAAATTGCTAAACAATTGCTAAAAATATTAAATAAATGCATTTTGTTTGTCTCTAATTAAAAAACATAAGGCACTTTGAAATGTTGTATGTTTTTTCAGCAATAAATTAACGATGAAAAAATTCTTTTTCAACATCTCAGAGTAGCTTAAACTTATAATATGAGTCTTTCAACACTGAACACTGCTATCTCTACCCCAAAAAATAAAATTTTGGACAAAATGCATTTTGAAAGTCTGTTTCTCATATGATTTAAAAAAAGATTACCTCCAAAAATACATATATCAATCCTTTTCTGGAATTACCTAATAGCATATAAGCCTGATAATACAGACATAACATGAAGTTCTTCAACGTCTTATTCGTCAGGCGATTAACTAGATACAGATACGTGATTTGTAATAATAAGTTGTTCGTGTCCAAAAAATCAGCCGACATGTACATGTATAATATTATATAAAAGCAACTTACAACTTAGGCTCAAGTGTTGCAAATTCAAATTTCCACTAGCTATTATACAGTTGTTTATTGCTATTGTTTCTACTGTAAATGGATGACCAATATATTCGTCGTCCAAAAGCTTTTCCGAGAAACAAATATATTTTATTATATTTTACATCTCTTAATAATATATTATGGAACATTAATAGTATATTAAAGAACAATAATAAAAATTTGATTAAATACTTGAATAGAGCTGTTCGACATAGAATTAGATGGGATTCTCGTCTTTGATGAACTATCTTGACTCGCTGCATTTTAAAACTATTATGAAACGAATTTTAAAATAAATTGCAGGAAAGCGCTAAACATACTTTTAGGATTTTGATGCAGATTTCGGTATAACCATATTCCATTTTCTTCCTCTTTTTGAATATCTCGACTGCCCAACTGTAATAAAAATAATCATTAATTTATTAACAAACAAAGTAATGGCGAGATGATCTATCAACCTTGCTTTCCAGCTCACTAAATTTGCGACGTCTAAGATCGACGATTTCTTCATGAGTCAAAGTGAACCTATCGCGTCATGTTATTAAAGATAGCGGCCTAAATTAAGAAATTTGTCTAATTTAATCGCTACTGTCAAAGATATACATGGTAAGTTCCTGAATTATCAGTGAAACACCGTCATCGTCTATCTTATTTCCGGTTAACACCACGCTCTGCAAAGATCTACGAACATGTTAGCGAACGTTACTTTATTATAAAACTACTTTTGCGCAGAGACAGATTAATGTCCATCGAATTCGAAATCTGAGAAATATTTGAAAACTACATAACCGATTAGTTCGAAGCATCTCAGCGATATATTTGGCACCAGTGTTTGTAATATCGTTATCCGCCACATTGAGAGCGATCAATTTTGGATCATTTGGTGGGTCCTGATACTTCAACTCATTTGTGATCTTTTGTATACCGTTATCGGATAATTTACACATTCTCAGTGATAGATAGTGTAAACTGGAACATGTATTTTTTCATATAATTTATAAATGAAGCGAGAATTATATTGGATGGGATTATATTGTAATTCGCGATGCACTTTCTTGTCGGTGCGCAAAGCAGGTAATAATTTTCCTGCGGATTCGGATTGTCATCTAGATTCAAATCGTTCAAACATTCAAATTCCGTCAACATGTGTGTTATCTGCAGGATACCATAGGCATTTATCCGACAACTGGGTAATCTAGAATACAATCATCAGTTGTCACAATGTCAAATTACGTGGTCGATATTCAAATTTTGTCTTACTTAAGCACCGTGATAGTGTTATATTTCTGCAGCGTAGTGGTCAGTGCATCGAGGATGCAAATCGACACTTCCTGTCGTGCAACATGAAAAACGTTACAAAGCACATAAAGGCAAATGTCACAAACATCACAATTAATTGAAAATTTAATAATTAGTAAGCATTAGTGTAATGTGTGTTCACGACTTATCTTTACATTCTAGTTTCCTCACAGTCTCCTTCTTTTCAGGATGTTCGAAAGAAATGTAAAAAATAGGGATATTCTTGTCCATTTTGACTCTGATTAAAATAAATGTGAATTTCAAAATCCGATTTGAAGAATAGTCGGAATACTCATAACAAATTTGATTAGATGCTTTAATGCGTTGATGTATATTAAAGCCATAGCACATTAATCTAGTCTGAGTGTAAAAATGAAATGAAAATATCTTGAATGATAAAATGCACTCTGAAAAAAATCACATCACAAAGTTATATAACGAAATCATGCAATTAAACTATGTAAATTATGTAATAAATTGTTTTAAATCAGTACGTGATTTAATTTTTTAAAATCATGTAATTTGAAATCACATGATGATATGTTTTTTCTTCTACTTCTTCTATTTCTATCATATAATTATTAAAAATTTGATAATTATAAAATCGTATGATACATGAAATTATTTCTAATATGTGATTTTTTAAACTATGTCATTTAAAAAAATCATGTATTAATTTGGAACAATCTGTTATGTGATTTACTTGTTTTAATTACATGATATAATTATATAACTTTGATATGATTTTTTTCAATAGGACATATTTTTATCAAATAGCACAAAAATGTATATTGAGGATTTCACAATTTAACTCATTTATATATTTATATTAAATGTTTTTACATTGATTTGTATACGATGGCTTTAATGTGTCAAATTAGTTATTCTTTAGTTTGTCAAATTCGTTATTACTTTTCTGATTCAATCTTCGCGTATTTCTCTGTGCCATCTCTGA
>Ga0157364_1006712_pt1 | contig 11863 bp, 12 predicted proteins | sample AttsexASBM2_FD_111476 | JGI IMG/M metagenome (GOLD analysis project Ga0157364, IMG submission 111476) | Fungus gardens microbial communities from leaf cutter ant in Ribeirão Preto, State of São Paulo, Brazil - Atta sexdens ASBM2 | ecosystem: Host-associated > Fungi > Mycelium > Unclassified ...
CTGAAAAGGAGCTTGCAGAACAGCTTGGCGTTACGCAGCAAGCCATTTCCGTACGATTACATACGAATAAAGATTGAATTTTACAAAAAAAGCTCAGAACTTTTTTGTACACCTAATATTAAATTGGAATGTCTCGATCTTATCGTTTCTGCGCCAAAGAATTCGTTGATAGCATCTATCGTCTTTATGTAACCTGACGAAACATTTTCTCGATATTCGTAATGTTATGATGTAATTATAAGTGCGGAAACGAATTAAATGTAGGAATAATTTGTTTTGTATTGTCGGACCTTATTATCAGTGTATCGTTTAGGGATATTTCGTTGCTTGTTTTGATCGAACACTACTCGAACACTGGTAGTACTACTAGAATCTTTAACCTGCGTGTTGTGAAATAATAACCATCATTATCAGGATTTTCTACTAATGACACATGTTTTAATTTGAAATAATCCTCCGAGACTCGAGTATATTCAGCTTTCAGCTCCGCGTCGCCAGTAAACTTGCGTTCTAATGACGATAGACGCTTAAACACGATACTACATGACTCATCAAGACACTTAATTGAAATGGACTATACCGTCCTTAGATATTGCGAGAGACGGTTTTTAAAATACTTCGCAAGTCATTTCTTCCTCAGATTGTGGCCTATCTATCGAAGTTTCCTCAACAGCTCAGAACCTGTTAACTGCTCTTCCAATCTCAAACAGCATGTAATTTTTGACGGAGATTGTGATTGCGTGCCGGCAACTATCCATCCCAAGCGTGTTTCTTCTTTTGTACATACAAATCTTTAAATTTATTTGACCGACGGAGAATAAAGATAATAATGTTGCCTGAACCTATTAACAAGTCCATGCGTAGTAGGTGAAATTTCGGATCAGCTAATCTGATGTTTGGGGATTTTGATCGCATTCCGAGGAAATACCTCCGACGGAACTAGATCCGCGATAGCCGGAATTGTCAAAGTTAATTTCTTAGAGAAGTCGTCGAGTAGAGTCAAAAGTATAAAGTGACTTGTATTCCTCTTATTCCTCTTGACTCGGTACTCATTAATCGTGCCGATTGGTAGCGAATGCTTAATCACGGGCAAATTTAGACATTTCGCGACGGATTCCGATATAAGATTCGATAGCACACATATCCAACAGAGCACGGTAAACAATACGATTATGCTTACGATCATAAATACATACTAAAACGCTTGTTAATACTGTAGTTGCGGGGCATGTATATGCGATATTGTCACAAAGCTTGTCATTCACGTTCGATCGGTTCAAATAGTTCTGTTTGAGTGACCTCGGATTTCATTGTGCTAGATTTGTTTGTATTCGCAAGATGTAGAGAGTTATGACGCCTCTGGCAAATCGATAGTTCGAGAATTTACATGGTCTGTCTCGATGTAAACGTAAACAATTGTAACATAACTTCGCGTTCTTAACAACCTCAATGTGTTTAGATACGGGCAACTGTTTGAATCTGTCGCACAGATAAAACGGATGACGTTTAGTTTTACATAAGATGCAATTGCGTACGACGTTTAATATGAAGATTTGATTTGAAGGATTACCTCGTTTTTTTTTAAGAAGGGAGTACCCCCTTGCTTCTTTCAGCTTCTGATCTTGATCTTTCACGCGCAAACCGCAGACTTATATAAAAACTCGTACATTAAATCTAATTTCGGGAATTCGTCGAGCGTCGCCTCTCATCTATCCAATGTATTCTTCGGCAATTTACTTTCAAGAATATATACGGTCATCTCCGGGCCGATGAGCCTAACGTGTTTAATGACGCGAGATGTTGCTACGTGTCATCAGCGAGCTTGGATAGATCACTTGTAGTTTTCTTGTCTAATACGGGTAGATTTATAATTGATGTGAGGTAATGGAAGATAAGAATTCATTTAACTTCATACGATTTCTCTAACGGATCTCATGCGTTGGAAAATTTATCCCTTCAATCTCAAAAATTTTTACTTTACTGGCGGCTTCACCGATTAATTTTAAATAGTGTAATTTGTTTATATCTGATAAATCCGTTTGCGAGCCTGTTATGTTGCGGAAGGCGTTCTTAAAAAATAACCAAATCTTAAAATTACCATCGAATGTCGGTAGGGTAATTTAATTTTTCGTTTCTTTACCAGCGATAAGGATCCTGAGTTAGCGGAACGAGTATCATCGTTCGATGTGCTAGCTTCGGAAGCCATACTCAAAATATTCTCGACCTTGTCCGCGAGAAAATAGAAACGGTCCTGAATATTCGTGAATTCTATTTGATGTCGTTTGGATTTGCGCAAGCTTATCATTATAGTCCTCGTACGCGTGATACAAGTCCATTAAATGTGACATGCGCAATTTTAATATAGCGTTATCTAATTTACCCTTGTCAATGAGATTGTTTAAGGTTGTGATTTTAAGGAAGTTTTTGTATAAGAATTTGATTCTATCAGACATTTTCATGTGAATTTTTAAAAATTGAGGTAAACGAACGACTTACTGTTGGTTTGTAGAATGTCGAAATTACTGACTGATGTTCGCCTTATGAGGGAGATGTATAATCCGTCTCTGTTCTTTCTTCTCTGCGTAGGAAATGTATGTTGGTCTCTGATTCTCCATTGTCTTCGTAGAAGGGTCGTGGATCTCAGGAAGCACTAAAATGTTTTGTGATTAGTGTGGATGTCTTAATATCAACACTATAGTTTCGTACATAATTTATTTTACACGATAGATGCTTACAGCTTATAATTTATATAACACACCTTGAGTTTTTTACACAATTCGAAAATAACTAATTATAGAATAAAATACTGTCTGAGAGTTGTCGCCCTGAATCACGACAGACGCCTAGGGGCTATTGCCCTGAGTCGGATTCACAAAACTGAATTATCGCCCTGAGTGTTATATACAACGCTTAGGGGTTGCACAGTAACATTTCATTCTCGAGGCCTTCTGCGTCGTCAAGAATGACAAGAGACTGCCCTTCGGTGACACTGATCTCCATCGCCACCACTGTCTCGCGGATCCGATCTCTATTGGATGTTGTTAGATTATAGAAGCCGCGAATCAGCAATGACGATAGATGCAAAATCTCGTGTCGCCGAGACCGGCGTCATGACTATCCTTGTCAGAAGCCGCAGTATCTTGTTAATTCAAAGGTGTTATCTACATATTCTCACTTATATGCGAGTGTACATGCTCGAGATACAAGATATTACTTGAATCGTATATGTCTTTATAAATATATGTTGTGCATGATTTGAAGTATGTACAGAACAAATACAGATTCCAAATTTGATGAGACAATCGAAAAGTCTGGAACACTACAATAGTTCACGTTGACAGAAACCCTAGTACCACTGCCATCATTCAAAATTAATATGGGAGAAATAAACTCCATCAGAAATCTACCAGCAGGGTTGTCCCTGGTAAAATCTCAAAGATTAGGTTGAAGTCCCCACAAATTGTTATACTGTGATGCAAATTTCAAAAATTTAAAGAGTAATACCTATTTAACTCGACTCATCGTTGCATCAGGAGATCTGTATAGAGAAATCATGATAATTTTTTTATTATCAAAGATTTTTTATTATCATTTTATTAATTAATACAGAGATGATCTCTCCCCCCATATTATTAGGTGTAATTATATTAAACAAAGTAGGAGGTTTAATGGGGGTAGTTATATTAAACAAAATAGAGGTAGGTCCTCTATTAAATTAATAGAGGATTTACAAAATAATGCAGTTCCTTCGTTGTTACTCAAATTATTTGGCTTGTCGTTTCTAAAAATTGTATAACCTTTGTATGACGTAATAATTCTAGACTTAAGCCAAGTCTCCTGAGGTGCAACAATATCATACTCTAATATCAGATTAAAAAACTCATTCAATTTAGATGTAAGATCTCTGCAATTCCTCATAACCCTACTTGTCAATGCTTTGCATAAAACGCAGAAAGTACTGCATAGATTCTTTATACAGAGAATCTGATTATTCGGGTGATTCCACGTGATTGGTATGTGACGTTGCAACTATATATTTTTCTCTGGCTAATGATAATGACAATAATGTATCTTATAACCTAGACACCAAATTCTTCGATAGCAAACATTTAGTTTCTCGACGGCGAACATAAACACTTAATTTCTCAATGACGATTTCGATATTTCACTTTGAATAATTTGTACTGCGCGCATCACATGCAACGCTGGTCTGCTGCATAAACATAAAATGCTTTCAGGGAGACGCTATTAGCGCTATTTGTATCATTCTATCCTTTCCATACAGCACAGAAAAATTGCAGAAACATTGCAGAATGATTTCACTGAAACATTGCAATATTGCATAGTGATTGCTGAATCATTGCTGCAAGATTTCAACAATGTTAAGATATCTGCTTTTTATAATATTGCAACGAAACGTTCCAACAATATTGCAATATAATGTATTTGGATAACTTTTTTACGAAGAAATTACTCTAAAATGAAAACTATTTTTTATACATATATCTCACTAACTTCAATTTTTTTACAAAACGCAAATTTCTAGTGATATGTGCTTTAAAAGCAATTTTTTATAATTAAAATTATAAAATATTTCAATAAAGTATGTAGTATTAATTCTGATGTGAAGATATATATATATATATATATATATATATATATATATATATATACCCCAAGCAACCATAAATATTATCCACATTAATCCTCAGTCATACACAAGGGGTTAACATAACTCTATCCGATTTTCATAGTTCAGACATTCGAACATGCTTTGAACAGTGGTGGAAAAAAACTTATGCACTACCTCTACAATTCTCTTGCTTGGCGACCTTTTAATGCGCCATTAGCTACGTAATTGTATGATATAAATTGCACGTTGGGGTTACCCTAATTCCTTGTGAGTAGAACGAAATCTAAATTTGCTACAAAGCTGAAATATAACTAGAAATGATTAGAGAATTGGATTATTTATGATTTTAATTATGAGCGCACGTCATAAAAAATGATTTAAGTCAATTATTGTGTAATTTATTGCATTCTTAATATCAGGTAAAGACTTCTTCTTTTTCCTCGTTAATGGTTTTGACAACAAATGCGCCACGATACGGCCAATATCCAATGTAATAAAGAGTAGAGATGTACCGGATGGAAAATATCCGGTATCCAGTATTATCTAACATTATTTTACTATCCGATCGGGTAGTTGGATATTAGTATTCGAGAATATAAAATTTGATATCATTAAATTGTTTTTTTTTTTATACAAATATTCTAGAAACTAGTATACATATTCATGATGCTATAATATCTTATCATTGTTACAAAATTACAATCTTTTTCTATATAGGCTTTTTTTTTTAAATGTAATAACTTTCCCTTTAAAGTCGCCATTCTTTAATAAGTCATTTTTATTAATAATTTTATTAATAATTATTAATATTAATATTAAATAATTATTAATATTAAATATAATAGTAAATTGTTAATATTTACCATAGAACAATAGGATCAGTTCAGTCAGGATTTTTTATTTATTTCTATCAAAATTCAAAGATTTTCGGTTTATGATTAGTTTCCATAAAACTAAAAAATCACTAATTTTCACTTTGCAAAAAATATCATTTTTAGAATAAATCGCAAAAACACTTATAGTTTCTTAAATTTCAATTCATTAGCTGTTGATTAATAAAATCTTTTTTAATTTATTTTTGACAAAAAGATGAGGTTTGAAAAAAAATCATTGTTTTCAAATTTTTTTCTGATCACTTTTCACTTATTATAAAATATCTTTTGTGACATTTTAGATTTTCTAATTGAAAAATTCTTTTTTTTAGTCTTCAAACGATAGATTGAAAAAAAAATTAGTTAAAATCGATGCATTATAATCTAAGATACAATCAAAAGAAAATGTGAAGTTGAGAAAACATGTACGGATGTGGGTAGATAGGAACTGCCAGAGTTATACGTATGAGGATTAACATAATAATATAATTTGATAAGTTAATCGCTTGATAAGTTAATCATGAATTAAGTTAATCACAGTGATTCTTTTCAATTGAAGCCACTCCGAGTCAATTAAAATCGATTAAAAAATGGTATGAAATTTATAAAGTTTGAGCGTTAATTTATTCCTGCGTGCACATTAGGCATAAATACACATAATTAATATTTTGATAAATCGTTTTTAGCAGTTTAATTGCTTATCGTTTTATCCGATAATAATTTCTCCATCTGGTTCCATCTGGTGATTAAGAGAAATCATCAGCGCCGTTTGGATTCGGCGTTAAACTGTAGGTGCCATAATGATTCTGAAAGTAAATAACTCTATTGTAATATTATTATTAAAAAAGTGAAAACAAGCGAGTCTCTGCTCCCCACAGAGACTCTACGCTTGATACATATAACGTCTTCTGACACTGTGATCTCCAACGGAGAGATCAGAAAATCAATCAGGGGATAATACGAATATGGATATAGAAAGTCTGGTCATTCGGGGGATTTCACGAGATTGGTAGGATAAGATAACACTGCAATTTTTCTCTAGTTGATAATAATGACAATAATGACGTATCTTACAATAACCTAATTTCTCGATAGCAAACATTTAAATAATTCCTCGAATTCCTTGATGGCGAACCTAGATTCTTCGACGATGATCTCGATATTTCATTTTAAATAATTTACGCCGCGCGTCACAACTGTCTAGGGAAATTAGAATTTTTCTCCGGAAAAATTAGATAATTAAATTTTTGCATGGATCTTTATTTCGTCTTAAACAATATCTCAAAAATCCTCATCGCTGTGATCCTTGCTTAAAATTTTTTAGGGACAATATTAATTATATTTTTTATGGTTGTCCCAAAATATAACTAAAATCAATTGAATCAATTTTATGGTAATTTTAATTATTTTTATGATTATAATAATTCTAATTATAGTCATTTTAAGTTGCCAACTATGTACATTTGTTGCTATAATTATATACAGGGTGTGTCAATCAAAATCCGGAAATTTCAATTTAAATTTTCCGCTATATTGTGCTTTCGCCAAAGGTTGTTATTGGCGTCCAAAAAAGTCTGATGCTTCTAGTAAATCATTTATTCTCAAAATGGCCGCGATGTTGAAACCAAGTGCGGAGTATAATCGAAGAGCCGCGATCGAAGATCTTCGCGCTGAGCGCTCAGCAACGAAAATAATTTAGTTCTTTGGATATCAAGATCAACCATTGATGACATTGTGGCAAAATATATGACTTTAGAACAATACAACGAAGGTTCCAGTATGCCAGCGAGGAAGAGTCACTCGAAAGAACGCACCGCGAGAATCCTCGCAGTCGTTGAAAGGACTCAAAGCGCTGATTTCGGATAACAATTGTTGTCCAGGGCAATTGCAAAAATTAACATAGATTGTTGGTGTAAGCGAGCAACAATGCGTTGAATTGTCGAGAAAGACCTTTGACACAAATCGTATTACATTAAAGATACGACAGATGCTCTCTGAGGCTACAGGACAAGCCGAGTTGCTCGCCTCGGTTTTCATTCTGACCTCCCAATAGCCCTGATTTAAATCCTTTGGACTACTATGTATGAAGCGTAATTGAAAGGGTTACGAACAAATCTCGGCATCCCAATGTGATGTCATTAAGGACCGCTATTGAGGCAGCATTCGTTGGCATGGGCAGTGCTATATTAGCGTGCGTGCGAACGCTTCGGAATAGAGACCGTCATTCAAGCTAATGTAGGATATATCGAATAATTGTGCTCTATAGGGATCCTCCAAGTGCCATGTAAAAGGATTTTTTATAATATTTAATTTTTCATTAAAAACATTTTGTTTAAAGAAATTGTTCGATTTGTTTGGATTTTGATAACGCACCCTGTACATTTAGTTACTATTATTATTATTACAGCAATAATAATCATAATTACAATAATATATAATTATAGTTACAAATATCAAACATTTTTCTCTCAGTATCAACTTTTCCGCCAACATCTAGTGCTGCTCAGGAACACTCGGGTGTACTATCAAGTGCAAAAATGGCTAGGCAATGAGCTCAATCCTGAAGACTGGGGATGGATAATAATAACAAATATTTTGGAACCAATTCAAATTTTGTTCCTTCCCAGATATTTTGTTAAATTTGATTTTTTGCAATTGCTCCAAAGGTTGTGAAGCAAACTGTGGCTGCAGGAAAATTGGCTTGCATTGATCAGTGTTGTAATGTCTAGTCTTTAATTAGATTAAGTCCACAGGCGAATCACATTTAAAAAAAATGCGCCTAGTACTTCTGTAATGTGGAAAGAGGTGCATTACGTTTTGGGAACATAAGTCTTCAAACTTCGAAGCCATATATGAAATGGTTGCTTCTACGAAAAAAAACTTCGTTTGTAATGAATTTCCTCGTTTATAAATGTTGTAATAACTTTTTGTACTAGAATTTCGAAATAAATTTCGCGAAAATCATTCTTTTTTATATTTGATTCTCTCAAATTTTAAGCATTGACATTGATGAGGACTTTTGAGACATTGTTTAGAACGACGAAATAAAGGTGCATGCAAAAATTCACCTAGCTACTAATTTTTCTACAGATTTGCTCCATTTTTGTCTAATTTCGCTGAACTATCATTATGGTCATGCAATGCTGATCTGTTGGTTAGTAAATAGAGGATATAAAGTCAAAAGCGAGGGCAAGTCAATAAGTTTTTAGAAAAACATAGTAAAATATATTTTTTTTTATCGATTCATTTTTATTTCTCAACATAATCTCCTTTCAACTCGACACTTGATCCAATGATTCTCCAACTTTTTCAAGCCGTCTGAATAATGATTTGTCCAACCCTTCAAAATAAGCTTCTGTTTCAACTCTCTGGTGGTGAATCTCTTTCCTCCGAATCATTTCAGATTTGGAAACAAGAAATAATCGCAGGGGACTAAATCTGGCGAATATTGGATGGGGAAGCAATTCATAGCGGAATTCGTTGAATTTGGCCATCGGTGCTGGGCACGTGTGAATTCATACATTGTCTTGATGGAAGAGCACTTTTTTCTTCGCCAAATAAGGACGTTTTTTCTTTAAAATATTGTTGAAATCCAATAAGGGTGCGTAATAATCGTCATTGATCGTTTGCTTTGACGGAAAATATCGAATTATACTGCGTGTATCCCAAAAAACTATGGCTATCACCTTCCCGGCCGACTTTACGGTCTTTGCCTTCTTCGAAACTGGATGAAGTTCATTGTTTTGACTTTGCCTCGGGTGTGAAGTAATAGATCCATGTTTCGTCCACAGTAATGCATGCAGAAATTCATCTGGATTACGTTGAAACATTTCCATTGTTTTGAAATTGTCATACAGTCGCGCTTATGTTCCACAGTGAGCAAACGCGGCACCCATCTTGCCGATAGTTTTTTCATATCCAATTGTTCGTGCAAAATTGAAATCACTGTGTCATGTGATATGTCTGTGGCCTCAACGAGCTCGCGCACTTTCACTCGTCAATCAGTCAAAACAATATCGTGGACTTTATCGTTCATTTCTGGTGTAGCAGCCTCAATTGGACGTCCCGAATGAGGTGCATCACATATGGATGTATGACCACGTTTAAATTCATTCACCCAATTGTATACAGTCACAAACGCTGGTGCAGATATGCTATGAACATTATTCAATTTGGCTTTGATTTCTTTCGGCGTTAAACCTGATTGAATGATGATTTGATCATTGCACGAAACTCGTTTTTTTCTATTTTGCAAAAAATACAAAGTTGTTCGCTTTAATCGTCTACAGAAATGAAACCACATGATGAATTCGCTCAAAAATTTAACAATAATCAGCTGAGAGATGCTACTTATCAAAAAGTAATGTGATATGACACTGCCCTCTGACAGATTTTCTAGGAATTTATTGATTTGCCTCATATCTATCGAAAAAACGAATAGTACATTTCTCAACTATCCGATGAATAATGATGTATCTTAAAAATCAGGAAATAAGTTTCGACACATTCAAGCTTTGCGTCGCAATATCTCCGCTCATGTGGCACGAGAAAAAATAAAAACACTTTTATTATATATTCCGAGCGATGCAATCGATTGAGCATACTTAGAACTTAATCGGTTCAGCCTTTATTGAGATCTAATCTCAATCCCCCTCGCTGGCTCGCGTGAAGGAACATGATAGTATTACTGCACTTATCTTAGCGCCGAAATACTAACGTGTCTCTTGATAGTGGTGTCAATATGTAAATCACTTGTTTGTATCGTAAACCGTATATGTGTAAGTCGCATTTGATCGATAAGACAATTTCAGCATCCCCTTAAATTCTTCCATATGAGTTAAATGACATTTACACGTAAGTGGAGATTCCAGAGGTGAAGAGAGAGCCGGATCTTATTCTTTTTGTCTAGAAGTGAAACAGAAAGAGAAACGAGACTATAGTCGATTTCATTTAAAAGGGTAAAAACGATGGGCAGCACATATTCATAAACAATGTCTGAGTATCGTGGATGACTTGGAACAAGTGTAGATAACTTAGGACAGCATGTATTTTTGTTAAATTCAATCATGAACGATTAAATTTAACAAAAATACATGCTGTCTCAAGTCATCCACATTTACGGTACACAGTAATTGAAAAAAGATATCATCTAAAGCGCACGGAGACATTTTTTCCGCGCCATACATCGCTTTTGATCTATATATCTCTCGGTGATTGGAAAAGAATGAAATTTTTTTAACAAAGAAAAATGAGATATGCAGTATTTTATTTCATTGACGTTAAATCTGTGCTTTCGAGTCATTTTCTTTTAATAATCAGTTTATATATCTGGTTTATATATCACATCACAGTTAGTTGTTTTACATGAAAAGGATAAATGATGAGAGAGTAGACGGTGGGAGCTCGATTTATGCGAGAGACATCGTTTTATATTATAAAACGATAAGTTTAAAGTCGAAGATAATGTTAGGAGATAAATTTTGGCACACGTGCGATGATGATGCCATTCCATCATTATCTCGATGTTTAACGGGCTATAATAACAACGTTTTTCTCTTTCACAGGGTCGGCACACCAAAACCGGTCAGCTGGCAGCCATCAAGGTCATGGATGTCACGGAGGCAAGTATTCGATTAGACAGCGACGATGTTGTAGTTTAATTATCCTTTCGGGAAGTTCAACGATACGGGAACTGTTGGCTTCACTTCACTATTGTGGCACAAATTATAGTTGCGATCATCTTGGAAGCGCGAAAGGTTTCGTGAGATAATGAGATAATGAGATGATGCATCATATTTGTATTGACGGGTCGAGTCGGCTTTGAGTACGGCAATGTCTGCAGCCATAGGAAAAGATCAACTTCTTTTAAAATATGAAAAGAATAGTTTTAATGTCTGTCCTTGATTGCAAATAGAGCGAAGTTTTTTATCAGCCAAAAAGATGTGCATACGAACCTATTCTGTATTCTTTACCGCGTATCATCAACATCAGCGAAAGACAAAGATTGTTTCTATAAATCTGCGAGCAATATTCGTACAATTTAATACTTGACGGTTTCCAGAATCTAGAATGAATAGATAATGTCAGAAATAGAAAGAAATGTATAGTTTCATAACGAACATACTCTTTCCAATTTGTTGAATAATTAGGAAAGTTTAATTCGATTTTCAATTATTTGACTATGTGCTTTCTAGTTGTTGGATTCTAATTTTGACAACAGTGAATTTTATATTTTGTATTAGGTGTACAACTTTGCTTCCGCCGTTTTTTTCCGAAATTCGAGGCTTTATTGTAAAAAACTGGTTATACATTTATGATTCAAAGTATTGTCCATCGCTGACCACTACTTTCTCCCATC
>Ga0157364_1006713_pt1 | contig 11862 bp, 3 predicted proteins | sample AttsexASBM2_FD_111476 | JGI IMG/M metagenome (GOLD analysis project Ga0157364, IMG submission 111476) | Fungus gardens microbial communities from leaf cutter ant in Ribeirão Preto, State of São Paulo, Brazil - Atta sexdens ASBM2 | ecosystem: Host-associated > Fungi > Mycelium > Unclassified ...
ATATTTGGAAATTAATATCTCATTAATTGCGAAAATTGCAAAATGATAGAGGACTTTTCAATTTAGATTTTTATTAAGAATAGCACTGATATGATTAATGGGCGTTATTTCAATTATACTTTGTATGTGTACTTATCTTTATATGTACATTTATCTTTATATTTTTGTGTAAGTAAAAGTTTCTGATGTCAAAATATAAACATTTGTTGACACCTTGAAGAATAAATATTTGCGTTTCTTTCGTACCAAATGTTGGATTCGTAACGGATTGCCCTGACATCATGTAATAGGGAAACATTGCTGCGACACTTTGCCAGGCGTATGCCTCCTGGAGCCATTCTTCCAACTTTTTGAAGTATCGCGATCTCTCCTCCGCTGGATTCGATTTACTTTCGGTATCCCGCCCCGGCGTATCATCGTTTTTATCGTCTGCCATTTTGACTTCTCGCTTTGCTAAAAAAAATTAATCGGTTCGTCACTCAATAAAGTCGTGAAAGCTGTCAGTGTTGCTTATCACTCTAAAATTCTCCCCGTTTTCTTCGTTTTAGTACAATAAGAAAACAGTGACAATTGTCAAGTAGCAGTTTTGTCACTTGGTCGATTAATTTTTTACTAAGATCAATTAACAAACGCAAGATGCGTCGAAAGAAGATAAACAAATGCACTAATAATGTTTGTAATTATAAACAATTGTAAACTACGTTCGATACCTGTGTCGCAATCAAGCACTACGCTCGTATACGTGAACGTGCTAGCTAACTCTATTACTGACGTGTATGATATCAAATGGATATATAATGTAAAGTTTTTCACCGTCACGACAGCACAGTGAATTTTTGTCACGATAACTTTTCCCCCAGACTTCAATTGTGGAATCGTAGGGAGAACTCTAGGCTGATGTCTAGAATACGCACTGAAGAATGCGAGAAAATTATTATTGATAAAATCTTAAATTTAGAAAGAAAACATTTTCTTTTGCAAAATGAAAGATAAAAATAATGTTTCATCGTATATAATACTTTCATTAATTATAAAATAATGTAAAATTTCTCCCCAAAATGTTTGAAGAATTCTAGATTAAATGTTATCGACTGCTGATAAAAGTATACTAGTAACAAATTGATGAAACTTGTCTCTAAGAATATCAAAGAATATTTCAACAAAAAGGTTTGAAATATTCTTGTAAATCTTTGAAAAAATGTTTTCGTGATATTTTATTATTATTATACCTCTTGCACCAGTATATAACTTTTAAACTGTTTTAAAACGACCTCTAGTAGTTAAGATTGATACTAGAAGTAAAAGACTGACTTGTCCAAAATTATATGATATTCGGAATTTTGTCCCAATTATTGTTTCATCGCTGGCTAACATTTAGCGTATAAATGCTGAGTGTTTCTCTCCCCTCTCAAGTTACTTAATTAAGCACAAAACAAAATTTGTATATTCTATATTTAAATCAAAAATTTATATTCACATTACATTATTCTTTAACTCGCATTAGTTAATGAGTTAAATGTGAAAAAATAATGTTTAATTAAAATGTAATGGAAAAATTTAATGAAAAAAAGCACAATAGAGATTTGAATGATTTATTTAGGCTTTACCCACTTAACAGATAAAGAATCCAAGATAATTGGATTTTTTTAATTTAACTTGTATTTTTTACAACTTTCTATAACTTTTTCCTTTAAACGTATTCTTACTTATTTCAATTTAAATTCAACTGCTTCAAATAGGAAATAAAACAATGTTCTGCTAGTGACTTTCTCTTCAACTAGCATTTTGAACACACTGAAATTATCTGTTCAAGATAACAGTAAAATACAGATACAGATAAAAATCCAGTCGAACAAATAATAAAAAATGACCGATCCTATTCAGATCCTTATCAATCTCTTATAATTCTTTTCGCCGGCGAAATATTCAAATTTCTTTTAAACTCGGGACAAATCGAAATTACCTGGCTGGAGTTGGAGCGAAAGCGTTGGGAGTAAATAGGGACTTTCCTCTGAATCGGAGCGAGCTCAGAATTCAGAAGGCACTGGTTTCTGGTTTCTGGTCGTGCGACGTGCTTGGACGTGCTCGTAGCTCCGGTTCAGTAATCACGGTGGGTCGCGGTGTGCGTTTCCGACTGATGAGCAGTCAGTCGGAGCACCAGCAGTCGTTCTCTTTGTGCGCGAGGCTCACCGCGAGATACGCGTATCTCACGACGGTGGTGGCCGTCGTCGTGCTGCACGCACGAGTGCTGGGGGTGAGTCGCCGGGGTGGTCGCGTGGGAGCGTCGCGCCGTCGCGACGCGTCGCGCCGCGGCGACAGTGACAGCTCCGGTCCGGTGGAGCACCTGAAGAGAGGGTGTGGGCTCGCGACGCGGACATTATACAGCGGGACCTTAGGTTATTAGGTAAGGTCGAACAGGACAACCAGAGACGCGGCAAAGTCCTCTTAGACTTTCCTCGCTTCTATACATTCTATATACGAATCACGAAACCGACCGTTATTACTCATCGTCTCTCTCGCGATCCTCATCTCACACACACACACACACACACACACAATTTCTCATCTTCACAGAAATGAAATACGTAACGCTTCTTTTCGGCCGTGCCGTATTAACGCAAGCGTGTAATGAAGGTCCGAGTTCCGTCTGATATTTCACCAGGATATATATTTCGTTGCTTCGTCTAAAAGAATCTGAGAATTCTTTGGATTCTACGCGCGAGAAAAGAAACAAGAGCGCTGGATCGTTTCCGCTTCTCTTTTTCAAGTCACTTCAAACGGAACGTTTCCAGCCAGCCGGAATTCCGGAAATTCCAACTACTCCGAAAAACCACAGTTACCTACTTGCACGCACAGTGCGTATTGCGCTTTCTCGTAAACAAACTTAACCCTAGAACACTGTTCCTTCTTTCATACTTGTGTTTACAATCGTACGTCTCTAATACGTACACTGAGAAAAAATATTGTCAATTGTAATAAATATTTAATTGAATACTGCCAACTAAATATTTATTAAATATAAAGACATATTTACAAGAAACATTAACAATCATTCTTTTTAATGAACAAATATTTATTTATGCTAAGTAAATGTTTAGTTGATAGATGTCTAAAAAAAAGTGAGAAAGGTGAGAAAGTCGAATTTTTGTTTTTTCGATTTAAATTTACTGTTTGAAAATATTTACAAAATCTGACTATTGAAAAATGTTTTTAAAGAAAATCATTTCTTTAAAATATCTGGATAAGCTTCGTTAATAGAAACGTAATACAATTCTGAAATACACTGAGAAAAAAATGTAATAACTAAATTTTAGTAAATAATTGTTTGGATAGTATGTAATATTTATTTACGGAAAATAAATATTTGTTAAATGAAAATATATATAACAGTTAAATCAAATTAATGATTTTCGTATCAAATAAATATATTTGTATTCAGTAAATATTATTATATCGTTATATTTAACTGGCACTATTCAAACAAATGTTCAAAAATTTAGTACATTTTTCTCAGTGAGTGTAATCGCGTAAAATATATTCGGGAAAAAAGTCAATTAAACATACACTAAAATAATAAATGCCACATATTGTGTTCTGCAGTACGGTTGATCGATTTCTAATTTTTAAGCGATTGTGGGGAAACAATTTACTTAAATAAATCTTTATTGTAAAAGAAAATTTCTATTTAAATTGATAGCAATTGTTTATGGCAAGTCGTGCATTGCACATTTAATTGATATGAACAAACTCATTATATAGAAAAATGAAAGAAATTCCATGATTCTTTTCCGAGTGTACGTAGAAATGTTATAAAACTTTACGATTTTTTTCTTTATTCGTAAGTAAATAAAGCTAGAAAATATGGAAAGAAAAGTATTAGAAGATTGCTATAAATTTTATAACGAAAAGTTTTCATTCGTCGGGAATTTTCATTTGTTGGTTTGGAAACACCTCAGAATTGTGTGAAAAAGTGTTAGGAAGGAATTCTATCTATCATCATAACAAATCCCGCGAAGATTGATTATATCATTAATTATCGCTGAAGAGCCGGCTTTCTTTGCTTTTCGCACTTTTACCGTTGTGTTAATTATGTAACATTAATTACCTTAACTTAACGCTCGTAGTTTACGTTCTCTTTATAATAATTCACAGTAATAAATTAAATATTCAATCGGTATTTAACTGCGAGAATTTCGATCGAGTTATGCATAAATTCTTTTATTATTAATTTTAATTTATATTTATCATTTAATTTAAGTCTTTCGTTTTGTTAATTATTTACATTAGTAACTTTCGTTTGTTGATTCATCTTTAGGGAATTTTGGGAATTTTTAATTAAATAACAATACTTAATTATACAATATAACATCGTAAATTACTTTACGTCTGACCACATAATTCCGTTATAAATTGTTATAAATTTAATTCTCGTTGCAATGTCGTAATTATTGCAAAATAGTATGTAAACGCGTATATTTTATTTGCGGCACGAATTTTTGCGATCCGGTATTACATTCCGGTATATACATTTATAGGTATAACATTCGGCCGAAAATATCATTTATAAAAGCCGTCGGCGGGAGCCGATTATCGTTATCGATGCGAATATTCTCTTCCTCCGAGAGAGCATGATGACCGAGGGGAGAGTCCAGGATGTGTGTACGTTTACCCGGTTATCGGGCGAGACATCATCAATGTTGCATCCACAATCGTGTGGTTTCTGACCCGATGTATCGAAAATCGAACGTACACGGCCGACAGGCTCGTCTATCGCGTCAATCGATATTCCCGCTTTTCACCGTCCTTTTCCACGCGACGTTAATTGCGAAAAACACCGATAGAAGATGCATCAACGCATTTCTCTTCTCCAGAAGCCACGCGACTCGACCGCCAGTCGCCGTGCACGAAACGTAGACGCCCGTAAAAAGACCCGAGCTGACATTGACAAATACGTCGTGATAAGCTTCCTTCTTTTTCGGAGAATCACGAAGAACGTAATAGACATGCACTTCTGAGAATTTAACCTCTTGTCTTTCATCCTCTTTTCTTTGTATCTTGATTGTATCTTTTTTCTTGTTTACCTCGATAAGGAACGATGTCAGATAAATGATAGATTGATAGAAATGATTGATCGAACATTATTATAAATCGTTAAATTTAACGTTATATATTGAATATAAGGAATATCAAAGTAACTGTAAAATTATTTTTAAAGAAAAATACATGAAGGTTACGTCGTAGATCATTATCACGAGGTGATCATCATTACGTAAGCTATTATGTAAAAGTTTAGATCATTACTGCGTGCTACAAACGAAGTAATAAAATTACGAAATATTGTTTCAATTAATCAAATTTTTATTTCTATAATTTTACGATACCTGCATTTTAATATGTTTTTATGTTTAACACCTATTATGCTTACACTTTACGAAGTGACAGAAAAGTTTGTGCGACAAGGTTTTGTGTGTTTATCAAATCATTGCAACAAGCTAATATTATTTGTCGTTTTCATGATGTCACAATGTGGCATTGTGACATGCAAGACGGCGTTTTAATGTCAAAATAAATTAAATGTGTCATTTTGACATTAAATAGGCCATTTCAACATTAAAATGACGATAAATAATCTCAGTTTGCCTACCTGTGTAATAAAATATTTAAGAAAATAAATAAATCTGGAGTGTTAGTTACGTTTTATTAAATATTAAAGACCCTGTACTAAAAAAATTTCATCGATTCGTGAATTGACTTCCCTTAAGAAGAACAATTTATCCGGAAATAATGCGTTCCCAAAGCAGCTTATAATTATTTTAAATGTTAATAATTTTTGGTCTTTAATAAGATATAACTAACAGTACAGAATGTATTTTTTTGTTAAAATTATTTGATAAACACAAAACTTTGTGATTAAACTTTTTTGTCACCCTGTATATTTCTCTGTCTTTAATCTATAAACTTTATACTTTAAACTTCTAATTTATCACCAGTTCTGTAATTCTACATGAATATATTTATCGCGTAGATATCTTTTTCTTCTGAAGATTATCGTATCTTATATTTCTTTAATTAAAAGAGAGAGGATGGCATATTTGCAGTGGTGACGAAATGCATCTTGTATGCAAGGACCAAATATGAATACGCGCTTTTCTTTTCGTCGGCTTATTATCACGAGTGGCATCCTAGCGTCCTTGATGTTATCGATGATCGATAGGCGGATTGCCGAAGAGATTAAATGAAGCATTTAATGCAATCTGCACAATACGTAAACACGACGCGCGTTCAACCAACTACCTATCGATTTTATTCTATTCAATAAATGCATTTATTACACGCTATGAATGAGAGATGCAACAGTTTGTTGCGTCGTAAATTAGTCATTTCTTGTATCTACATTTCTTTGCCAAATTTAATTACGTAACTGCATCTTGGAAATATAAAAAATATTAATACTGTATGCCAAGTATTTTGCATCTTATTTACTTATATTAAATAGAAAAGTTATAACAATAACATTAACTATATATCTGCAGTAAAATTAATTATTTGTTTAATTTACAATAATTCTAAAATTATTATACATCTATTAAATATGTAAACTTTAAAACCGAATATAATTTATTCATATTATTCAACAAAACGATCTCGTCGATCGTGAAATTTTACTATTACATTTATCCATTGATGATGATGTTATACGGGATACAATTTACTCTTGTAGCACAATTTTTTCATCATTAAAAATTCTAACTGAAAGCATATATATATATATATACAGAAGAGAAAGGGGCGCGGGAGCGAAGTTTATGCGGTGACTGTCGGATCGATATTCGTATTCTACAAAGTCGCGAGAGCTTTAACTTAATCTGGGATAGTTTAATCACGCTGAATTATGTGCTAACTTCATTAATTCTCTCCCGTCGGTGTACTTGCTCCTCAAGGCAACGTTTAAAAAAATTCAAGCCATTAAACACAAATCAAATCCCCTTAAGACTGGAGACAGCTTACTTGACGTCAAAGGTATCGGTAATTTTCTTTAATCATTAGATTGTGTTATTGAAAAACATTTACTTCGAAAATTTATTTCGAAACTCAATTTACGTTTATCGGTTCATGAAAAACAAAATTTAATGATTATTTAATTTAATTACTTTAATTATACGTCAAATATGAGAGAGGCAAAAATTTAATTCAATTTCAAGCAGAGCTTTTCTGTTGGAGGATACTTGAAGTTGCTGTAAAACGACTCAAGAAACAGCATTATGTGCTTACCTGCTAACCTTGACGCGAAATTTAATTTAGTTACCAATTACATATTTATATACGCATACGGATATAAGCAGTAAATGTGAATTATTTTCATCGTTTCAAATCATTAACGACGAATTCAAAGAATCCAATCGTCAAAGATAATTATTGATAAATTTATCAGTAGATATCTTTATATTGACTGTATTATAGTCATGTTTTCTTATCAATTTTCGATCAATTTTTATATTTAAAGATGTTTTTAAGAGAGAGAATTAGTTTATTAAAATTATATTATAATTAAATATTAGAGTCTGAACAAATTTTTAATTTTATATATACACGTTTTTAATTGTTTATGATTATATATATATTTTGTAATAAAAATTGTATTATCACTATGTTTTAATAGTTTAATTAATAACACAGTCTTAAAAAATACAAGATAAATAAATTAACTAAATTAAGCAAACAATAAATATAATATTATCAATTACAAATTAAGATGTTTCACGTAACTATTCGATTAATTTGAAAGAAAGTGAAAAAGTGAAAGTAAAGTGAATTTAAGTTGCTACTTTTTCTTATATTTTAAAAGGAACTTCCCGATATTTTATTGCGCTTATACTTTTGAAGTGAGAAATTGAAAAATAATAGAATATGCATATTCTACTACAACGTAGCATTATCGTTTATCGTGCATCATCCTATCAAAAGCTCGCGCGGCGCAGAAGCTCGCAACATGGCCCACACGCAATATGTCCGATAATGGCTAATAAATTGTGCAATATAGCGGCTCGTTTATCAGCCCTCACGTGTGTGAAAATTTCCTGCAGAATTTCCCGCCAGCTACAAAATTTCCCACACCAGTTTCAACTACTAGGAAAATCCAAAAAGAAAACTCGCACATTGACATACAATGTATGTATACCAGAAAGAAACATTTTACCTTGAGGCTGCAAAAATGGAATTATGAAAAGTGTCGCAAATATTAAAATAAAGCTAACATAAATTTGCTTAGCAAACTGACGTTTTACCGAGTTATTATTCCGTAAAAATTTTTACTTCGCTGTAATAACGATATTTGTGTTTAAAACGTCAAGGAAAAATGTAATTTAAAATTTTCGAGAATGTATTAAAAGTAAAATAAAATTGAGTCAATTATAAAGAAAAACGGAATAAAAAATAAATAATACAGCAGCAGTGTATTAAAATTTAATTCTATGTTATATAATGGAAATGGAAATGTTTGTTACTGGCAAACAAGATTTTTCACAGAGTATTCCATGTGTTCTGTGCTTCTCTCCTTTTTTTCTTATTGAGTAATTTGTGCCTCGCGTAAATAAGTTATTTCCGGCGAGATCAATCTGCCGAACATTTTGAGGTACGAAAACCGACGAAAACATTCGTATCATTTACCCAGCGTTTATATCTATATACAGGATGTCCAAAAATCGCCACGCAATTTTGACAAAGTTAAAATTAATTTCGTCTCTGCAAAAACTCAAATCCAACCTTTCGTCTCGACTTTTAAACACTTCTTTCATTTTTTTAATTTAAAATGCAAACACAATAAAACGTTGGAGCATCAATTAAGCATTAAAAATTAAGCATTAAATATAGGAAACATGATTCGATCGCTTAAGGAAAAATCGATCGTGTACGTTAGAATTAAAGGATTTGATTGTAGCGTGAGTCTCGACGTATCCTGAATAATGGAAAGGTATATAGGATACCTTCTGAATAATCTAGTTTCCCTAGTCCGATTTAGAGGAACTACACGGTGAGTCGAGGGGCACCCTGTGTATACAGAATAATGACGTCAACGACGATTGAGAGTAGTATGATTCCCGGTAATTTTGCGCCGGTTATAGAATCATTGTAACAGGTATAAGTGCGCTAAACTATAGGCAACTTAGAATGCAACGCCATCACTCGCCTTAATTCGCGTCATTTATTCGCCAACAACAGCACAATCAGACTTGAAAATCACGATAAAAGCTCGTTAAACAATAACAAATTATTCGCGAAACGGAAGAATTGAAAGCACTACGACACGAGAGTGTTTGCAGTGGAAAATAGGAGAACAATGATCGCGTCTGACGTGTAATGTACAGCGCAATAATGTACTGAATGAATTAATCAGTGCTCTTTTTATCCTTCATCTTATCCAAATTAAACGCGAAGAGAATTGAACGTGATTAAAATGGACCAAATTAAACGTTTGCGTATGTAACTTTCTCTACCAATTTCAATTTACATTTTCAATTACTCAGCAAAATACAGAAAAAAATAAATTGAAATTACTAAATAAATATTAATAAAATAACTTCCACGCGTTAATATATATTTATATATTTACGAGTATAAATATTATTTATAATCCGCCGTTTCAATGAATTTATTCTTATTTGATTTTGATATCTCGTAATATATTGAATAAATAATCACTTTATTATTTATTAAAATAAATGAAGTTTACAGATTGGTTTATGTTTCTGGGCGTAATTGGTTTTTTTCATGATTGTTTGATTTATGGGAGATCGCGATAACAACCGCGAGAATGTCTGCTCAGACATTTATACCAGACCAGATAACATGCGAATGACGTCAAATGAATCGTAAGACTAGCTTCCGTCCGTTGACCCAGCATGCAAAATTTGTCCTGAATTCGAATGAATCATTCGAAGGATTATTAGACCAGAATTTGCAGGCAATTAACAAATATAGGAAGATACGATACGCTCACACTGCAATCCCTTATCTCTTTAATATTTAAAATATTCATACGTAAAACTAAATGTTATTTCAAAATGTTTCAGTTTTATCTATATAAATATTTAATTTAAAATTTTATTTATTTGATGTAATAATTATTTAATGTTCTGAGTATTTATTATGAGTATAGATAAAGTGTTTGTCCCGCAATTAATCTTCATTTTATCTTCGCGATACGTAACTGAAGAGACCTCGTAGATTATGGCGTACAGATTGATAAAGGAATATATATTTCGGTGCTCTGAGATAACATTTGGCATAGTGACGTCAAATATACGCAAGTTCCCTATTTCTTCCCGTTGATCCGTTTCATCGACGTTAGCAATCTTATATTCTCGCATGCTTTCAATTGTATATGGTGTTATAGAAAAACAGCATCACTTCACTTTCTCTTTCTGAGTAGAATATTTAACATATGTAATATATGAAATAATAAAATATTTTTTTAATTTTCTTTCTATAATAAAATGTTTAGGAGAAAAAGAGAGAAAAACTTTTTTTAAATATTAATTAATTAATCAAATAGCTATAATAAGTTTTTTTTTAAAAATAAATAAAAATTTGAGTGATAAAATATCTTTAAGAAATAAAAAAATCAAAGATAATTTTCTAAATAGATATAGAAAATAATTAAATATAAAATGTAACATTATTATGTATTCTTTTTTTAATAAATAATAGATTCAACAATGAAATGTTTAAGCAGACAACGAATTAAATATAAGTAAATTTCTCTCATGAAATTCCCTTTTCTCTACCTTAATGAACTTCAGCATCGATTTTCTTTCAAGGAAAATTTGATCAGCAGATTAATGGGAAGACTGTTAGGACAGGTTGAATTAAGCTTTGAAAGTGCAAATTGGTAATACTATCTTCGATTAATTGAAAGTAAACTTTATTTTAAAGTAAACTTTATTTAACATTTTAATACTTTCGAGAAATAGGAAAAATTGGTATTTGTCCACAAAGTAAATAAAAAAAAATTTAATCTACATTTTCAAGATTTTATAAAAACTAATTTTGGAATATTTCTCTTTTTCTCCATTTCTTTCTTTTCCGTTCTCTCTCATTTTTCATTTAAATAATAAAATAGTACAAATCCATCTCGTATTACATTTGGTCATTCGTGTATCTGTAACCGATAGCGGCACGCGGTCCATAAATCCCGCAAGTACAAATTATTGTACGAGCATTATCGTATTAAGTATTATACGAGCGTCGCGATTGAAATTGACATCCATTTGCCAGAACAGTTCAGTGCGAGCTCAGCGCTTCCCCGAAGAGCTCTGCCATCTTTCACCGCGTTTGTATATTTCGAAGAAATTTTAATTTAGGGCAACCAGTTTTATTACGGCATATAAATAAAGAAAAATGCAAATTTGTGCATATCAAATTGTGCCTCCGTAAAATGCAAATTGTGCACCAACATTTTTCAGAAAAACACATCGGATTTACGGTGTTTTGCAGAATTTAGTTCGCGTACAGTAAGCCGTTAAATGTGAAATTCATGATAAAGAGAAAAAAAGCTTTATGTCTTAAAAATAATATAATATAATCAAATTACATAAGTTACAAATAATTCCAATTAATTTAGTAATAAAAAATTAATTCTGTATTTATAAGTGTTAGTGACGCAATTTTTATAATTACTATATTTAAATTGATAATTATATAAAAGTATCAATGAAAGAATTAGGGGAAAATATGATAGAGGTAAATTTAAAATTAATGGTTGAAACTAACAAAATATCAAAGAGAAGAATTTTATAATTTTAAATATAGTTGAGGAACATACTTTCAAAATGTGTTTTGCCTAAAATTTTTAAATTTCAGAAA
>Ga0157364_1006714_pt1 | contig 11860 bp, 10 predicted proteins | sample AttsexASBM2_FD_111476 | JGI IMG/M metagenome (GOLD analysis project Ga0157364, IMG submission 111476) | Fungus gardens microbial communities from leaf cutter ant in Ribeirão Preto, State of São Paulo, Brazil - Atta sexdens ASBM2 | ecosystem: Host-associated > Fungi > Mycelium > Unclassified ...
AAAAGGGACTTCAAGTCCTAGAAAGGAGTGTAGTCTATTTGGACGAGATATTAGGCATAATTCAACTTGAACTTCTCATTGAGTTTAATTTCGTTTGATTTATCAATTATGCCAATGCTTTCCGCATGTAGATGTCGATCGGCATTTAGGCTGCGCGCGCATTGATGAAGGGCAGGAACCAAGCTGAAAATCGGCCGAAGTGTACAACTAAATCCCAGCTCTGACATAGATGTTCAGATAGCGACTTGCACTTGCAATGCGCTGCAAGAACATTCAGACTGGTTCTGTATATAGAAAATTGATTTATTGTAAAAATAAATGCGATAATCGCTGCTCGCGCGAAAAACAACACTATATAAAAATTTAAAAAAAAATCAGCTAGTATATTAAATAAAGTAATCGGAAAACAACAATTAAAACGAAGTATTCTTATTTTCTAGAACTGTATCGGAAAATTCTTCTAAATTTATTATGGACCGATTGTAAAAATTTGTGAAGACGCGAAACTGACCCGATCATGTAATTGTACGCTTAATTAGTTCTAAAAAAATACGTGCGGCTGACGAGATGGAGACGAGCCGGGTACTATGTGCAAAGAATATATTGGATCTGACTTCGCACTTGAAAAGGAGGAAAAAAGCCAATGGAAATTATCATTCTTTGGTAACTTAATGCGTGTGTCGATTTCGAGCCTCTCAGATAATAGCGAGGATGACCGCTTAAAGCGTTGTACGTTTTCTCGTTCTATTGTACTCGTTCTATGTGAACTCGAAACTCTTGTTGTCAGCCAGTTGTTTTGCGCGTACAAAGCGAAGAAATTTGTAGTTTTAGTTGTTAAAGGCTCTCTGTAATAAGTATTGAGGGGCTGAGAGCCTGACTTTGAGATTGATAGCCTAAGTTGATAGTCACATAGATCTTTGGAAGCCAAAAAACGAAAAGGACGGAATTAGAGATTGTTATTCTCTTGATTTGAGAACGAAAAATATCTCCAGTTCAAAGTGAGGATTTGAACACCTGGCCAGCTTTACTACTCATTTAAAATTTAATAAAATTTAACTGCGCTATCGAACATTTCTGGTCCTTCAAGCCGGATCCTTTATTGTGAGCAGCATAGTCCGCGGAAGAACAATGAGAGTCACATAGAGCATCATGTTGAGCAATAACTCAATCTTTCGGATCTGATAGCCAATTCTTATAACAATAGTATCACGTGTGGAATAGAGAACGTCCTCAAAGAATTAATTTGCGTCTCACTGCTCTTAAGGAGAATTGGGACAAATTCTTATGGTTCATGAGGCCATCACCTTAGCGATACGAGAATTAAGTTAGAATGATAGGATTGCCATCCGTCATTCATACTTTTCTAAGAACTATCTGTCAACGAATGAAAATTACTTAGAATCTACAGAGCGGATTAATTCACTGCTAGAATTACAGGTAAATCAAGGAAACACTTCTGGAACGTCATCAGGGACGTCATTATCACAAATGACGATCACTTCATTGTCGTCATCTCATATTCCTACATTTTTTTCATCAAGCAAGACTTCCTAGATTAGATCTTCCTAAATTTAATAGAACACTTTTAGATTGGTTGCTCTTTGATTTATCTTGTTCTTTAGTTATAGATAATTCGACACTGTCTTCAGTAAAAAAATTTCAATATTTAAAAACGAGCTAAAAACGAAGATACTGCAGCTCACATGCTAAGCAATACTACACTCACCGCAGATAATTTTGCAAAAGCTTGGGAATCCTTAATTTCCTTCTATGAAAATAAAAGGCTTTTAATTAACGCAGCTCTAAACTCTCTATTTAATTTAAAACGCATTACAAGAGAGTCTGCTGCGGATCTAAAAAAATTGTACACGCAAATCTATCGAATACTGGAAACGCTTGGAAGACTAGTAAATGCCTGAGATGACTTTTTGATTTTTATTGTGATTCAACGGCTGGATTCTGAGTCAATCAAAATATGGAAATAGCATATCGGTTCCTCGAAAGAGCTTCTTACGTGGAAAAATTCCGTGATCGGAATAGGCGGAAATAAATCAAACACCACTAAGGGGATGATTTCTTTCCAATTGAAGCCACATTTTAATTCATTCTTTGAATATTCAGTGACTGCTTATATTCTTCCTAAACTTACAGCTTCAATCCATCTGTTTCAATAAAAGAAAGCCTCACTTAATTGAGTGACAACTAGCCGATTCCGAATTTTTCTTGTCCGGTATATTCGATATTATTCTTGGAGCTGATATTTACGGCCAAATATTACAAAAAAGCATTGTCAAGGAACTGTTTGGTTTGCCCTACTGTGCAACTTATTGAATTAGATTGGATCATTTCATTTTCCAAGCTCCGAAGTGTTATCAACCAACTTTCATAATTTCCACATATCGATAGATGATGACCTCTACAAGTTGATTCACAGATTTTGGGAGCTTGATGAAGTCGCTCCATCGAAGGATTCCGATACTTTCGTCCGAAGAATAGACATGCGAGGAATATTTCATTTCCAGTACAATTACTTGCTTACCATAATCAAGAAGGTCAATACTGTTAAACTCTCTTTCTGGAAGCCTGTTGATTAGCTAGGAGATTTTAAGAAAAAAGCCACTCGCATGATGCTTAGATTATCTAACAAACTTTCGATTGATCTGAATATGTATTCCGATTTTCTAAATAAATATGAATAAATATGACTTAATCATATGAGGATTGTTCCTGAGAACATTCCTGAATCACCTTATGCATTTTATCTTCCTCATCACGGAGTTAAAAGAGAGCAAAGCTTTACGACCAAATTACGCGTAGTTTTTAATGGATCAAGTGTTACTATATCAGTTTTTCTCTGAATGATTTGCTTTACACAGGAGCTAAATTACAAATAGATTTATTCGATGTCTTGATCTAGTTTCGTCAATTCAGATATCTTTTCCTCAGATATGGAGAAAATATATCGTTAAATTGAAATTAACCAAGATGATTGGAATTTTCAAAGGATACTATGATTATATAATTCACTTAAATTATGTACTTATCAATTGACAACAGTTACATACAGGTTAGCCTATGCCCTTTTTAGCATTACTATTCAGCAATTGATATACGACGAAGGTTCACGTTTTCCATTAGTCTCCTATTTACAAAAAGGAAGATAGACGATTTCTTCGGAGGAACGGACACAATCGAGGAAGCTTAGAAGATTAATCAGTTAAAGTAACTCTGCATAGCGGGCGATTTCAGATTGCAAAAGTGGTCAACTAATCATCCAAATATACTCCTTTTAATTCCTATGGAAGAACAGATAACTTTGGTATCTATTGATATTGATGATGATACTGTAGTTCATGTTCTAAGACTTCGATGGCAAGCGACGTCTTCCAGTTTTCAGCTTGCTGAGAGTGAGATTACAAAAAGAACTCACTATCATTCATTGCTAAGCTATTTGATCCCCTTGGTTTCCTGTCAGCGATCATTATCACTGCTAAGATTTTTATGCAGGTGTTATGGGCGATCAAATTAGAATGAGATGATCCATTACTCTGTCACTTGGCAAACCAATGACGCAACTTTGTGAAAAAGATTCTTTTCAAGAGATACCACGGATCATCTTTCTCCGATGGATAGGTTCGAGTGCGTATCAAGTAGAGATTCATGGATTCATGGATCCTCCGACGCATTACAAAAGGTCATGGCTGCTTGTTTATATTCGAATTATTACTTCTGCAGGAAATGTACTAATAAACTTCGTAGCTTTGAAAACTAAAGTAGCCTCCTTAAAAGCCGTCTTCCTAAGCTTGAATTATGTGAAGCAGTTTTGCTGATCAGCTAGTTGTTCACCTTCTAACCATACTGGAGTTAAAAAATCAGCCTATTGTCTTATGGACTCCTCGATCCTTATATCTGGTTAATAATCTTCCATTAAGGTGGAAGAACTTTGTTTATAATCGAGTTAGTTTCATTCAAGAAACTACTGCAAGCTGAGTGAAGATTTGTGTCTGGGCACGAAAACCCAGCAGATGTGGCTACCAGAGGACTTACGCCCTCTTAACTCAGTCTTGTTGATGGAATGGCCCTCATTGGCTTTCACAAACGATGTCATCTTGATCACAACATTCTCCGTCATCATCTTCAGAAGGGAGTCTTGAAAAACGCCCTACCAAGATACATACCGTTACATCTAGTCAAATCAAGGAGTGAGCTCTCCTTTCTAGATACTCTAATTTAACAAAATTGTCTCGCATTACTGCCAACATGCAATATCTAAATTCTGAAAAATTCCATCGGCATTCTCGCTATCTTTCACAACGCAAGAACTAGAGAATACAAAAGTTTTTTGGGTCAAAGTCTTTCAATGAATATTCTTTTGCTGAACTTTTGCTGAAACTGAACTAAAACTTGACTGTCAATTTCAACCAAAACCGAAACCAAAATTAAAAAATAAGAATCCTATAAAGGCCATATGTACCATATAGACATGCCCATATATTATATACTTTTTCTTCATAAATATCATAATTTATTCAAAACGATAATTAAATTCCGACCGAAATTTCGATTAGGTGTCAAATTTTGGCCAAAAAATATAAGTACTTCTTCTTAATAAACATTAATTTATGAGAAATAAGATCCAATCAAATGTATAACATACATTTGGTAGAGAGTGCTAAAGATCGGTCAAAGTTAGATGTTATGAATACAATATGTATTCTTAATTTTTTTAATTTAATTATCTCAAATGTAACTGTGCGCCGAAACATTCGGACATTAATCACAATCGATCTGAGACACTAATAATATAAGGAGCCGAAACATTTCGGCCATTTCTATATATGAAATAATCTTCCCTGAATTGTTTCAGTAAAGAATTTATTGCGAAAAATATTACCTCAGTCAAGATTCAAACCTTTCGACTTTCTGGAGCAAGTGTCTAGCCAATTCGAGCTTTCATGCTCTTTATCATATGTACGTTATATATAATGTACATCATAATTTAATTATTGAAACAATAATTATACATATTAAAATTAATATTTATGAAGAAGAGCTATATAGCTTCAGTCGAAATTGACAATGAGTGTTTGTTTTTAATTTTGGTAAAAGTTTCGGTCGGAACTACAACAATAAGTGCGGATACTGAATGCGAAACTGAAGCGGTTAATGCAGGCAATAGCTGTTGTATTATCTACTCTGAGAAGAATCTGATAATCTTCTGCAAAACATTTAAGAGCGTAAAAGGCCATCTTCAGCTCCAGAAAATTAATATGGCTGGATTTTTCGGACCACCAGCCATGGATGCGCCATATGATACTCCTCAGCCTGATAATGATGAATAGAAAAAATCTCTAGAACCGGGAAATCGGAGCGAATGATATTTACCTACTCTAGATATACGAAGATATTAATCCACCATCTGATATCTTCTGGTAGATGGACAGGAATCCATCATGGCCGAATAGTTTTCACCGGAATCCGATAAAGCCGCAAATTTCGATCTCTCAGAAATCTTGATATGAAGAAGCCCATATTGCACTGGGCAGATCAAGATCAAAGATCCAATCATATGTGCAAAATCACGAATCTTACAACTACTTTTGTCTGAGAAGCTTAATATCAATTTAAGCAGGTTTATGTGACGTTTCGGGGAGATCCAAACCTCGCCAACTGGCGCTTCGAGTCGAAAATGAAACCAAGGTATTTACAATTCCATGATGGAACCAAGGTGAGATTTTGAGTAGTTGAGGAGAAAACCTAGAGACGACAATAAATCAATAGATTCGTTTAAGTTATCTAGTCTTTTTTCAAAAAGGCAATGAGAAGAAGATCATCTAAGTAAATTACTGAACAATATCCCTTTGCCCTTAGATGTGCCACTACTGGGCATAGAATCTTGGTAAAGATGAAAGATACCGAGACAAGTCAAAAGATAAAAAACTGTGAATTCATACCCGCAAAAATTCATCCTAGGTACATCCTACAGATGTCGAGAGATTTTCAAACATCCAGAGTACATATCTAAAGAAACTTAGAAGATATTTAGGATATATTGAGGATGTTTATATGTCCTCTTATTCTACATTCATAGGACATCATCGTTTAGATATCATTAGGCTGTTTCTGGATGATCAAATTTCATCCTTATCTTTATCCAGTGAACATCCTAAAATGTCTTTTAGAATGTTAAATCCTTGTAGAAAAATATTACTGAGCACTTCTACGCAGTAGTATTTTTTTACAAGGGTATATCTGCGTCTCAGAAACTAACTATGAATATAATTCTATTTAAAAAAAAAACACTTTTAGACACACACTGATCAAGCTAAGAGTAACTCCACTTGCAGACAAACTCCATTTACATACGTTTCTTTATAGGATTCGCGTCATGTTCTTTTTAGGAAAACGAATCCATCTGACGGCGATACTACGTCACTTACGAGAGGCAACTGGAACTGAAGATCTGATAAGAGATGGAGGCCCTCAGACAACTTGATAAATTATGTTCTTTAAGGAAGCATCTTGTGAAAAGAAATGATGAAACTTTAATAGATCCATTATGTTAGATCCGAGCGCGTTTAAGCAAGATCCGAGATGGATGTCTCTTAACCTGTATTCTTTCTTTAGGAAGGTCTGTTATCTAGATAGGACTGACATCAATTATTGATCTTCTAATCTTAATAGATTTGAAGAGATTTTTGCAAGCTTATCATAAGTCTTTTTTAGGTCTCTACATGTCAGATCATGTAGTAATCAGAATAACAGAATCCTAGATTGAATCATTCATTAAGCATTGCTCTTCTCCAAAAAGTTTACTTATCAAAAATCTCTCCTTCATCAAAGCTGGAAATCTCCTGGTCTACTTCCTGATCAATGAAAGCTACTCTAATGTAGGATCTTTTAGTTGCTCTGCTAGAACATAAAAGAAAAAACGAGATTTGATTGAAGCAGCGGCTATTTTTTCTTCGCTGTAACGAGAGAATATACCTGATGCGCCGCCCCAGTTCGTAGGAACCTTCTGCCCATCTCGAATTCTCGAATCCCTCTCGCGAGAGGGCTGTATTCTCTGACGGGAGAAGAAAATTTTCTATCGGCCGTAACCGTGAATAAGGGGAGATCTCTGCACTTGTCATATCCGCTATATTCTGAGTACTATGTTATTTCATGAAGGCAAAAATTTCCTTCGGAATCTCAGCTAATGCCTCTTCCGTCGAAGACTGAAGAAATGAAGAACTCCTTAAGATATCCTTCAAAGGTTATATCCCGTCTCGGCGAGATATCCCGCAAAGAATCTCGAGATCTGACGATCTTGAGATTTCTTTCTATATCTATGCTTCTTCTTAAAAACGATGTTCTTCTTAAAAATGATGACATCCTGAGTCTCTCCTTTGACATTACGAACCAAAACTTAAGCAAAAAAGAGTTATTTAGCACAAAAAAAATAAAACGAAAACTATTGATTGTTGCTACGCAACAAAAACACAATGAATTTGGCACCACTAGCACCGCGTGATCAAATATAGAATACCCCTACTCTTTTCACTATTTGAATTGTTGGTAAAAGCGTGCGATTATATTCCATCTGGCACGCAATTCCGTAATTGTCTTCACGCTTACTGAGTCGGTATCATTGCGCAGATATTTTATATGGTGAAAAATCGTCCCCTGGACGAGAGCACTAGCATAATTCTTGTTGTTTATCAAAAAGTAAGAACAAAAAATAGTGTTATAAAATTGCGTTATAAACGTCAGTGAAACGCAGCTCTAATAAAATATGAAAAGTGTCATTTTTTAAATACTTTTAATACCTCCAGTATACATTATTAACCCTTAATATACATTTTTGGTCCATTCGTATCTTGCATATTTCTTTTCTTTGAAATACTAAGAACACTTGGTTCAAATATTAGTCCTTTTTTTATTCCTAAAAAAAGTTTGACATCTAGTGAACAAGTTTTATGTGTTGCCGGCCTCAATTCATGCATATCCTTAAATTGGTAACTCCGAAATTTGGGGTCACAAATGATGTGTGTGCAGAGTGTACATGTTTCGTAACTAAAAAATTTTTATTACAGACAACATATTAATCCTAAATAATTACGACTTTTGGCACCCTTGTGCTAATTATATATTATGTTGTTTGTAATGTTATAAAGAACATTTTTCTAAGAAATTATAAGTTTTTTTTAACAAAAGGAATAATAAAATGCTTTGTTTAAAGTGTAAATGTAATATATTTTCAATTTATAGCCATTCATGTAGGATAACTCCGGGAAATATGCTGCGCTGGAATTTACACTTCAGAAGTCAGAAAAAAATGGAATTTTCCTGCAATTTTGTTACATGCCTTTATGTTATATTATAATTGTGTTATGATTTCAGTTTCTTACTGTTAATATTGTTGCGCCCTCGCAATGATCACACTCGCGTCCGCGACGCGTTCTTTCGAACCACGGAAAAGAAAGGCCTCAAGGAAAAGTAGGAAATGACAAGAAACCTTTTTATTAGTAAGAGAATATAGCACGAGCAATCAAGAACATCGTAATATATAATATGGAATATCTCGACAGAAATGCACGTCCGAACTGCTTTTCCAAGATGCCTGTCGCGGACCATTGACATGTCGTCTTGGCAACTTAACATAGGTGTCAAAACAGTGCAACATGCGATGGAGTACAATATTAATGCGTAACAATATTAACGGAATTATTATGAGTTCAATCGATTTATCACTGTAATAAATAATACCATCATAAATTAAAGTCTATGTAAAATGATGACTGTAGGGCATGTAAAAGACTTAGTAGTTATTTCGTGATACATGCGTGTAGTGGAATAGTAAAACATATTGTATAGCAAAATACAAGTGCTTTGCTTTCGTATTCTTTGTTTAGTTTGTTGTATCCCACCTGTTTAGGATTAGTTGTACAGCATTTATGACGAGCGGGATTTATGTTCAAAATATACAAAGTACAGATTGAATTCAGTGCATTAAATGCAATAAACGCATTATATGAAACATGTATCTCATGTCGTAACACTTGTAACACATGTAGGAAAAGATTGTAATTATTATTTATTATTTCATAATACATATTTATCATTCTTATTCCTTAATAAAACTTTATAAACATATTTTATAAGTTATTGTGTCATTTTACGTCTTATTTATATGCATTATTTGTAAATTTTTCATGAATCATACAAACTTTCCCCCTCCCCTTCTTTGAGTACCCATATATCCCACTCCTATAGGATATATGGCAAAAATGCAAGGGTTTCAAAAAGTTTATTTTTTAATATGAAAAATAAATATTTCGGATTTCTAATATTTTTTTCATAGTAGAAATATATAGTATAAAGTTTTTACTGATAGTTCGTTTACTTTAAACATAATAAATAATACTTAATAAATTAAGTTTTTAATAAGGGGCCGCCTACCGAAATTACCCTATATTTATAAAAAAATATCATTTTCAAGTTACTCAATAATTAAACTTTTTGAACAGCTGATACTTGAACTAATTTTTTTTTGTAGTTTGCAATACCAGTTTTATAATTGAACTATACCTTTCCTTTATTTTTGTTTTAGAATTTTACATTTTTATATGAAACAATACAATTTTTCGGTAAAAAATATCGATTAAGCTGCAATGATTTTGATTTTGACATATGTTGTGAAGATCATGATCCTGAGTGACTTTCAATAAGTTTTAGCCGTCGCTCATCTTTCGTTAAAAAGTTATAAACAAAAGAAATAACATCTCATTTTTGCTATACAAAATCAAAATTTTGACTCCTACCCGACTTTTCTCTTATTTGGGGACGTACGACTTTCACCTGAAGCGATTCTCATCTTACCTCTCCCTCTGCTTGGAAGCGCACAACTTCCACGCGAAACGACTATCCCCTATCTTCTTCCCTACTTGGGGACTCACGACTTTTACCCAAAGCGACTTTCACCCCACTTTATCTCCTGCTTGAGGGCGCACGATTTTTACTCGAAGCGACTCTCATCCTTCTAAACATCCACTTAAATTCCATCCTCGCCCATTGCTTAATGGTGCATAACTTTCCACGCGGAAGAATTTGTCTGCTTAAAGCAGTAAATTTGTTTTGAAACAATGAATTACTGCATGTTTATAAAGCAGAGAATTTATGTGAAAATACATACTAAGCATACCTACTCTTTGGATTTCTTCGCTTAAATTCGATATCATTGCTCTTTCATTGTCAGTATCATTTCTTAAAAATTTTTTGTTAATAACTTTTTAACGAAGAACGAGCGACGGCTAAAACTTGTTGGAGGGTGTGACCCTGAAATAAAATTTTTTTCAATAAATACTACACATTTTTTCAGAATATATGTTAATTTTCATCACTTTTATAAGTATATATAAATTATTAAATGATTTTTACATATATTTGATATCTTTAGAAAGTATTTGTACAGTTATATATTTATTGTAGATAAATTGAAAAAATTTTATAATATATCTTAGGACTGTATATGTGAGAAATACATAGAAGAAACCTATAGAAATCAATGCTTTAAATGGTCTATAACTGGAGCTTAAGTGCTTGTACGATTCTGTGAATGTGAATTTATGTAGGGTATCCCATTTTAATTTCTCCAGGCAAATATTTCAAAAAATATGGAAGACATAGAAAAATGTTTCAAATGAAAGTTTCAACGAGGATGTATTTTGTCATGTTGTTTTTTTCTAAGTGGAGGAGTCTAAAAGATATGAAGGTTCTTTCATTTTTTTTTTAATGTAATTGTATGATTTTTTTACACATATGATTCCTTTAATTATTCTACATATAAAAGTATGAAGATAGTGATACCAAAAACTAGTTTACAAGATATTTACATTTTATTCTGGCACATATTGACATAAAATGTTAAATAACTCGTAAACTATTAACTTTTTGATAACCGTACCTTAATACTTTTATGAACAAAATAATGAGAAATCAGTTGGTGGAAAGAAAACACATAGTTGTTTTAACAAATATGTATGCAATGTTAATATACAGGGTGTCTGGAAATAATCGCCAAATATTTCATGGCCAAGTAGAGCGGACTAAACTTAGTCGAAAAGTCCTCTACCATTTTGTAAGTTTCCCCAATAGTTAATAAGATATTAATCCTTAAAGATAACCAAATATGCGCACCCGCCCGGCCTTCTACTGTAAAGTGTATACGCCTACCGATCGCTTGACGCGCGGGTCGTGGGAGAGAAGATTGGCTGGTAAGCGCCCCGTGCTGCGCACATCGCCGCAAACCTCTATAGCTCGGACGGCGCGCTTGCCAGACTATTTAGTAGACCGGGCGAGCGCACATATTCAACTATCTTTAAGGATTAATATCTCCTTAACTTGGGAAAACTTACAAAATAGTAGAGAACTTTTCGACTCAATTTAATATATTCTACTCATGAAATATTTGATGCTTATTTCCAGATACCCTGTATAAGTATAATTTTTTTAAATAAGTAACTATGTATTTTTTTTCCACCAACTGATTTATCTCATTATTCTATTCATAAAAGTATTAATGTATGATTATCAAAAAGTTAATAGTTTACGGATTATTTAACATTTTATGTTAATATGTGCCAGAATGAAGTGTAAAATCTCGTAAACTATTGGTTTTTTGATATCATTATCTTAATATCTTTTCTTGCAGAATAATTACAGAAATCATATTTTGTGAAAAAGAATCATACAATTCTATTTAAAAAAGTGAAGGAGACTTTCATATCTTTTTGACGCCTCCACTTAGAAAAAAACAACATGACAAAATACATCCCCCTCGAAACTATTCCACTTTCATTTGAAACATTTTTCTATATTT
>Ga0157364_1006716_pt1 | contig 11859 bp, 11 predicted proteins | sample AttsexASBM2_FD_111476 | JGI IMG/M metagenome (GOLD analysis project Ga0157364, IMG submission 111476) | Fungus gardens microbial communities from leaf cutter ant in Ribeirão Preto, State of São Paulo, Brazil - Atta sexdens ASBM2 | ecosystem: Host-associated > Fungi > Mycelium > Unclassified ...
CACGCACGCACGCACGCACGCACTCACGCACGCACGCACGCACGCACGCACGCACGCACGCACGCACGCACGCACGCACGCACGCACACACGCATCAAAATACTATAATATTATTTTTAGATTGAAAAGTATAGAAATATATCCCATGCCATTCCTATAAATGAATAAAAATGCATTCAGGATTGAAAAGGATTCATTTTAACATTTATGAATTTTAATCTATTTCAATCTATTCTCGTTTGCTAGATCTCTGCCTCTCTCTTCTCCGTGTCGTCACTTTAGTAAAACTTCAAACATGATTTTTTTTCAGCTTTCCCTAAAAAAAGAATTTGGTATTGAGCGATAGATTTCATTATATTCTAAGCGAATTTATAGGTTTCGGAGATTTCATTTCTAAGACAGAAACCTTTCTATATCGAAGCATCCTCTTTTCTTGTTTAGATATGATTTTTTTCTGCATAGTACATAATAATAGTTCTTTACAAAATAATAGTTCTTCGCAACTTTCCAATTGATACTCATATCTAACAAGAATATGAGAATTTGCATTAACTGGCATAATATGCGTACAATATTCAGTGTATAATATTCACAATATTCAAATTTATATTTCAAAAATACATTGAGCTAAATTCATTTTTGTTTATTATAATTTTATTATCATAAGTTAAAAAAATATATTTTCCTTTTACATTATACATTAATAAAAATAAGATTTCTCCTATAATAATCTTGAATTGATTTTATTTTATTCAGTCATTACAAGATAATAGTTCAGTTTCAACAACTCTTCAATTATCATCATGTATATACATGAATAATTTATCTGTTTCAATTTAGAGTTACCAGTCTCCGCGAAAGGCCCATCCTTGGACGAGATAGTATTAGACATTGATTCAAAGATATTTGATGAGTTTTTAGATAATTAGAAGCAGAGGATTCAAATAAGTGTTGCTATTAAACTTTTTTATTTGAAGATATAGTATATAGCATATGCGACGAAGAATGATTTTTAATTGCATTTCTTATAATTAGATATTAGGGCTGTGACTCAGACAATTTAAACTTTTTAATATAAAGAATGTAAAAAATTAGTGAAAAGTTTCTCATATGAATGTTTCCGATTTTTCAGATGCCTAAACTTACTTTTAAATTTCGCGAAATTTTATACAGTTCGCAAATGCAAGTATATTTTGTGAATTGTATTATGTATTATTTACTGTTTGAATTGAAGAGAATTCAAATTTTACCCTACAACAATTCTCTCATGTATGTAAATAAATGTAAGAAAAAAATGTTATTTTGTTAAATTTCCTTAATTGTATCACAACTAAATAAAATAAATTGACATATATTAATTATGGACTATTTTAGAAACTTTACATTTATATCTAATGAAATATACTTAATAAAATTCATACAATTCATAATATAGATTCAACTTTCTTTACTGCTGCGATAAATTTCTTATAAATGTTGATGTAAAAGCATCTGCTAAAATATTATATTTTTAATGTAAACTTTGCTCTTTTCTCTTATCAATAAATATGATAACTTTTGCATTTTTTTTACTCTGATATAGTTAAAAATAGCAATTCATTTCTAATTGAAAAAAAAACTTAAATCAAAATATATTAATATTCTTTGAGATAATAAATATCACTTAAGATTTTTATAAATTAAAACAAATTATAAATTTTATTTTAAGTATTGCTTAAATGTATTTTCCTTTTGTGTGATGCTTCATTTTATATTTTCATTCACAATACCTATCTGTAATAACAGGTTGCATTTATCAATAGGGTTGTATTTATATAATAATTCTTTCATCATGATGATGTGTTGGCAGATCGTAATGTCAAAATTTCGAATACAAATTAGTATTAATTTTCAGTTACTGTTTTATGTACAAAATCTACCACAATCACAATATCAAAATTAACTTCGCAAAAAAGCGCCATGCAGTGGAGAACTATGATACTTAATCGCTCAGGATATCGTGCGGTATGATGCCGGCATGATACCCTGTTTCTAAGCAGTTTCGATTCGCCAAGTATTTCTTAAAAAACTCGATTAGACGAAAAATTCAATCTGTACGTAAGTCTCAACTGAAATAATCACTTGTCAAGTGAGCGGTCCTTACTAAATTATCAAAAATATGAATTTACGTGCGATTCCAATGTTTTCTTGTTCGAGGTTATCTATGTTCCAAAATATTACGCTGCGACATCGTGATACTTACGTAATGTTATTTTCAGTGTGAGCGAAGACCACTACGTTTGTTAACGAGCGATCGAGCAAGATTCGCCAGTGATGGATCCGGATTTCTACAAGAAAAGAAGGAAGGAAAGGCTGTTCGACAGGCTACATAAAAGTACTGTGAGCGTCTGTATGGGTGTTACAGCGATTGGCACCTTCTTCATCGGTTATAAGGTGTATGAATTCTTTCGATACGTTCGACCCTTGCATCAAGTACAAAATAAACTGGTTGAGGATGAGCTCCTGTTCGAGGGCAGGAACATAGAAGATACATCGGAAAATTTGTCATAGGATGCACATGCTGTCACACAATCGAGATGTGTAAGCAACATATATAGCAAAAGAAATAAATACAGTGAATGATACAATGTATTTTCAAGAATGAATATATTTATAGTCTGTACATTAAGGACTGTAAATAAACTTATGTACATAAGTTTCATGTTCATATATATATATATATATATGCATTAAAATTATGCTTATTGTAAATAAACTTTATAGCTTTATTTTGTGTAACAGATATAGTTTTAGATATTTTATTTATTATTAATTTTGCAATGATCATGTATCATATTTTAAATATGAATTATATAAGTCTTCAATAATCTATTTTTTTAAGGCTCGGCTTTTTTGAGATGCCGGATTGATTGTATGATGTCAGAAGCAAGGAATGACATGCATTAAACTAATTGTTATGTACAGCTTTATTTTTTAGTTTTCCCTTAAAAATATAACAATTTCGTAATCTTGAAACCTGTAAAATATATGACAGAAACATCTGTCTGATATGTATGTCTCATATGGAAATGTAAAATAATTTCTAAAATAATAGTGACATAGTGGTTCTTAACAGCTGAAAAATGTACCATTATTATTAAAATCTGTATAATCGAGAAGCCAAGCCTTAAATCATATTAGATGATAAATTACAAGAAACTACAGATTATAGAAAAAAAATAGAAATATAAGTCATTTATGAGAAAATATACAATTTAAATGATATTATGTAGGAATATCCTATGATTAATTGACTCGTAATTTATTATATTTTCTTTATTTGAGAAGTTTTAATTGCAGTTACCTCAATCCCTGCTTCTCCAATATAAAATAATAATTTAATATTATATTATTGCAAAGTTTGTCTTTCTATTATATAAAAAGTATATTATGAAACATTTAGCCCTGAGAAAATTTCGCCGAAAACGGTGTTGAATTTTGAACCTTGAATTTATAGCTAAAATTTTAGTATTCATGAAACCTATACATGTTAGCCACAATTCTGACACCAATCTCAATTAGCACTAATTATAATTTAATTTTTGTCATGTGCTTAAACTATAAGCTTTTTTTTAATGTAAGAATCTTATAGAAAGGCATGTAAACATTTTTTAATTAATATAATATGGAAGATAATTATTCTCCGAGGCAGAATTGACAAGCTCGCATTGTTCGGTGCAATCGAACTTGGAACAAACTTTTATGAAGTGCACCGAATATTTCTATTTCCACAGAGAGTCTACTTTCTATCAATAGGCATAAATAGCTTTTGAAATAAATTTAGTAATGTATGATACATATGTTTTTTTTTGAGGAGCTTAATATTACTTTCTCTACTAATATTCTTTCACAACATACAAAAAAAACATCTACTACTACGTTTAACGTTTGCACAAAACTCATTGGAAATCATTGTTCATTTTAAGCGTAATGAATCTTATTAAATTTGGAATCTCGCAGATTTGCACGCTATCGAAATACATATAATTCATATTACAGTAAGAAATATATAAAAGCAGCAACCTTTGCCTTGATTAATCTCAAAATTGACTGTTGTATAAATTCGTATAATATATTTACATTTCTTCAAGAACATGCCAATATGTTGATGTATTAAAAATTATATATCGTCCATTTTTACTTTATTAAAAAGATATTTAACTAAAAATAGTGACAATTTCTTATTACGTTATCATAATGTACTATTAATAACAAATAATTCTCAGAATTTCTCTTATACGATAGGATAATCCCTTTTTTTTACTAGACAAAGAATTCGTGATAATAGAGGGATTCTCAGCAATTAAAATCTCATATCATAATTTGTACAATAAATAAATGTCTTACAATGTCTTACATCTACTATTTACACTTGTATCGAATGAGTATACATCTTATATTAAAAACACATAATGAAATGATAAGCAGGCAGTTTCTTTTTTTCCCCAATATCAACATAAAAGTGGTCAAAAATCATCATTCCAGTGTAACAAAACATTCTTAATGAGATAACTAAAAAAGCTACTCTCTGCAAATTGCATAGAAGGCAATGCATTTTGTACATCAACCGGTAGTATTTACTCTTGAGTACAAAATACAGTGTACTGCATTATTTTATATATACATTATATGTTCTTGCATAATGGACACAATTTGTACTCTATTCTTTGACATTTCCAGCTTTACAAAATAGTGCACTTTGAGAAAACATTCATATAAATTCATTATGTGTATGTCAAATGAAATCTTTTTAAACATCCTATATCGTTAGGATTCTTAAAATCATTCAATAATCATATGATATTGTTACGATCATTGTATGATATTATGTGTGTATGCATATGTACCAATGTATATCTTTGAACATTGATCAGTGTCAACCCTGAAATACACTAGAACTGAACAATTTCCATGCGTTTAATATAATATTGTCTCGAGAGTACAATTATGTTTCCATCTAAATTAGGTTTTTGTGTGTAAAATAAACATATATTTGATAATATAAATCTTAAAGGGAAAAAGGATACGGCAATATTTTTAAATTCATTTAGATTATCAAATTGATTAAATATATTAAAAATTAAATTATAAATAATACGTATAGACGATACTTTTGAATAAAAATTTTAAAGAAATTTTAAAAACTGATTTTATGTCACACAGAGTTTTTCTTTAAAGATCTATTGTTATATATTCACGAGTATCCTCCATACGTATAGTATACAAGTGTATCCTCATTTTTCATCATAAAATAAAATACAAATAGTTTATACAAACTGTTTCTTTTACTTTCGTCCATACATTAAAAATAATAGAAAATAGATATTACTTCATATCTGTAATTCACTTACAAAAACTGAAGTAAATTATATAACTAAAATTATAAGAGCCAGAAGGAAGATTTGCCGTTGAAAACAGTCAAATTTGATAAAATATAACAATATGGAAATCGTTCATCCATTCAGATACTTCACGCAATTAAGACATTTAATCCTATACATTTACATCCAATCAAATACTTGCACAAGCCCTGTAGTTCATAGGCTAGAAACGTTCTGGAAACACATTGTGGAAATCTGTTGCTGATACATAGAATGGTTATGAATTATTCGATGAAGGATTCAAGTTCGATTCTACACGCATTGAATCGATTTTGGCAACAATTTTTAGTGCCGGACCTAACTTGATACTCATCGCCGACATAAGATGGTCTTCCTTCAGTAGCATAAGAGCTTGGCCATCAATTTCTTGGATAGCAAAGTCCTCTGCATAATCAGCACATCCTGGTAGACCGCGTATGAACTCGCACACTTCACCTACCTGCATGAAATACGCGTAATTTTTTACAATTCGCTCGAATTGAAGATATTCAAATATTTTTTAAGTGAAAAATCTTATAAAAATATCTCATTACCGTCCATTTAATCGGATTCACTTTCGGCAGTGATTCATCAATAGAGGATGTAGTAGTCGCAGATAAAGACCTATCCTCGCCGTTTTTCTTTGTCACATCATTCTCGACGGTTTTAGTTTCAGTATCTATTTCAATCCACTGTTTTTCCATAACATCGCGCTCTCGTGCTTCACGTTTTTTACTGTAAATAAGACGATACATTTTTTATTAAACAGAATTTACAAAAGAAAATATTTACAAAAGAAAAGTATGCTCTCACCTCTTTGCACATATCGATGAGCAGAATCGCTTTTCTTTCTTTAACCTAACAGTCTGTTCGTCGATCGTATTTCCGCAGCTTTCGCATTTACTATCTTGATCACTGGTTACATCCTCTTCGTTCGAATATGTAGAACAAAGTTTCTTTCCTGTAGTCAAGATTTTATATTAGCTTGAACTTAAAACGCTGCATTAATCACTTGTGAGAATAATTTACTTACTTGGAGGTTCTTCGTGTATCTCTTTTTCTGTGATCGTGTTATTCCGATTAAGGATATTAGTAGTTTCTTGACTCACTGCGAATGGTTCTGATGCTGTAATATAGATAAGAAAAATGTTGATGTTTAATATTATATTCGTAAAAGTGAATGGAACAATTAATATGTATAATTGATAAATACGTATAAAAGAGAGGCGACTATACCTTCCTGTATCACAAATCCTTCTATCACATGTGTAAGAACCTGCGGTTTCACCATGGCTTTAGGCGGCGCTTGTTTATTATTATTCATTATGACTGTTGCGGAGATAGGTATAATTTGTGAGTCATCGCTGACCACAACACCATTCGTAATCGCGTTCACTGTATTGGCAAGCCCTGCTAACGGGTTATTGCACTGTTTCTCATCCACTTTTGGAGCAATTGTTTCGTCGTCCTTTACTGCCGTTTTACATTGATCTCCATCTGTATATAAACGAGCACAAAACCATTTATATCTTCATTCTGCATGAATTGTACCCAATAAATTTATTAATAAAATGAAATCAATACCCGTTATTTCTGACTGAAGTGGTGCCGCGATATCTTCCGTAGGGACAGATACGTCTTCTTTCTTTGCAGCTAGCTTTACGCTATCATCAGTTATTAACGGAGAATTCGTGGTAGACGGCAATATCAGGGAGCACTCAGCCTGCGAATTACGGTCCGGCGACGTGATCATTATCGCCGAATTGGTGTTGTCGTGCGTTGATTGATCCTGTGTTGCATTCACGATTGGCACCGCTTGAACCTGCGATGCACCGCTTATTATTTGATTGCCAATAATCGTTGGATTAAGAGTCTAGAAAAAAAAAGAGTATTCATTACCATTCTTAATTCTGCATGATATAGAGAAAAAAATAATATAATAAATTTTATTATTATCTCATAGTTATGCAACATAAATAAATGTTCACAAGACCTGTAATTTCCGAATAGGCATAGTAAGTAATACCGGTAAAGGAAGTTGCTGCATAGTCGACATCGCAGTTTGTGGCATTGGATTCATTTGCGATGTAGCAGCGATTCCAACCCCAACTCCAACTCCGCCTACCGAGACTACCGGCATAATTGAACGATCCGCTCCTAGTACAACGCCAGGTGGTGGTTGTTGCAACGTCATATTCGCTATGTAATAAAAATTTTCATATTAAAATATTGTCAAATAATTTTTATGTTTATATTTCATATCAATAATTCTTTATCTCGATATTCGTAACATAAATGTTGTGTAATAACTTGAATAAGTGTTCTTACTCATGATAGGCTTAGTCTGTATTTGGGACGATTGCACTTGTTGATACTGTTGTTGTAATTGCTGTTGTTGCTGTTGCGTATGTTGCTTCTGTTGTATGAAGACTGGCTGTTGCTGTATCGTTGGTTGGGTTTGTTGTTGCTGCTGTTGTGGAGGTTGTATCGGCTTGCCACGACCTTTCCCGATAATGTTGTTACCTTTACCCTAGATATTTAATAAATAATGATACTGCCATGTATATATGAAAATTATCTACTATTTTATACCATTGTTTTTACTATTATGCTAACAGATGCATAATTATGGATTATTATTTATTGTCATTTAGTCATTATACAAGAGTTATAGTGTTTAAGCATCAGGATATTGATCATGTAACTTTTTTCCTAGAGCGGAAACATGCAAATTGTTTGTATATATACGAAAAGTACAAATTGTATATATGTGTGTACATGTATATATATATACATAAAAAGTTTCACTTTTCACATTTTCGCTCTAGAGAAACAGTTACATAATCGATACTCTGTTGTAATATTCGAAATAATCTTGATTTATTAATTTTTTTTATTATTATAGAATATATTTTTATATATCATATAGATTCAAGATAAAAATTAAATATGTGTGTTGATAATTAATATAATAACCTGTGCTTGTACTGTAGCTTGTACTCCATAAACAGTTTGTGTAGAGACGGAACTGGCGGCCCGTATATTGGCAGCCTGCACCGCCAAAGACGACGGCAAGATACTCAATGGTCGCTGTATAGTTGTATTTGGTTTACCTTGTTGAGATTGTTGTTGCTGGATTTCCATCACTTTAGCAGGTTTTCCACCAGCTATCTGTTGTACACCTTGTATCTGTTGCTGTGTCGCGAGAGCTAGTCCAAGAAAATAATAAACACGACTTGTATTTATTATTCTCTATATGAATTTTTGTTCTTGTATTATAGGGAAAATTAAAAAAAAATTCAATCAATACTAGAAATTTAAAAATGCATATTACGGTCGAAACTGGATCTTCATTACTTTAAATAATTCAAATTTGAATGATTAGTATATGTACTATATATGCACTTGCATATTGTACCACATTGTAGTCTTTTCGAACTGTGCATCAAATTGTTTTTCCAGATTATAAACGCAAACTACAAAAAAAATTATAAACTGAGAAACTAAATTCTTATTAAAAAAAATATAATATTAATATAATATTTAGAAATATTAACGAATATGAAAAGCTGTGAATACTGACCATTGTGCGCCTGTATCGGCTGTGGACTTTGTATAAACATATCAGTTTGTGTAGGACCGCGAATGAATATTTGATTAGGCGCGGCAGTGAGCAGAGTCGGTTGTTGCAATCCGGTGGCCCATACTTGAGGTGCGAATTGCCAAGGCGCAAACTGCATACCGCCAGTTCTTCCACCTGAAGGTGTTCCAGTGGTGCACGCTGTATACTATTTAAAATGTAATATTACAAAACGTACAAATACAGCTAATAATATTTAAGAAATACGCTACGCAAACATAAGATATGTTTGATGATTTAGAATAAATGCTTCTTTGTTATTATATTTACCTTTTGTACTTGGTCTTGCTTATTTGTGGATTGCTGTTGTTGCTGTTGCTGTAGTGAGGGTGGTGGTTGTGGAGAACCTAATACTCCGAGTTGACCGAACACTAACGTCTGTCCGGCACCGGGAGCGGACGTGGGTACTGGTAAATAGCCGGCCGGAAATCCCGGGACTTTAGTGCCACCGGCATTTGGATGACCACCTCCTTGTCCAGGCGTGGATGTCGTAGCCAACATGTGAGGAGTCAATTGAGCTGCAGATTGAAATGGCTTTCCAGCTGTTATTACCTGTGAAATATGCATTATTTTTTTAAATTAGGAGCGCAAATCTAATAACTGTTAAAGAGAGAGATATAGTTTAGCGCGTATTAAACTTTTGATATAAATTACATCTTCAATAAAAATTAAAATGGATTGTACCTGTATAGAAGAGGGATTTATGCCTGCCGGATGGAGTGCTAAGTTTCCTGGCATCAATAAAGGTGCACCTTGAGTATTATACAATTGCTGTAAATGATAAGCTTGACTCTGAATCGGCTGTTGAATCACTTGGACCGCTTGTGGATGTGCAGCCATCGTAGTTATGGTGGTTGCACCTTGTTGACCAGATAATGTCATGGACACACCTCCTACTCCCTGTTGCTGCTGATGTTGCATCGACACTGCAACAGCTCCCTGCAACTTTTTTAACGACGAGGATAAAAGACTGATATGCTCGTGTGAAGATAAAAACTGAAGAATAAAAATAATGTGATAATTCAAAACATAATTAAATAAAATCAATAGCCAAATAAAATATAAATAAATATCAATAAATATAAAATTATACTATAACTACATGTTTATGTAAAATCATTTATAAAACAGAATTAAAGTATAACTTTAAAAATACAAATGAATAATTACTTGTTGTGGCATGCTGGCAGCAACTTGTGGCTGAACTTGTACTTGAGTAGGAACAACATTGTGAGTTCCATTATTTTGTTGCTGTTGCTGTGGCTGCTGTGGCTGTTGCTGCTGCTGCTGGACTTGTTGCTGTACCTGTTGTTGCACTTGCTGTTGAACTTGCATCTGTTGTTGCGACTGGACCTGCGGCTGTATCTGCTGCTGCGGCTGAACTTGCTGCTGCTGCACTTGAGGCTGTTGCTGGACCTGTTGAGGCTGCTGCGACTGCTGTACATGCTGTTGCTGCGGCTGGACATTCTGTTGTTGTTGCTGCAGATCATGAGTCGCGATCATCATTTGTTGCTGCGCTTGTTGTTGCGGCTGCTGTGATTGCGATTGCTGTGCTTGTGATGTCGAAATTCCAATCGGTTTAACATCTGTCATGTTTCCTTATACTTTTGCGTAATTAGAATACAGACGTTCTTTTAGAAAAAGGAACAGCTCTCGCTGATAGTATTCAATTGCAAATTACTCTTTTTCTTTGCCATTTTACATCCATGTTAATTTCAATCTGCCCATCATGCCGCACCTGCAATACATAGACAGATCAAAGGAAATAAATTTCTGGATACTCCAATCAGTTCTATTCTTTTTTCGCATGCTCCACGTAAGATACATACATCGAAGATATTATTTTCCTAGCTCTTAAAGTTTGCTTTATCGTTTATTAAAGCGAGATTTTGTATTTATTCATAAGTAAATAAGTAGTACAATTATATTTATGCTATTGGTAGAATATTTAAACTGCTTCTGCATTGTGTACACACAGCATTATTTATTTTCATGTTCAAATGGAAATATCGCGGTGGGGTGCCTACTTCACGATCGAACTCAGGCTCGAGAGTCGAGATATGAGCGTAAAGTAGCCATCGACGCCGCGCCATACATGTCGTTCGCGTCATAACCTTTGTCGACACTCGACAGATGAGTACGCGTACTTGTGGACCCGAGTCGGGATTCTCGCAAACGAAGCTACTGTACTGGTGCTCGGGAGTGAAGTGTGTCCTACGTTGCATCTTTTTCTGTTTCTCTCTCTCTCGACAATTACGCACGCGGAAACTTTTTCTCGATCCAGCAAAGTAAGTCTCTCAGAAGTTATCGATAATTCTCGTCGCGCTTCCCTGATTTTCGCCGCGCAAGAGTAACGCGCGAGATCAAACACGACGAGTCAAAGCATATATATGTTTTTGCTGATTCGCTCGATAACTCTGTCGTGTTAATGTCGTACCCGTTTGCTCTTTTCACTCGATTGAACGTTTTATCGTAATAGGCTCTCATCATTGGGAGAATTAAACCGAACGAATAGGTTATGTGAGGATGTCGCGGCTATATGTATATATATGTATCCGAACCAATAATTATGCTATATATTTAATACGTAATTTTTACAGAGAAACATCAGTATCTCTGTGATATTGAAAATACGTTTCGTGTAGCAATAATTTGCTGTAGCATAAATTTACGTTGGCAACGTGATAAAGATAATGCTGAATATCTTGAAATGCTTGAGCATTTTTAAATATGTAGACATACAGCGGAAGTAGTGATTTTATCACTGTTTTTCTAGAAGAATACAGACACTGCAGAATATTATAAAAATATTAATCGCTG
>Ga0157364_1006717_pt1 | contig 11859 bp, 7 predicted proteins | sample AttsexASBM2_FD_111476 | JGI IMG/M metagenome (GOLD analysis project Ga0157364, IMG submission 111476) | Fungus gardens microbial communities from leaf cutter ant in Ribeirão Preto, State of São Paulo, Brazil - Atta sexdens ASBM2 | ecosystem: Host-associated > Fungi > Mycelium > Unclassified ...
CACCCACCCACACAAAATGTATTTATTTATTTCATAAACACGCCACATTTAGAAGCAGATTATAATAAAAGTAAAAAGAAATTATGTTATTTTCTAATATTATTAAACGACTCAATATAAAATTTAATTATTGCTTAAACATTTTAAAGCAATAAATTTATTAAAACTTATAAAAATAAATATTATTACATCTTGTTGCAATATTTGCATAAATTACACAAAAATATCATGTAACATGAAAAATTAAATATTTTCGATATTTTTTATTTAGATATATTATGTCTTATATATAATTGAAAATAATATATATTTTTTGTTAATTCCAATAAATTTTCTTAAATCCATTCAGCTTAACAGAAAGGCGATACTCAAATGACATCGTTTAATATTTTGTACTGATATCTATATTTAGCATCTATTTTATTTAAACGTATGTTATAAGTTTATAAATTTATAAATATAATGCGCGTCAAAATTATAAAACAAATTCTAATAAGATTTTGCTCTAAAAAATTTAAGTAATATATTTTTTAACATTTTCTTTGCAATGTCTTTAATAAAATGAAAATATATAAAACGTATTTTTAAAAAAATATGTAAATTCTATATTATAATCATATATATATTCCAATTTTGAATAATAAATTTTGAAAAAAAACAAACCGATCCTGCCAGGATTCGAACCTGGAATCTTCTGATCCGTAGTCAGACGCGTTATCCGTTGCGCCACAGGACCATCGAGGCTTGGTATTGAATATGCACAGCTTTCTCGATTATCTAAATATCTCCACTTCAAATAATAGAATATTTATAAAACTAAATCAAATATGTCATGCGTTTTTTTATACAAAAAATAATTTTTTTGAAATATTCTATAAAATATTCAAAAGCTATAAATTCAAAAGCTAATATCACTGAAAATTTAATAATATTTAGTTATTATATTTGAATAATATTATCCATATAATTAAAAGAGAAACATAATTGAAGAATTTAACTTAAAAATTATTCAGATGATTTACAGTAATGCATCGCATTCTTAAACTCGTTTATAAGGTACTTCTTTAACAAATCCGGTATGGTCTAGTGGCTAGGATACCTGGCTTTCACCCAGGAGGCTCGGGTTCGATTCCCGGTACCGGAATCTTTTTTTTTTTCAAAAATTATTATACAAAATGAAATTTTTAATCAAATATATAGATAATATTAATTTTTGGAAATTTTGCAAAAATTATCTTTTTACAATTGATATAATATTCAACATAGTACGCGTGTATATAAGATTCTGTGCACGATCAATAAATACGGTCGCGAAGAAGAGTAAATAAGACGCGGTTATTGCTTTTCTCAACGAAAAAACTTTTTCCTATTACAAAAGACATGTCTACTATTCTCCAAGTCTGTCCCCAAACGGTCCCATTAACGCCTCGCCAAACAAGCCGCGTCGAACTGGAAAAAGTTACTCAATTAGAGTTCTGGGTCGTTCCGAAACTTGCTCCATACTCAACCGAAACTCAAATTTTTCCTTCTCCTCATGCACTGCTTTTTGTGCAACCACAAGCACGTACTTCTTTCGAAGTTAAGGGCACCGTGACCACCGTTGGTCGAACTTTTTTCGGCTTTATAAGTCGTATACGTAGCCACGATACAATAAGAAAAAAATGTAGGTGCGCAAAAAATAAAAAAAGATTCCAAAGATACGATTCCACTTCTCTCTTCATCAAGCATGGAAATATATTTAATTAGTTAAATTTATTAATTAGAAAATTTACAATATTACATTAAAATTTAATTTTTTTATTTTCTGACATATCAATATATTATTAATCAAAAAACTTATTTTATAATTTTAAAATAATTTTCGATAAAAAATAATATTTGGCCCATGAGGGGATCGAACCCGCGACCTTCGCGTTATTAGCACGACGCTCTAACCAACTGAGCTAATGGGCCAACTTGCCTGAAATGTTATCTTACAGGTTCTTACCATTCTTTCTCTTCTACTTTTACATATACATTTTATATATTTTTATGTATAGATTTTCTTAATATAAATAATTTTTAATAATTATTTTCGCTAAGACAGAGTTAGTTTATAATTACTTTATTTTTAAGAGAATAAGCAATTCGAATTAAATTTTTTTTTTAAATTAATGTGCAAATCAAGTAAAATTAAGATTAGAAATTAATTAAAAAAAATATGTAAATAATATATAAAAATACACAGTATAAAATATAGATTACAAAATATTTACGTAGCATTATAATTTTAATATTTCTCTAACAGTAAAATTAAACTTATTTTAATCTTACTTAAATAATTTATTTAAATCTTTTTAATTTAATACGATAATTTTATTAAAACAATCTAGTGTAAGAAATATTTGTTAAATATTTCTTAAATACCAATTAATCTATTCTAGAAGGAGATGTATTCGAGAAAGATAAGAGAGAGAGAGAGAGAGAGAGAGAGAGAAGCAAGATAAGATGTAAATATTATGTCGAATGTAATGCACAATAACAATCGAAAATATTGTGCAATGATACACTGAAAAAAAAAGCCTAAAAATAAATATATTTGAGAAATATATTTATTTCACTGAAATAAATATTTATTTAAATACGGGTGAAATAAAATTTTATTCTTAGTAAATAAGCTATTTTATTTTTTTTGAAATTAATGAGATATACTCAAATATACATTTCTGTGAAATATGTCTTATTTCACAGAAATATTTCATAGAAATGTATATCGTCATCACAATCAAATCACAATTCGTAAATAATATTTGCTTCGCAACATTTCGACATTTTTCTTTCAATGTAACAAGCATCATTGGACGCTGCCAGATAAAGAAATGGCAAATATTTATCAAAAATCGGAAGAATTTTATTTAAAAGAATAATATTGGTTGGACAATGGAAAAATATGAAAAACATTTAAATCATTGTATATCAATTATGCAAGGATTGTTTTTAGGTATTTAAAACTGAATGTTTTTTTAAATAAAGCGATTAAGCGTAATATTTTTAATAATAAAAAGGAGAAATCATTAAATTAGTACAATATCTATATACCACTAATTACAATATCTACATACTATAACATTAAAAAATATACGTTAATTTCATTCCCTTGGGTATTTTACAGTATTATATAGTTATGCGTATCTTTTTCTATGATATTTTGGCTCTCCAGCGATACCAAATACAGAGTAACGCTGGCACGACTGATAACTGCTTCAGCTTTTTGCTGCCTTGTACAACCCTAATAATTCTCTCTCTTTCTCTCTCCCTCTTTCTCTTGCAAAAAATATCGTCATGGAGTAAGTCTACAGGCTATCATAAAGTATTAAGCCGCTGCAGGTGTCCTGCATGACCCTACCACAGCGTCAGCAAATTTTCCTTTCTTTTACTTTCATACCTGCGTCCAGCAATCTGCTACCGTCTGGCAGAGCTTCAGAAAGAAGGAAGAATAACGTGTATGAACTTTAACAGCTATGGTTAATAAAGAAACATAGATGTAGGCATGATTATATATTGGTAGACTAATAGCATTCAAAATTCAATAAAAATATTATTAGCTAATAAAATATCCTACATACATATAATCTTTCTTTGAATTATAGTTGTAGTCGTCATTAATAGTCATTAATAGTCATTAATAGAATTACTTCATTAATAGAATTCGTATATTTTCATAAAAATTATTATCTCTTTTTAGAGATAATAGTAAGATTCGATTTAAATTCTCAAAATTATTATGTATAAATAAAATTTTATTCAAATACAGTGTATATTTTTCTCATACTTTTGTAAAGTTTTTATAGTTATATGTATAGCTACGTTAAGAGAATCACAGAATTAACATAACAATAAGTATATATATATATAAAAATCTTATATATATATATATAAAAGATTTTTAATTGACGGAAATAAATTAAATAAATAAGAATAATAAAATGAAGTAATAAAATTCCGGATAAAAACATACTTTTTCGTCCAAATGCTTATGTCAACACGCGTTAACAATGTAAAGTGCCAAATAACAAACAGTTTAATAACATTTCAAACGAAGTATCCCAGTTGCAATGAAAAAAATACGCGTCACTGTCGCAAAGTTCAAACGAAGTATTTTCATTTGCGTGAGTAAATCGCCATAAAATGGTCAGGCAAAAGCGATCGGACAAACTGACCATGTTTGCCATCGACTCGATGCTTGCAGCATCGTCCCAGTTACATCGTAAAACTGTCGTTTTTTGGTTCAATCTCGACTAGCCGAGACTAAATTGAAGCCCGTCGCATATCTCGATTTAACTTATACATATACATACACATACATATGTACGTATATATATTATATATCTATATATGGGAGTGTGTATATGCGCGCGCGCGCGCGCGCGCGCGCGCGCGTGTGTGTGTGTGTGTGTGTGTGTGTGTGTATATATATAAATATATATGACTGATTCCGCAGGGGATGAAATCGGACTCAACTGACGTGAAACGAAAAAAAAAGAAAAAAACATGTTCAAACTGTTATCTTTACGAAAATACGCAAAAATTGGCAAAGTTATTTTATTGTTATTTTCTTTTTAAAACAGAAAATTGCAATTTTAATTGGTCTCACTTTAATCCTATTCCTTTTACATTCAATATATATTATTATATTATTTTCATATTAAAATGACTATTTAAAAAATAAAGTCTGTAACAATAAATCAAATATAGACAAATAGCATATTATTTTTAACTAAATTAAATGTTAAATGTACGGCGTATATAATTGTAAATTCGTCTTAAGAAAAGAGTGAAGAGTACGAGTAAAAAGCATGAGATAATTAATAGTGATACTTGTCCTCTACCATTTCGTATTTGGTCGAGTGACGCGACGGGTCGATTGGGATTGTCGAGAAGGTGAAGGGAATCGAAGAGTGCAGACCTCAACGGTCCTCGAACAATCAGCGACAAATGCCACTACTTGGGTGGCAACCTTCCACCTTGCTCTTCTCCACTTTCGTCTTACCATGATTCTCGCTGTGAAATTCATTTCTGGAATCGCGACACGAATTTCTTATAGTACAAAAAAAGTCCCTGTATCTTCGTGCGACTTTCACAAAAGACATTGATAAAAATGTCACCATTAAATTCATACGGAATTCACTGTCCTAATATTGAATAAAAACTGAGTTTTAGATAATATCATACAGATTAAATCGTTCGATGAGAAATGGTTACACAGAAATGATGCAAGTATCATTTCACTATACATTAAAGTCATCATTGAATAAAAAATTGCCGGAAGAGCACAATTTTTTCGATCGCAAAAAGTAATTATTCACAGACCGCGAGTTTCCATAGTGCGGAACAAATTTTTCTCGCGCTAACTGAATTATAACGCATGCAACCGTGCGGATTATTCCAACGCGTAGTTCATTTTAGCAAGATGTAAACTAGACAGATGTAATTCATTAAATAAGGAAATTAATATCAATTAGAGAGCTGTACCAAGAATCCGTAGTTCCGAGATATCCCAGAGATATTTCGCATTATTTTTACGAGATTCTGATGGAAGACACTTAAGATTGCTGTTTTATCGAACGTGATAATTGATAAAGTACGTAATCGCATAAAACAACATGTAATTATTTCTTTAATAAGACGGATTTCTTCAATAATAAACTTTGTTGTAATTGCAGAGAAATTAGTAGTTATTAGTGCGACACAAAAGATTGAACGACATATAATTATCTTATGCAGAATTTTGTGTGTGTGTGTGTGTGTGTGTGTGTGTGTGTGTATGTGTGTGTGTGTGTATGTGTGTGTGTATTCTGTATATAAAACTGAATACATGAATCTTAATGTAAAACCGTAAATGTGTGATATATGTATAAAATTCAAATATGATGGCGCGTCTTTTTTTAGAATTATAGTAAATAGAAATCATTAAATAGAGATAGATCATAAACATTAATCGTGTATAATAATTTCTGTATTTGTTAAATCTATTTATGATACTTTTTTTAAATCTCTATACTTTATTATTGTATATGAAAATAAATTCGTCCGAAACAGAATCATCCAATTTTAGCATCTAATTTATATTTATTTATACAGAAATAGCGTATATTGAGAATAAATTGTACTACACTTTATGCATATATTGATTACCTTTTATCGCTGCTTATCAATATTAAATATAAATATTTGAAAGTTAAATATCATTCGTTCAATAATTGATACCAGCTACATATAGAAATAAAAATAATTGTGTATCTACAATTGATAGGCTATGATGTCAAGGTTTCCTGCAGCATAAACAAGATATATTTAGCAAAAAATGTTATTACATTTCTTGAGCTAAATAATTTACATCAGCTGAACGATATCATAAATGACAACACAATTCGATACGAATTATTAAGCAAAAAATGTTATCATATTTCTTGATAGCTAAAAAACTCACATCAGTTGAATAGTATGATAAGTAATAACGCGAAATTACATTCGACACGAGGCTTGTCGAGCCATGTTATCGCTGGAAGCGACTGTAATTAAGGCGAATTTATGATGTGTCCTCTTACAACCTGAGGCTCTCAAAAGAGCATGGCAACGTGCACCGACTGATTTCACAGCGCACTTGCGTGCAACAGAGGCGTATTTCAAAAAACGGCGTCTATCATGTGACCTTAAATTTATACTCGATTACGGCTTATTACGGATAAGCACGACCAACCGGATGCCTTCCCAGTTAGAGACGACATCTCGTCGAGACATTTTTCACTCCCGAGAAAAGTCTTACGAGTGCAATTATGTTTTCCCCGATGTTTCGGTCCCTTCTGCCTCCTGCGGCGCCTATTACTGACGAGAGTCATTAGATGCGCGTCAGATGATCCGTAACAACACTCATTATTATTCACGGCCGACACGAAGGCCGATGTTCGCAATGTGATAATGATGATTATGAAGATTCATAGTGTATACGAAAGCGAAAGATTTATTTTGTTGACGTTTCGATGATTAACAATATGTCTAAGGCTTATCGCGTATTCTTTCAAGCAAAATATTAAAAATGAAATTATTCTCTTTGATGAAAATTTTTTTATTACACATTATATAAAAAAATTAGTCCTTTGCGCAGTTAGAAAATTGATTTGTGTTAAAAAAAAAGATAAATATGTTAGCAAGTATTGTAATATACATTATGTAAAAAATTAACAAAAACACAATTAACTGACACAATTTGTAAGCAAATTATGAAAGCATATTTCTTCAGTAAAACATTTTTAACATGTTAAATTAATACGTTACAATAAATTTAACATTTATATTTGTTAAACAAATTTATCTTCATTTATTAAAATTCAAGTTTTAAAATAAATTATGTTTATATATGTTATATATGTTATATATCCACTTATTCATAAATTTTACTTAACTTTAAGACATGTTGAATATTAATTTAACTCAAAATATTCAAACACAATCACGTTAAATTAAACATATTAAAAATTCGACATAAAAATTTTAACAAGAATCGGTTTCAACACAAATACAAAATGTTTTTTACCGTCAATAATTACTATTTTCTATCTTTTCTCAACTTTGAAACAGAACTGATAAATAATTTATCTTTATATAAAATCGATTTGCATCAGTAATATACGATCGAAATGTGCGTGCTTAATTGCGCGAAATTCATCGTGAAAAGAAGAGTAAAAGGTGCGGAAAGGGAACAAAGCAAGGGATGCACTACGTGCGATTACACCTATTTGATATGCCGCGACACTCAAAACTCGTACATCACACTTAACCGTTGAATATGGAACAGTCAGTCCTGGCAACGGGCGCATCCAGCATGCATATGTAGACCGCAATTATGGCCGTTAACTATCGTCGGCACGCACGCCGAGCACGAATTTTCTATTTCGCCATGGAGCCTCTCATTTTTTTCCCTTCAAATATTCGCTAGCATCATGAAAGAGGCTTCCTCTTTTGCTATTTCGACAGTTATAAATAATATAAAGCACATTTTACAAAATGTACACATTAAAGTAAATTTTTGAAGTTTTCTGTTAACTAGCTTTAAAATTTTTGGCATTTTTATAAAATAGAACAAGAAAACAGACAAAGAAAGAATATTATTTATCAGTTAGCTTTCTTTAAACTCGTGTCAAAATATCTAAATCTTTTTTACAATACTATTAAGGATTTGATTGTGAAATTTGTAAAAAGAATATCTAATTTTTATATATATATATATATATATATATATATTAGATGCGCAACTTAATTCTCGACCCCTAATTTCAATCGATGTGATTACCTATTTAAATTTATATATCTTTCCCGCCGTATAGTCATATTGAAGCGCTATTTTTAAGAATAATATAGCTTTTAAACGGACTGTAATTGTTGATGGTTGTACTAATCTAACTTAAAAAAAAAATCGTAAAAGCAAAGTCATTCAAAATGCAACATTTGAGGCATTGCGTACTTTTTGCTTTTCAATTGAAAAAAAGTGAACCACAGAAAATGATGAATCTGTTCGGCTTTGTGTGTATGGGGGAGCATGTTATTTCCTACAGTATCTATAAGAAGTGGTTCCAGCAATTTAAGAATAGAAATTTCAATGATGAGAACAACCTGAAAAGTCAACAATGACTTTTTTCCAAAATGGAATTCGACAGCTCTCCAAAAGATGTGCATAAATATGAAAGCAAAGGAGATTACTTCGAAGATTAATTATTCTGCTTTTTATAAATTAATTAGCAAAGTTCAATGAAAAAGGCCGAGAATTAAATTGCGCACCTAATATTATATATATGTGTGTGCGTGCGCGCGCGCGTGCGTGTGCGTGTGTGTGCGTGTGTGTACATAAGTATATAAAGAGATTCATTCTTCATTGATAATTTAAATGTATAATACATACAATAGTAAAAAGATAATATAAATTATCTTAATTAAGACAAATAATCTTATACATTGCGTATATCTCAGCACAATGGCAGATAAGCGTACAAAAAACTCCAACATTTCCAAGCTCTCTCTTTTTCGCACAGATCGCCTTCAACATTTATTTCGTCTCGAGACTCCGTGGACGATGCAGGTGCAGTTTATAAAAAAAAGGAAACAGGTTCGTACACCATCAGTACCACCGTCGATGAAAAAAAGAAAAGAAAGAAAAAGGAAGAAAGAACAAAAGTAAAAGAAGAGACGCACATTCGTACTTGCGATGTTTAGGACAGGATGCGATTGATGTAGTCGTGAAGAGAGAAGGGGGAAAAGAGGGGGTAGTTGCAGAGGGAAAGCCGGATGGAAGCAAAGAAGAATGTCCCGTCTCCGTGTCGCCGCACCCAATAACACGCGGGTAATCACGATTTAATAGCTCAATAACATCCGCCACTGTGCCCTGCCACGGACCTCGAAACAATTTATCGGTCCCGCCAGTCAATAAATTCAGTTTTTGAGTTGTATACGGGCCTGACCGGTCCCGCGAGAGCAGGCCATGAAGCGTTTAAATCTCAAAGCGAACGCATCGAATTCAGACTGGCGAATTTCAAAATAACGCATATAAATTATCGAAAGAATAAATATCAGTTCAAGTTTCAAAATATCAGTATCTCCCTCCCTTTTTTTTATGATACCAATCTTTCTAATTTCACGGTATGCTAATAAAATCGTGAAACATACGTAATCACAACATATTTGTTGATATTACGAGAAATAAAAAATATATTAGTTATTGGATTATATAAAATTGCATTCTATTTCCAAGTATTTTCCCATATAAGTTTATGTAAAAAGAGTAAACTTTTTATATTAAAATGAACAGAGAATTAACAAAAAAAAAAGGGATAAGATATCTGTTGACTGCAAAATGTGTTTGTATTAAAAAAAAAAATTCCTCCCCGGCGGGGAATCGAACCCCGGTCTCCCGCGTGACAGGCGGGGATACTGACCACTATACTACCGAGGACTTGTTGAATTGATTCTTCTCTTATTATAGTCTACGAATATGTCAAGATATTCCTATTTCATTGTCTCAATTTTTGTAAAATATTTTATAAAAAAATTTTTTAACATTCATGTAAACAAATATAAAATATTTAATGTTCTTTAAACTTAATTTTAAAAAGATTAATAAAAACAAGAAGATTAAACATGTCTTTCTAATATTAATAAATATCTATATTTATAAACTATATATTTTAATTTTAACTTTAATATAGATACATATGTACATGTTTATATATTTCGTAAAGAAACATCTCACTACATAATGATTATATAATAATGGAACTTATATATATATATGGAACGTAAATAATGGATGTTTTGGTTAATATACTCGCTTATCATGGGGGAGACTAGGATAGACGATTCCTTTCTTATCAAGGAAATTTTTTTTTCATGTTATGAATACATAAGTTGCGTCTTGCAGACGCAACATTAATTTTTCATTATTTAATTCACCTAATCTCATTCGTAATTGTTAAATCAGGCAGAAAACGTGCAACTGTGAAATACACATTTGTATGAATTACGACCGTATTGTTAAATTATGCATATTATTTTTTCAAAACATGTCATGTCTACTTTGTAATTACGCAAATATCAAATCATATATAATCACAGTCGTTTAACGTTGTCTAGTGGGTTTAAAAAAAATTAATTTAATCGCTATAATTAAGATTATTTTCATACAATAAGAACGCGTTGCAATGATAGTATTTAAAATTTACAAAATTATTTCAGGATCGAAACTATTTTAAAGATAGATTCGGAGATAAATTTTCCAAATTCCTTAATGAATAGAAAGAAGTGTACCGTGTATAATTTATGATAATTCATAATCCATATCTAGATGACATAGAGAATATCTAATTAAATATGTATTTCGTATTTACATTGTTCATGTTTCATTGAATCGCGATCACGTCATTGCAATCTTTTGCAAGAAAGATGGATTAAATAACAAGTCGGATGTCATAAGTCGCACATTAAACGCGAATAAGATTCGCCATCGGTCTCGTCTTGTAAAAACAAAGACACATGATGTTCATAAGAGCAGATTGTTAATAGTAGTTCTGGAACAGTAATAGTAACAGAATATTGCGACACGACGCAACCATTTCTCATCTTGTGTCACGCTCGAATTTGCACGTTTATGCTGTCTAGTTATGCGCGCGAAACTGCCGGTGATATGTTTATCGATTCGTTAGTGTGACTCGTTGGGGTTATAAACTACTTTGTCGTTTAACTAATGATTGTTGTGATGCCAGTTTGCGAATCCGGCAAATCCCGCTTGGGAAAAGCGAAAATAAGCAACTGCTTTATCAAATTAGTGTATGATCATTTTCCTCTCTCCCTCTCCCTCTCTCTCTCTCTCGTTCTCGCTCTTTCTCTCTCTCTTTTTAACATTTTCATGACAAAGCGTTTGTTGCACAAAGTCAAAAATATAATTTTAATATAAAAATGTCTGATTTATTCATGTAACAGCAAACAAGTACCCGTTGAATACTAAATACCAGAGGCGATCTTGCTTCACAAATATATAACTACCTGTCTATAAAATTCTGTTTTAAAGCACTTGAATTTAAATACCCAATATATATTGAAGCTAATATTTATGTATTAAAATACAGCTGATTTTTTACATAATAGATACAATTAATTTATAATCAAAAGATATATGGATATAAATAGGTAGATCTTTTAAATTCTAGTTAATATCTCGACAAACAAAATATTGGCATAAATATCGATAATAAAGCAATATTGTAAAGAATTATTTATAAGTCTATTGTACAATATGTAAAACTACCTATTTATAAACACACACACACACACACA
>Ga0157364_1006718_pt1 | contig 11858 bp, 4 predicted proteins | sample AttsexASBM2_FD_111476 | JGI IMG/M metagenome (GOLD analysis project Ga0157364, IMG submission 111476) | Fungus gardens microbial communities from leaf cutter ant in Ribeirão Preto, State of São Paulo, Brazil - Atta sexdens ASBM2 | ecosystem: Host-associated > Fungi > Mycelium > Unclassified ...
TCGCAGCTGCAATTTCTAGAGCAATGCCGGTCGGTGGGGAAACGCTAACGCGTTCGTGAACTATCGCAAGTTTCTCCTGACGCATTTATGTACGTCACATAAGAAACTAACTTGGAAACTCATCCATTGATCTCCGCTGGACGCACGATAACTTACGTAATTGGGATCGAAGGGGTGAATTGCGGCCCTAACTGATCACCAGGAAACGTACAGCGAGATGTTGATTTATTACCAGGATGCCTAGGCGCGGAGAAATTATTTGCGCTTTGAACAAGAGACAAAAATCCTCTTGTTCCGACAAGCATCAGTCGATGGTAGTTATCTTATACTAACGAGTATTATCTAATGAAAGATATCGTATATTTTTATCGTCCCGTCGCGATCGACGTGTCGAAAATTGCAAGTCGTGCTGGAACTGTTAGCGACATTGTCTCGTGCACAGGTAATCGGAGAAAGTCGTTGACCCCGTTAGGACCCACGTGTCGGCCAGTATGCACTTGCGACAGGAGGATCCTGAATCGACAGATTTTCTGCCGAATTGGCGGAAGTGATGTCGAAAACAGCAGAGCGTCGTTCGTCGACCCGGACTCGTGATCCTCGGATCTCCTCAAAATCACGAGCGATACGTGACAGTATGTAGTTTCTTAATCCGATCCTCTACCTCTCGCCGTGAGTCACAGCTACACATAAATTCAGTTCTCTTCCTCACCCCTTCCGAAAAAAGATTCAGAGTGTTTGGTAACAGGTGGGAGAAAATTTGAGGAGTCATTTTAAATGATAAAATAAAATGGAAATAATACAAGAATAATAAAATTGTGATCAAAGCTTTGTTTTTTTTTTCATGTGAAAATTACCTAAGGCACGTAAATGTTTCAACACTTTTAATTGAAAAGCCACCAAATTTTCTTATACTTGGGTTTAATTTTATAATATTCTTCGAAAGAAAATAATATTCTTATTTTGAGTATACAAGGTGTAACCGAAATAACGCCCATTAACCATATAATATTCCTAATAAAAAAACTAAGTCGAAGAGTCCTCTAGCATTTTGCAATTTTCGCAATAGTTAATGAGATGTAAAAAAACAATTAAATCGATGTATAAGACAATTTTAAGATATCTTTCCGTGAAATATTTTGAAGAGTTTTCTTAAAGAAAACTCTCAAAAATATGTTAAAGTTGTTTTATACGTCGATTTTAGACATTTTGCTCATTGAGCAACTAAAAAAAATTATAAAAATTGCGAAATGGTAGAGGACTTTTCGTCTCACAATCAGTTTTTTTGTCAGGAATAGCCCATTATGATTAGTGGGCGTTATTTCAGATACACCCTGTATAATAATGATGAGTGTCTCTGAAGCTTGTAAAATGAGATATTAAGATTATTATCAAGAAAGTATACTTTGTTAAAAGGAAAAGAAAGTAAATCGAGCAATCATTTTTCTTAACAATAGAATGATATTCTTCTACGTAACCTATATTTTCTCGTCATTATAAAACGTGAATTACGCTCATATCATATTTATATTTGCGATCGTAACTCAGAACTCGGATAAAATACTTTTTAAATTCGCGAACTCGAGTAATCTCTAATAATAGCTGTAATGCTGGAGACGCAATCGCGTTGCATTTCCGCGGTAAGTTATAGATAAAGCTGCATTACACGTCGAAAGTTCAAATTACGTATGCGTAAACAAGAAGAAGAGGGAAAAGCATGAAATTATGTCAGGCAACGAGACCGGGTGCAGCTCGTTCCTGGGCCCTTGTAACATGGTGTCCGTTATCCTTCCCTTTCCCCTCCCCCCCCCTTCTCTCTCCGCGTTACGGAACGTTAAGCAGTTATGAAATACGCTTATAAGGGAGCGAGTTGCTTTCTCGCGCGCTCTCGTCCCGTTTCCGAAGAAAGTTTCCACGGCAAGTGCACATTCGTATATTTGAAAGTCTCCTCTCCAATCGGTCAGCGCTAGTCGCTCTTCCCCGTCGTGCAATTCTATTCAGCTCGCGATGTATGAGAGCGAGCGGATTAGTCTGCGTGATAAGTTGAGAAAATCGATGGAATCGCTCCTTGATCGCAGATACGCGACTCAGGTTTCTAAACGAATGGGATTTGTAACTTGAATGATAAGCAGGAAAGTGTATTCAATTGAATATTATTCGATTGACTTCTTGATCCTAAAATAAATAGACTTAAATAAATAATTCGTGGAATAACGTCGTGTTGCAGACCTAATTAACGAGGTATATATTTAATCTAAACATTTTTTAATGGCTGCCATAAAGTTTTCAGTCAATAAGTAATTTATTTTATTACTCAGATAATGAAATCTTTACAGTTAAAGATCCGATATATAAATAGTCGATATATTCATTAGTATTTAAATTAAATCGGAATTCTCTTAAGTTGATTATAACAAGCCTTTGTAAAAATGTATACTGAAAAGATACCAAATCTTAATAGATATTTGTTTGAATAGTTCTGAGTAAATATTTTCTAAATATAAATACATATTCATTTGATACAAAATCATTAGTTTGATTTAATTATTTTTTATTGATTAAATATTTACCATAAGTATAAATGTTTACTTATATTATTCAAAAAAAATATTAAGATTTAGTAAATTTGTTTTTCAGTACACACTTTTTAAGATATCCTGTTATTTAATATCACTGTGTTCCCATTAGTTATAAAAATATATTGTGTCGACAATGAGGATAAGAAATTTGAAAATGATGACGTGGATGATTCAAGTTAAATTTGATCGCAGCCAGATTATCTAATTTCTACATAATTTATTTGATCACGTTTGCAAGTAAATTACGTGGAAATGCGCTTCGAGAATTCTGAGAGAAAATTGCAGGGTGCATGACAGCCCGCGCGTGTTCATCCGTGTTTTCGTACGTGGAGACGTGTGTCGTTCACCGCGAAAGAGAAACCGCTCGAGCGGTGCATTTCTTATTACACGAGCATGGCGTCGTCGTATATTATACCGATCGGTCAGGACATTGGCCTTCCACAACGCGCGGTCCCCGACTCGACTTTTATGTAACTCACTCCGCGCCAAAGCGAAACGCACGCTAACCTGCCCGACGCCACCGCTAATCGGCCTGGCTTTCACGAGCGATCGCTCACGAGATCGCGCGTATCTGCGCGTATTAATGTATATTGCGAATCAATTAGGTGTATTTAGTATGACGGGCGTGTATGCGTTAATATGACGGCGGTCAAGCAAGCGGAACACTATTCTGAACGTGGGATAATGTCCGACGAATGCAATCGCGTTTATCGGTGCAGTTAGTGAGATTAACGTTATTTTCGCTCTAAACGATCTTTTTTAAATTCCTGGATCTGTATTCCGTAATTCGTTACGACAGTAACGGTATCGTTACATTGTCGTTACGCAGATGTAATATTTTATATGGTGAAAAAGCTACGCAACTACAATGTCATAATGAGTTACAGAATACAGGTCCCGCTCGCGATTAACTGATGCAATGTGTGAGAATTTGCACTAGAAATTAGATTTTTTTTGGAACTCAATGATAGAATACACTGAGAGAAAAATGTTTGATATTTGTGACTATACTTTCATGGTAAAACACGGATTAAAGAATCAAATTTACATCAATTCTTTTATTTTCTTTGTTCAATATTATTATATTATTTTAATTTAAAAAATATCTAATCCAGATCTGTGATTGAATTGTGGTTAGTTTCAAAGTAAACAGCGTTCATATCAATGTAGTGAACAATAAATTGAGTCAAGTTGAAACATTTTTTTTTAATTAAACTGTTTAACTCTTAATTAATGTTTAATAACTGTAATTGTTTAGTTAAATATTGAGTAGAAGCAATGGGTAACCTACAGGAATAATTAAAAATAATTCAAATTGATTATAATTTGACATTATGAATTTAACAGACACTATTAAGTTCAATGTTAAATTATACTCAATTTGAGTTATTTTCGATTATTCATATAGATCCCTATTGCTTTCACTCAACATTTCGTTGATTTAACTAAAACAGTATAGAATTATAAATATAACAATTGTTATTAATATTACAGCAGTAATAATTATAAAAATGGAGCTCTTAATTATAATTATTTTTACTACACAGTTATAGTCATTTAATACTTTTACATTTAATACTTTTCTCTTTGTGAATTCATAACTGATTTTTGCCGTTTCCGGCATCCGGCAATCTCGATCCAAGTTCGTCTAAAAATCGCGCAATAGGTTATCTAAATCGCGCTCCTTTAAATGATCAAGTAATAAGGTTAATTTATAGATCCCGGATGTCTCAATGCTCGCAAACGAGCGTACATACGGTACATCGTGGATGGTTATAGAGCGGAGCTCTTTCCGACTTACTCGAGCGGATTCTTACGCACCGCAATCGTAAGAACAAGCGCCGGCACACACTATTACACGCTATTACACGCGGTAGCGCTTTGATAACTCTATATAAAACGGATGCGCATTACGCGCAAACTTGCGTGCGCTGCGCTCGTATATGCGCAGTCAAGCGCACATGACATCATATTTCATATTATGCATTTGTAACCATTTGCTACCTTGTTTGTATATTTACAGGCATCCTGTATTACGCATATGAGGTGTCCCTGTCTTTATTTTTTCAAATGCACCTCATGCGAACTTTGTGCGATCAATAATACGATCAGTCACACTGGCAGTATTATAACTTTACGAAGATAGAAAAACTTTGTAACACGCAGTCGTTTCATGAAATATTGATTTAAAAGTCCTCTCGCCAACTGTAGATGATTTGCAATTTTTTTGTGTTAAAATTCAGAATACTGTTCTATTTGTAATTATTTATGTAAATTGCAAAAACGCGTCCCTGGAAAATTATTCTCAGAATTTTTCATATAATTTTTCAGAATTTCTATATAATTTTATAACTTTCTCACATTTTTTTTTACGAATTGGAACATTTCTCAGAAAACGTTTTTTCTCAGAATTTTTCATATATTATATTAATTATAAAATGTCGTAAGATTTCTAAGATTTTTTGTAAGTATTTCTGATGAAATGTTGTAAAATCTAAAAAATTAAAAATATATTTTTTAAAAATTGTGGAAATTTCAAAATATTTCAGAATTCACTTTTGTGAAAAATTCTGAGAGAAAATGTAAATGTTCTTTCCGAATATTTCTGAGTATTTTTAAAAAAATGTTCCAATTCGTATAAAAATTATGAGAAAAATTTTCATCAGGAGTACAAAAAGTGTTCGAAGAATCAGATATATATTCCCTAAAACTTTTCGAGTAAATTTCACTCTTAAAGGTTGAAAATTGAGCTACTCTTTTTCAGGACTGGTTCCATTTTCACTCTTTAGAGCGAGATTCCATTTAAACAAATTTAGAACGTATAATATTACAAAATTAACATACGCAAAATGTACGGCACATAGAATTATAAATAGATTCCTTTTGAAATCTGATGAGAAAAAGAAAATCATTCAAAGTGCGCTCAAGATAGATGTAATTTTCAATACTCATCAAGATCAAGAAATTCAAGAAATCATATCTTGGTTTTGTCTTGAATCAAAACAAGATTAAAATAAGAAATTGGAAATTGATTTCAAGACAAGATAAGAAATTGTTATCAAGATTTTTTTGACAATAAGTTCAGAAGTCAAGAAATTTCTTGAATTTCCGTGACAGTCTTTATTTTTAATACTTTATTATTTTAATATTTTATTATTTTATTTCTGATTTGAAAAGTTTTGAATAAGTTAGGTTTTAACATTTTCAATTGTATTTATTGGTATTTATAACAGGTTATAATATAGAAATGTATATTCATACATTTTCACTAAATAGTAAAATAGCATTATTGAATTGATTATTGAAAAAGTGAAATCCCTATCTATGATCTAATCAAATTAAATTATATTCACCAATACATCCTTGTTGTACCAGATATTAATCTTTACATTTATGTAAAGGAATATATGTAAAATTAATATTGCGAGATTACTTGCAAATATGTATATTATGTATCTGCGTACTTCTACTAATAGTATCAATTAAATCAGGAATGATTAAAATATAGTAATAATAATAATTATTATTATATCTAATAATCTGAAATAGAGTTACATTTGGCAGTAATCTCATGATATTAAAAATGATAATTTGAGAAATATTTTTAAGCTTTATTAATAGATTTGTGCATAATAGACATTATAGGCACACTTTTAAACCATGAATTTAAACATCTCGTAAACTACGAGACGACTCGACATTCAATTTGTACCTATGTTTTCTTATTATCTCTTACGACGTGACGTAATCAAAGAGCCAGGACTCTGCTTAAAAATCAAGAAATTTCAAAAAATTCAAGATTCTTGAATTCAAGACAAGAAATATAATATCAAGAAATAGTCAAGACAAGAAAAACGAAATTTCTTATTTTGAAAATCAAGACAAGACAAGAGATGTTGTCTTGATGAAACACCAATTTTCAATAATTTTCGTAGAATTCGATAGTATTGACAGCGAATTCGGATCCCTCGGTTAACCTTTTTCTGATTTTAACAGACGACATTTTAACAGGCCTCAGCTTTCGAATGCCACGCAATACACGCGTTGCGGCACGCGTGACACTGTCCATCGCGCGCGATCGGCTTATCTCGCGCACGTGCGCACACGCGTGTGTCCCTCCGTTTCTTCCTCTCCTCGTAATTCGTTCTCGTCCTCGGGGAGTTTTCTCTCTTTCTCTCTCTCTTTTTTTTCTCCCTTTCTCTCGCGCAGCACGCGCGACGAGTAACGATATCCATGCCGAGGCTTGTCTCGTTGCGGTGCGCGATGCGAGCCAAGACTCGTGATTATTTTGATCCTTTATGCTTCCTTCCCGGAAGACACACGAAGCACGCGCGGCAGAGAATAATTACAACGCGAGCGATGGGAGCTTACGTAATTTATCATTGTTCACGTTTGCCTCACGTTTAAACGCGCGGCGACGGCTTTGAGGAGTTTCACACTGAAGAGAGAATCTGATTGATATTTAATTCTGGTTGATAAAGGATATATCAGAATTTTCTGATGATTGAATCTGTTGCAGTCCATTCTAGTTGACATAATCAAATACTTTCTGATTGATTTGATGAGAATTTTTTGCTTCGTTTATTTTCAGATATTTTTTTCAAATGCAGGTTTATTGCTCGGTTATAATTAATTCCTTATTTATGTCATAAAATTGTACAATTAATGAATTAATTATACAATTTTATAGCATTTTATCACAATCAGCGAGCGATGATTTATAGAACATGCTAGAAAAATGTTTGGTTGAAAACAAAAATAATTCTCTAATCAATCAAAATTTTCCGATTATCTCGATTAGAATTATAACAAATTTCATCACATGGAAGCAAACGATAACAAGCGGATATAAAGTCATCATGACATCAAAATGATTTTAAAATAATTATTAGCCCCCTCCGTCTGTAATCTGTCCTTTTTAGCGACATTTCGATCATCATTTTTGTTCAAATTTCAATTTTTATTAAACAAAGGTTTCAACATTTAAGTTAAAAAACTATTTGGTAATGTAATAGAGATGTTGGGAAGTAATTCTGAATTTTTTTACATTTTTTTGAAAACCTAGAACAGTAAAAACTATAAGCTGCACAAAAAAGATCTGAACTGCAGACAGAGAAAAAAAAATACGATTGCAGACGGAGAATTAAAAATTACTTTTTTTTTATCAATGACAATTCATTTTAACGTTATATTGACGTTACCGTGATTTGTTGTTTTGCTTGGTAAATCAACGGATTAATTTAGTTCAATCGATCGTTTAGATCGATTAAACTATTTCTTGACGATAACGCCGCCGATTCTCTTCGTTTCTTTTTTAGGCGAGATCTTCCACATCTCTCTGTTTCTCCGAATCTCTGACTTTTAAATTTTCTGTTTATTTACTTATATTTTGCTAGTAAATATTAAAGAATTGCAAATAATATTCAGAATAGAATTCTATTTGTATTTCTTTATGTAATGTATAATGCAAAAAATGTGTTTGTAGAATCAGATACATAAAATATGATGTTTAAAGATGTATAAAACGTATGTATTGAAATACATACGTATACTTACGCGAAATATGCGGCATACAAAATTATGAACAGAATTCTCTCCTGGAAAATTTGATAGAAAAAAATAAATCGTCTAAAAAGTTAAAGATAAGAATAATATTTATAATAATTGACTCAAGAAATAACACACATACTGTAAAAAAATTTATTAAATTTTAATAAATAATTTTAATAAATAATTTTAATAAATACTTGTTTGAATAATATTAACTAAACATTTATTTAAAGTAACATACTTTACTCAATACAAATGTGATACTTAAATCAAATTAATGGTTCTTCTTTATAATCAGTAAATATTTAGTTAGTACCATTTAAATAACTACTTATTAAAATTCAGTAAATTTTTTTCCAGGGTGCAACTGCTGCAATGTTTTATCCGATCTTTTTTCGCAAGTGCGATAATTTATCTCGGCGTAAATTATTCCAAGTCGATCGACTCGGAGCTGCCGCTTCGATTACAACATCGATCGGCAGCGGTTGGCGCAGAAATGCTAATGCAATGCCGAGTTAGCATCGACACCTTTTCCAATTCTCGTCGCCTTCGTCATCGATATGTCGAGTGTCAACAACCTACAGCAGGATATATGCGAACGTAAACGCCTCTCCTCTCTTCGAGCTAATTTTACTTTCTACCGGCTCTCCGTTCGTGTACGCACCGCGTGACACGTTTTGATGCTTATTTTATAATTACCAACCCCCAGCCGTGTTCGCGATAATAACACGCCACCTGTTTGTGCTTACGTAAGCCTGCGATCGGCTTAGCGACCACTGTAATTAATGCCTAGAAGTACACCGAGTACAAGTCTCGATGAATTTCTTCGGACTAACTTATATTGTAATCCCCGAGGCTAATTTAAATTGCAATTATTATCCGCTATATCGCGCGTGCCTCAAGCTAGACGTGCATTAAAATAAAACTCGATTATTCGTTGTAAATATAGTTTCGCGCAACGTAACGCGTTATGAGGCAAATTTATAATGCGTCTAGGATTTAGTCATTGGATTGAGGATTATAAATATTATTACACACACTTTTCAGAATAATGAAAAATTACAAATTAATAAATTTAGATCGCATTTAAAAGTTAGACACTGGATGGATAGATTTAGAATCTGGATCAAAAATTATTTTAGTTGATTCTTGTTGAATTGATATAACAAGACTTTTATTAATTTGAAATAGAAACTGAAAAACAAATTGACAAAAATTATTGTAAAATTATACGTTGGCCGAGAACTTTTTGCTGTTCTTTTACAGGGTGTCTCAAAATAATCGCTCAAATATTTTGCAATTTTCGCAATAATTAACAAGATATTAATTATCAATTTTTACAGAAAAACTGCAAGAAACAACACTTTTTTTATTTTCTTCTCATAGAATTTCTTATCAACTTTTTAGCTATTTTTAGTATTAAAAAATTCTGAAAAAATTCTTGGCGTACTATGAGAAGAAAATAAACAATTACTGTCTCTTGCAGTTTTTCTGCAAAATAAAGTCGATAATATTTGAGTAAAAAATTATTGAAGACCAATTTTCGGCAATTTTTAACAATTAATGTCTTATTAACTATTGCGAAAATTGTAAAATGGTAGAGGATTTTTCAACTCAATTTAATCCGTTTCTACCCATGAAATATTCAGAATTCTTTTTACACATTCCGTCATCTCAAAAATTTGATTATCTTACAATACAAACCGAAAAACAAACCGACAAAAATTATCGTAAAATTATACAACGGAAAGACAGATCTTTTGACAGACCATTATAACATGATATAATAGAGATAAATAAAACTCAGGCTTTCTCTTTTTTATTATATTCCATTCATTTTTTTCAAGAGCCACGTGAAAATTCGAGTATTGTTCCAGGTATGACATGGACGTTGCACTTGGCGATCTCGCGCGCGCTTTTCATGTGCCAATAGGTATTCTCGCCGGTGATACCAGCGTAGAAAGTGGGTCGCAGAAAGCAAGGCCACTGACACTGGCCGCAACACACCGCGTCTTTCTTCCGGCGCGGCGATTCCTCCCTTCCTTCCTTTCTTCCTCCATGTCGCGTCCCCTTTCTCCCTTACTCGTTACGCTCGCGCGAGAGTCATCATCGTCATCCGGTCGCTCGGTACGGCTTGGCGAATCGGCCTCGTAATGCTCGCCGGTAAAAATGCGCTCGGACGACATCGCACCGACCAGGGTGAAACCGGCCGCTCGTTATGTCACGGACAGGTAAGCCACCTCGATTTCACGTCGGAGGGCCCCTTCCTTCCGGCTGACGGATCAATGTCATCGTGTTCCGAGAGTATCACGTGAATGATCGAAATTCGCAGCTCGGTCAAGTCTCGTCCGATCTTATTTTCGAAAAATACGGAAATATTTGAGAAATCTATAACGTATATGTAACATATACGTAACGTATATGTATGTTTGTTATACAGTTGGAAAATTTATGTTAAATTTATTAACATATTTTCTTGAATACGTGTCTTAAACTTAAATTTTTGTGTTGACTCTTTTGTCATCAGAGACATGTGTCTCATTAAAGACTTTCTTAAATGTACCTAATCATTTACAATGCATTTAAGTTCCATTAAAATGTTCATCAATAAAAATTATAAAAAGATTAAATCGTGAAAGAGTTAATTTAACACAAGAAAGGAACACAAATATTATTATATAAAACCATTAACACAGAGAATATAAACACTGACACAATTTGTAAGCAAATTGTAGAAGCATGTTTTTTTCAGTAAAATTAGTATTCATGACGTGTTAAATTAATACGTATTTTATTTATGCATCTTAGAATTTGCGTTTTAAAACGTACTTACGTTATTTTTATGTCATTTGTTTATTTACTCATACATTGTGTTATTTTGACAAAAACCGAATTTGTAATTGATAATAATAAAAAATGCGTTTAAGAAGACGCGTTTGTCGAAGAAAATAGAGTAGAGCACCAATTGAGACCGATCGAGTTTTTCGTTTAAATACGATCGCGATGTTTTTTCCGCGATGGTGAAAATTCCGCGTAAGGTGGAAAACTATTTTCCCGTTTCACGTTCACTTTCTCCGATGTCGCTACGAAGGATAAATCAGCTCATGGACGAGACGCGGTCAGTTACCTCGATTTGCAACGAAACGCTCGGCGACGATCGTCGCGCGCGACTCTCACTTCATGAATTTCGTGAATCAGCAATGCGTGGTCGTCTTTTTTTTTTTTACCGGATAATATAACAATGAATCACTGTGCGTCACTGATTAACGTTATCAGGTGCATTCGGAGACATATTATAATGGCTAGTTGTGTCATTCTATCCTTGTTTTACGTCTAATAAACGATGAAGGAATGATACAAGTAACACTAATAGTCTCTCCTCGTCGTTATCTTTAAACGTAGTTATTACCAAATCAAAATGTGTACAAGTGTAATACAAACTAACTCTTACACACAATAGTCAGTTCACGTTTTGCACATTTTTTTTTTTTTTTTATTAAAAATACCTATTCTATCTTTTCCCTTTTTAAATACACAACGTTACAAATAATTTATATTATATACCCGAAAAACTTTTACTTATAGTGTTTTTCACTTGAAAAACCAATATAAAACTGATGCACACTGAGTGCAAATTAATTTACATATTTTCAGTGTTGATAAATAATTTAACTCCTTTAGTTATAACAATATCCTTTGTTACGGTTAACCATATAATATTAAAAGAATTAA
>Ga0157364_1006719_pt1 | contig 11858 bp, 5 predicted proteins | sample AttsexASBM2_FD_111476 | JGI IMG/M metagenome (GOLD analysis project Ga0157364, IMG submission 111476) | Fungus gardens microbial communities from leaf cutter ant in Ribeirão Preto, State of São Paulo, Brazil - Atta sexdens ASBM2 | ecosystem: Host-associated > Fungi > Mycelium > Unclassified ...
CACACACACACACACACACACACACACACACACACACACACACACACACACACACACACACACACACACACACACACACACACACACACACACACACACACACACACACACACACACACATTCAATTTTGTATCATTAAAGCATTGAATATTGACTCTTTATACAATAATTTTCGTATTACTTTTGACTTTTCTTTGGGACGGAAGAAAACTGTTGTAGTTTCATTAAATTCTCAATTAAATTTTTGTAACGTACGAAATTTCTAAGAGTTTTGATTATTTTACAGCAACCGATATAGCCACATGTACTTTACCATCACTATAGCATCCGCACCAACATAACCTAAATCATGATCAATAGATATAGAATCATTTGTTATTAGAACATTAGTAGTCAAACAAAAAAGTTTGATTTACAGATAGTTAAATTTATTTACGCCACAAACTCGTCCTTCAGACACATGGAATCCAGAATTCATAAAATTAATAAACTTGTTCTGCATCCTGGCTGTAAACCGTCTTTACGATAGCAAATTGCAAATGAATTGCTAAATGAAGTATTTAATTCAGAATTGGTTAAAATAAAAGATTGTTTAAGTGGAAAGAATGTATGTAACTCAAAATGGATGGAGCAATATTCATAATGATTCTATAGTGTGTATATCAGCGACAGATATTATTGATGAAACTGTGCATTTATGTGATATTATTGATACCGAATGTACATAATAATCATATTGCAGAATATTTATTAAATTTGGCAATAATTTGAATCAAAAGCTGCCAACAATATGAATGCAGAGTTAGAAATTTTGTGACCAATAAGTAGCAAATATGCATAAAATAAGAGAAGAATTAGTAAAATCTGAAGAATTCGGCCTGATATTATTATTTACGGATGCTCCGCACATATTTTAAATCTTGCGCGTGACATTGAAATTCCAGGAATTAAAAGTAACATTAAAAAAATTATGAAATATTATCGAAACACGCACTTTGCCGCTGCTAAATACCTCGATTGTCTGGAATTATATTAATAACTACCATATTATATTAATAATTATATATTAATAACTGGCACATTTTAAGTAAAGTTTATACTGATAATCGAGCAGCAATTTAAGCTCGGATATTTCATAATCAAAATTCACGATATGGATTTAAAAATCAGTAACTAATTATTTGGAAAAAATAAAAAAAAGTAATTTCAGTCGCTTTAGATAAGGTTCAACGAAATTGCTGTATAATTAGTGAGGCTACAGAAATTTGGATCGAAATAATAAATCATTTTAAATAAAACATTTATTTGGAGTCTGACCTTAATTGTGTTCTGCAGCGTTTTAAAATGGCAATGACGCCTGCACATTATTTAGCACATTTGCAAGATTTAGAGGACTTCAGTTAAGCGAAAAACAATGATGAAACTATGGAATATGTTTATATCGTCCTGCAGCCATGCCTGATGTTATATCCTATCGAGCAAAAACTTCTCCGTTCGAAAATTATCTTTTTTCTGAGGAAGCCATTAAAAACGTTAAGCAAATAACATGTGGCTTGCGTTAAAAAATAATATTATGTTATTACATTCGATTGGCAACACAATTCCATGCAGCAGTTGCTTCTTCTGCTGACAGACTGTTTTTAACTTTTGGGTTAGTGCACACAAAACTAAGAAACAGAAAAAGCTTCAAAATTATTATAGTAACAATTTTGAAGGCATTAAACAAAAACTAATCTAATTGTAATTGAACACGAATATTGACAAGACTGAAACTGCATAATCCGATTCTTTTTTAAAAGTTTTTGTTTATAGTTATTAGTGGAAAAAACCTATTACTGAATGTAGTTTATAATGTTTATATTCCGTTAAAAGATTAATGAATTTTATTTTATTTATTTTTTGACTATATGTTTATAAGTTTGTTTATAGTCTATATGTCGCAGTAGTATATGTACATATAAATAAATAAAAAAGTTTTTTACAACATACAAGTTTTTTTAGCCTTATCATCTCAAAAATCAATGAAATTCGGCTTATTGAACGCGTTTTTGTATAAAACGAAAAAAATCTCAGAGAAATAAGCATTGCTCTGCTCTGTGAACCGAGATATTAAGCATTAAAGTTGACAACTATTGAAGTTCGGAAACACGTCACAGCCTACAATGTGAGCGTGATCACGAATGCAAGTTTTGACTCTTTATTTAATTCTAAAATAAAATTGATTTTTGTGCTTTAAACAAATTGACTGCCCTCTCTTTAAAAACTTTTTTCTATATTAAATAGTAATTTTGCAAAACAAAGAAGAATCGATACCCATAGCACAGAATTTGCAGCAATATTGCTATAAAAACGTTGCAATATTGTTGCATTGTTGCTGCAACTTTTGTTTGTAAGGATAGTATGATGTGCACATATTTAATATAATATAAATGTTTATATACATATAAATGTTTATATACATATGTTTTATATATTTATGTATGTTCTGTGATGTGACAATTTTTATTTGTCACTGTCGCGGATCATCGCCAGGGCATTTTGCGTCTTCCGCCCTGGTTCAGAGGGCGAGCGCGCAAGTGAGTGCACGTACGAGTTCACATGCGAATGTGTGCTAATCATTCCTTTCGCTGATTTTTTTTTATTTCTTTTATGCTTGTTCAAGAGCGTGCGACAAACGGAAGTAAAGAGAGCGAACAAAGAACATTGTTGTAACGTTACGAAAGGGCATACAGTTTGTAGATTTATGCATAATATAATTTATTTGAAACTTTATTCAACACTATATGTAATTTAATTTTTAGACGGAACGCCCTCACAAAAGAAAATATATATAATATATAAAAAAATTTTACGATTTGAAGTCTTATTCAGCGATTTTATCTTTGTGATTTTATCTTTGCGGTTTTCTTGGCGGATACTAACTAAGAGAGCCAACGGATGATTCGCATTTTTATCAGCTTGGTGAGACTAGAGTCTTACAGGGAGAGAGTGGCAAATTGCATTACGTTACCCAATCTCCTCTGATTGGATTTGATAATCAAGCTCTGTAAAGCCATGGTGAGGATATTATATGCCATTTAGGTTAAATAACTGCAAAAGCAGTACGCTTGTCATTTTATGCTGCAATTTTCTCCTCAATTTTCTCCTCAATTGATAAATTATAAATGATACGTATTATTAATTTTGGAAATATATACTTTCCTCTATTGTACATATATACATGAAATAAAACTACGAATTTTTACATTTTAGATATTTGAACAGGATTTATGCATATTATAAAATGCCTGGTGCAGTGCTCCAAGTGCACAAACTCTAGTAAAGAAGAATATTGCTGCACAACATTTGCTCAAGATCCAAACTCGAGACAAAAATGGATTGATGCTACCGGAATTCCTGATTGAAAACCTTTAAAATCAACTTTACTCTGTGAGTACCGAAGCGTGCATACAAATGTTTTATAATGTAATTTCCATAAACATCAACAAAAATAACATCAATGTTATAATTTTTTACTCAATATTAATATATTAAATTCAATATAATGCGAGTGTATGTAACGATTACATAGTTGCATGAAAATAACATATTGATGTTATGTTAATGATAGTTGATGAGACATATTTTTCTCTAACGTGTGTCCTCTTATTTTTTAGGTTCATTTCTATTCATCAGAATTATTCCGCGTTGGGAGCAAAAAAATTATCAGGAAAGGCTATATTAAGTTCGTTTTGCAAGTGTGATGAATCTGTAAAATTAGAAAGAAGAAAAAAATTAAAACATGTTTTTCATAATGATAGTTGTTGCATAAAAAAACAATTTTATGTGATTAAATTATCAATATTTTTCTTTTCTTATATAATAGATAACAATTTATAATAATTTATAATAATAATGTTGTATAATATATTATATCTTAAAAATTTATGTTGAATAACGTATTACTGATAATTTTGCAAATTTTCTCTGCTGGTATACAATATACCGCGAGATCTTTCGATCTCAAACATCCTCGCTGAAACGAAAAGGCTACTATCAGCACTATTGCGAATGTCACGGCTGGTGATGGTCGTTAATTGCGAGAATGCCATTAATCAATCGGCGCTATCGATGTTGTAACGATGATTCGCAATCGACATGATCATGTGTGAGCTAATATGACTAGGTTATGATATTTTATGTAGTATAACCCAGAGTAATAAAATTCTTGTTCTGCGAACGTTGTATCTCCGCCACCGTGTGTGTTCTTTACTATTTTATAACGTGAAAGTGAGGCGCGGCGCGAAAAAATGACATGATTAGTCACTCACGGCGTAATTTTTATGAAGAGATACATGTCAGGTGATGATAATTAAATTGTGAAAAGTGAATAATGAAACTTCGTAATAACAATAGAATCTAATGAAAAATGACAGACAATCTTATGAAGTAAATTAAAGAAAGTAAAGAAAAATAAAAAGGAAAAATATGCATCTGCCGTTTACGTATCTTCGGACGAGGTACTCGTGTTTATGTTATCCGGCAGCAATCATCATCATTTTGACTAAAGGCCGGATGAACTCGAAAGTAATGCGAATTGTCATCACGCGGACTACGCCGTCGTCTTCAGGATGCAGCTTAATAATCCGTTTCAGGGGCCATCTGCAAGGTGGCATTGCTTCGGAGGAGACAGCAATCCAATGCGTGGTGATGTCCTATTTGGTCTTCAGACGAGCAGTCAAGGCATGGAGATATTCGCCCAACTACTTCTGCCAGAAGTGATCGCGCATTTTCTGAATGTGTTGCTACCTATAAGGAGAATGATTAGTTCGATTTATCAACGCTGGCTCAGGGACAACCAACAGGAGGGGCGCCGATGAGCAAGCGTCCAGAAGTTAGGGAAGCAATATTTGAATCATCAGAAAGAGCATGCAAAGACTGGGAATTTAGACTTCAACCTGCGCTAAGAGCATGCATTATTTCCTCGAAGATGAGTTTCGCTTCGCTTATAACTCGTCGCAGACGATACTTAGTAGATTTCACCGCCGCTTCCCAGAGGCTCCCGAAATGTGCGGACGGTAGATTGATATGCCATTGAATTCCCTCTGTAAAAATGGCGTGGGTGATGCTATGGCCGTTGATTGGCGAGGCATGAAGCAGCTCCCGCGCTTACGAAATTCGTACCGTAGTCTGAAAAGATATCCGAGCAAAGCCTTGACGTGACGTGAAACGACGGAGTGCCGCTAGAAATGCCTCGTATAATCGGAGATTGCCTCGATGTAAAAAATCGACGTGAAACGGAAACCTACGAAGATGGCGATGAACGCCTTGTGCCCGCGATATCCTCGCCCCTTGCTCTTAGGGATGAGAATGGGCTCAGAGTCGTCAACGCTGGTTCTGAGAAATGGACATGCTGGAGTCATTCGTCCTAAGGAAGATTACTCATCAGAGGCTGCGATATGACTATTCTCCAACGGGTGTATCTCACGCATCGATGTAACCACTGTTTTACAACGGCTCAGTTCCGTGGGATACAAAAACGGAGCCGGAATATTCCTAATGTCAGCTGGAACTCTCCATGGAGAGTGCTGCGTGCTTAAGTCGTCCTCCGATTGTGATAATTCCATAGTCATCAGCGAAGGGATTCAGTGCTTTCAGTCTCTGACGAAGAGATGTGTGGTTGTTTTTGGCGGCGGTTGTCTCGTCTAAATAATGCAGAGCTTGCATCACACGGAACCATCGAAAAAATGTTTTATCAAAATCGTCGGAACGCAGTGATAATTCTGCTCTCTTCGAGACGACAGATCTCTCTCGGCGGTAATGCGAAGACCAGGAGGTGATCCTTAGGAGGTGCAATGATGAAAACCTGAATAGAATCTCGGGCTCAGTGATACTCCGAGTAGCAGCGATGTGTTCTCATCTCGGGAAGATCCTCTTTTTCTTCGCTTGCCCAGTCCGTGACGTTTCCGCGAAGGCAGGCATAGCTCATCCATCAGAGAAAATGGTTGATGAACTCGTTTGGCGTAATCCTGGCACAATTTGAAGTCTTATTTGATGGTTTTATCTCTGCGGTTTTCTCGGCGGATACTAACTAAGAGAGCTGCCAGCTGATTTTTGTCAGCTTGGCGAAACAAAGCGCTTTCTTGTTATTTAATGAAAAGGCTCCAACAATCAAATTTTGAGGTGACCCGTGGACGTCACGAACGATTAACAGTTCAGACCTCCTTCACGAAAAGGATTTTCCTAATCATGTGCGAAAGAAAATATGTTAGCGCGATTGGCTGCCAGAAACGTTATCTAGTGTATGCACTCGCGCATTCTCGCTGCCGTCAGACTCGAATAGCCGTTAGGTAGCTGGATGTTTGTGTATGACATGAGCTCTTTTTTTTCTTAAGAAAGAATGAATATGAAACAAACAATTAGATGTTATCGATGTTACTTTTCTAGAAGCCTATATCATACACAAGATATTAAGAGAGATAATTTTTTCAAATTACTGATAATTTTGCAGATTTTCTCTGCCAGCAATGTATCGTTTGCAATCTATCTTTCGATGAAATTATTTTTTTTTTAGTTACTCTCGCATTTAGATCTGATGTCGTCAGGACCGTAAGCGATGGCTAAAATATTGTTTTATAATCTCGTCTTTTCACCCACCATTAGAAGGAAGAAGGAAGATCACCAAGAATGAAGGTACGACGCTGGACTGGGAACCGTTTTATATGAGAGACCTGGACATGCAGGTCATATAATGCCAGATTTTGTAATATGCTGTCGTTGTTCTGAGCATTGCTATATCGCATGAAAATTACAGAGAAGAACCATGGAAGAAGAGAGAGCTCGAGGTATATCAAGTGACTAGGAAAGACATTCGTCAGAGGAAAAACATCCCGATGTGAATTTGGTGGCGGAGCTTTCCAGGATTTCCCAAACTAGCCCAGATGATCTAGAGGCGATCTAAAAGTTCCGCTTCAATTTATATTGCGCGCCCTAAGACGCAAGGATTCGCTCCCCGCGAGGATCTATACGATACACAGGATCCTATACGATCGTGTGATCGACAAGAACCAATCGGCGAATGATATGGCTCCGATTAGAGGAGGGCCTGCGTTAATCCGTGGAGAACTCCCGATCATGATGTAATAAGCAAAGTGAACCATTCGATGGATGCACAGTGGACTGAAAGGAATGTCCGAAGGTAGGAATGGACCGAAGGTATGTTAGCCAATTAGAGTTTGAGAAATTTGTCTGATTCAAAATGGCCAACGGAGCAGTCAGTCGCACTGTCGCATGATGTAAACATTATGCTATAAGCACACAGTCAAGTTAAGAAGAGAGTTATTTTGTGTATATATATATATATATATATATATATATATGATAATTTCAACTGCATTATGCCGATGTATCGTCAATTGTAAAAGTAAGAGTGGTCGCGGCAAAGAGAAAATAAAAATGTTTTCTTTTTCTCAAAGTTGGAACTGAGCAGTAGCTGGAAGCTTGTAAACAAACACATTGTACTTCAAAAACACGTTCAGTGTGTATAAATAACATTATATTTCCTAAATTTTTTATTCTAAGATCACACATGTATTTTAAAAAAATTTTAAATCTTATAATTTATTTAACAATCTAAAACATTATCTTTTTAATTTCGTTATATCTTGTAATAATCGCAAACAATTAATATTTGATTGTTTCGACATTTCATTATGATGTTTTCTAATATTAATTGTTTTCGATTATTGCAAGATATAACGAAATGAAAATAGGATTAAAAAGATAAAGTTTCAAATTGTTAAATTATCAGATTTACAGAAATATAACGATCTTCATTACATTCTAAAATTTAAGAAATATGCTATTTATAAATATTTTTTTTCATATGTTTAGTTTATTTTATTTTATGAGCTTTGTAACTTGCACCGGACGAATTGCCCAATTTCTGATTGATCGAGATCTCGGTTCTCCGCCATTATGCGCAATGGTTCACCTTGCTTATTACATCATGCTCCCAGCCTGTACTGTGGCTAAGCCAGCAAATTGAGAGGACGCATGATTTTCTTGCAGACGAGAGTTATGGAGATAAAGCTAGGCTATCGTAATCAGAAGCTGTCGCCGAATATTACGATATTGAATAATGTCAGGAAGAGACGAGGACATTGGGTAAATGTGCCGTAATTATAAAGCCGTGATCAGACTATGCATTGAAGATTGAGATTGAGATTAAGATTGAGATGAAGCTCAACTAATGAGAACAGACCAGGAGATTGAGATTTCAGACTGAAATATAGGGCTCCATCTATTTTTCCAATCTTCAATCTCAATTTCAATCAATAAGCTTCCAGTATTTCAGTCATATGATTAATATGTGACCTCACCAAATTTATTGTGTATGTACAAATAAATTATAAAGGATTATAAGAAGTACAAACATAACACAATTAAAACATGTAAGTACAATTAAATGCATTTAATAATATTTGTTATGTGTGATTCTAGCTATCCCGATATTCTTACTAATCTCAATCTTAACTGCTATTGGATACAATTCATAGTGCGATTAAGCAATTTTTAATCTCAATTTTAATCTCAATCTCAATTTCTAATTACGGCTTAAGGCAATCTTGGGATACCGAGCGTCGGATGGATCGCACATGAAAACTCGAGAAGTTTTGAATGGCCAAAATAATGGCTACCGTGTGAACCCGCAGAATTGCGTGCCACGTGCCATCTACCTGAACGTATTTTCTTTTTGAGAAAAATCTTAGCTGTCGAATGTCAATTCGCGTTTGCTCTTTTGCCACAGTCGAGTCAATTTGTGTTATGTCAAGTCAATTTATGTAATTTAGTGTATTATTCAGTCGGAATTTTATTGATTGCGACAGAATTAATGTGCGAGCCACGCTAAAGATCCGTTCCGATTCATATTGAAATTATCCTTATAACATAGACTTCTTGTCGGAGTACGAGCTCTTACTTGTCAGAGTACGAGTTCTTATATACCGGCGATAGAAGATATTTCGCTTTGGTACAATATTCGCTCTTTTTATGTCATCATTCGTAGAGCTAAGACTTAGCAAAATTTAATACGGTTGCCTAATTGACATTATTATCAACTTTATCATTGTTTCATGCGGATGCCGAGTCTTAAGATCAGGCCTATCGAGCTCGATTCTTAAAGTCAGCTGTAAATCGACTTTCGAAATACACTTGTTATTAATTTTTTTATTAATATATGTGTTATTCTTACAGTTACCTATTTCTCTCGTCCATCGACAATTTTCCTATCTGTAGCCCCACCCTGTTGCTGTCGCGAATTGTAATTATTAATTGTGCGTAATTAATTTAAAATAAGTGGAAATTAAGGAAAGAGTACGTGGCATACGCTCTCTCGTGCCTAGCGCCCAACTTGATGAAAATTTTTCTCAGAGTTTTTCATATCATTTTTTAGAATTTCTATATAATTTTTCAGAATTTCTCTATAATTTTATAATTTTCTCACATTTTTTTATATGAATACATTTCTTAGAAAATCTACATCTTTTCTCAGAATTTTTCATATATGTTAATTATGAAATATCGTAAGATTTTTAAGATTTTTTGTAAGTATAATTTCTGATGCAATGTTACAAAATCTAAAAAATTTAAAAATATTTTTTAAAACTTATGGGATGAAAAATTTCAGAATATTTCAGAATTCACTTGTATGAGAAGTTCTGAGAGAAGATGTAAACTTTCCGCATATTTCTGAGTATTTCTTAAAAATGTTCCAATTCGTATAAAAATTATGAGAAAAATTTTCATTAGAGTTGTTTAGAGAAAAGTTCTTATATTTGCGAAAAATCTGTCTGGTTGTTGAGTTATTTCGTACGAAAATTCATTTAATTAAGAAAAGTAATAGAGCACGCGACGAAGTTATGTCGTTATTTACGAGTACGATACTCTATGAATTTAACAAATATATATTGTATATGTATCATTTTATTGTCAAAATTGATTATTATTGTATTACTGTATTGAGATATTTTATATAAAGCAGCTTTTAATATGTACTGATCCAGTATAGTGCAAATTCATCATTAATACTCTTTAAGTAAGCATAAAAAACATATATTGTAAAAATAGAGAGGTAGACAGTCTAACATAATATATTTTCATGTACAGATAACCGCTCTGCTATTTATTAAAGATATATCGTATATAAAGTATGGCTTTTCAGTTTGGAATAATCGGAAATTTATCGCCTACTCGGTAAAGGATAAATCTTTGACAGATTACTTTAATTAATTTCAGATGTAACAGCAATGAATCATAAATTATTATTGCGTTGCCTGTCAGTCGCAAATCAGTATTAGATTTCTCGCGCGTTTGTGACATTAGATGAATATCTGTGTTTAAATTTATGACTTATTTTTTTATTAATAATATCAATATTCGATAAATATATTATACTGTATCATTCAGATGACATGCACAAAATAACTCAACGGTACTGGTAGAACAAATATCAGGGACATCTAATCAGATAATATTGATTAAAATAAATTTTAAAAGCGTTTGTCCTGATTATAATCAAAAAACAAAATGAACGTCAAAAACGTACATCAGTACTAGTTTGTATTATCATATGCATGTATATAGTAGTTAGCTATAAATACCAGAAGCGTTTATAATGTTCACACTTCATAGATGAAAAATTTTTTATCGAGAGCCTACAGTAAATTCACCAAAAGCTTATACAACAAAAATTACTGAATCATATTAGTCAATCGAGGACCGTAAAATATTTTCATACAATAATTATCAAACCTATCATTTCGATAATAGAAAATAGTTAATAAAAAATTATATAAATTCTGATATATATTTATTTTTAATTCCATTAATAACGATTACGTCCCTTATTAGAAATAGTGGATATACTGATAAGTCCTCTATTATGTCTTTCATATTACATCAGATGAAAAACTATTATGTAAAATATGGTATCAATAAATTTTGATAGATCTCTTATAATCCTTTAATTTCTAAAAAACGAATATTAATTTACGAATATTACACATTGTAACTGCTAAAATTTCTGTTATATATTAGGTGTACAACTTTGCTTCCGCCGTTTTCTTATAGATGGCTTTAGCGATAAGTGGTGGTCGAAATAAATAGATCATAGACGTCATACAATAAACTTGGGCATCTATCAACATAACCCCATAGAAACATTAGTCGATTTGTGTCTGCATCATAAAGTTATTCTCTTCTTATTGAAAATGTCAGTTTACGAGCTAAATTTTCGTCATTTTAATTTTTGGGAGGTTTTAATTTTTTGCTTCAATATGAAGAAATCTGCAGTTGAGGCTCATTGAATGCTCTCAAATACTTATGGTGAAGCCGTTATTAGTGAAAGAACGTGTCGTGAGTGGTTTCAACGCTTCAAGAACGGTGATTTTGACGTCGAAGACCGGCATAGCGATGGAAGATGCAGAATTGGAGGCATTACTTGAGCAAAACTCGTGTCAAAATCAAGAAGAATTGGCACGATCATTGGGAGTGACTCAACAAGCCATTTCAAAATGCCTCAAAGCCATGGGAAGAATTTAGAAGCAAGGAAATTGGGTGCCATACGAATTGAAGCCGAGAGATGTTGAACGGCGTTTGCTTGTGAACAGCTGCTTGAAAGGCAAAGACGGAAGGGATTTCTGCATCGCATTGTGACTGGGGACGAAAAATGGATTTATTACGATAATCCCAAGCGTAGAAAATCATGGGGAGTTCCCGGCCATGCTTCCACGTCGACGGCCAAACCGAATATTCACGGTTCCAAGGTCATGCTCTGTATTTGGTGGGACCAGCTCGGCGTAGTGTATTATGAACTGTTA
>Ga0157364_1006721_pt1 | contig 11858 bp, 8 predicted proteins | sample AttsexASBM2_FD_111476 | JGI IMG/M metagenome (GOLD analysis project Ga0157364, IMG submission 111476) | Fungus gardens microbial communities from leaf cutter ant in Ribeirão Preto, State of São Paulo, Brazil - Atta sexdens ASBM2 | ecosystem: Host-associated > Fungi > Mycelium > Unclassified ...
AAATTTAAATCTTCTGCGTTTCAATTTTCCTTCAAAATCACACGAACCCAATATTATTCTTAAAAAAAGTTTTCTTTTCAATCGATTTCTAATAATTCTATCAACTTATTATTATTTTATTGTAAAAATAAATAAATAAATATATGGATGTTTTCTCCCTGTATGCAGTTTTGCTAGACATCTATCTATCTAATATTACTGTATTCTCATTAGTTGTGCCAATACTGAGTAGAAAATGGACAATTTGCTTATTAATCAATTTAATATTCATTATTTGTTATGTTTCTATTTAGTAAATGGATTCAGATTTTACGCAACTTTTGTATGCAGCTGCTCAAAAAATACATGAAGTTTCTATCAAGGCTATTACAATGTGCGTTTCTTTGGAAAAAAAAAAATATATATATATATACACACACACTTTCTACAGAAATATTTAATAATTCTATTAATTTTAATTATTTTATTCAAAATTTAATAAATTAATAATTTATAATGAGACATTAAAATCGCGGAATAAAAATCACTTTTATTATTACGACGTCATAGAACGAATCGTGGGGATTTGTGATCTTCCTGATTGTGCTCGCTGAACCTCTCGCAGGAAGCGGAAGCAACGGACGACGCGACACAGCCGAGCCGGAAGCAATAGTTAACCGACCGTCAAGCCCTTCCTATTCTTTGCTGTATGAAAAATGATAGGGCGTAACAGCCAAGTGTCCTCGATCGAGCAGCCTTTTATTTTTGCCTATGTGATTATACGGCTGCGATTCATTGGGACAGAACAGTGATAAAAAGAGGAGTGTCTTGGCTGATATTTTATTCTATCAGCAAATGTAATTTGACGGCTCTAATAATAACCAAGTTTTTTTGAAACATATCAAAAAAGAGTATATTTTTTTTTACCTACCTTGAGATAAGATCCATAATACTTGGTGACGTATGGGCTGTCACACTGTGACAGAACCATAATTTCCTGCTGTATATCCTCGATTTCATCTTCCGCCTCTTCGAGATCGATAATCTTGATGGCCACAACCTGCTGGGTCCTGTTGTCGATACCCTTGAAAACTTCACCGAAGCTACCCTTCCCAATTCGTTCCTGTTTGGTAAATATCAGCTCGGGGTCCACCTTCTGTAACAGAGAAATTCAATAGTCTCCGATTACTATCTTAGTCATTCGACATTCCGCATCGTCTTCGCGTTCCTATCCCTCGCGTCATTTCCGTATAAAGCTCCGCGCATTTTTCCGTGACGTAATAATATAACGGGATATTGAGAAATTTCGAGGCTCCTCAGGCACTCAAGACTTTCTTCTTTGTTAATGTGCGCATGGCCTTCAGGAATTAATAAATGCAGTTCCATAGTAATGCGGTTCTCCTTGGCTCTTTTCTGCGAGATGACACATGATGTCATAACGGTCTTACGATACTAACGTATGAATCGTTGACTTCACTTTCTTTATGTAAAATCTAAATAACTCATGTCTCTCTAATAATCTCTTGCGACGTGATATCTCGCAAATCATGAAATACGAATATGAGCATCATGGATCATTGGTTTCCTAGTCGCGCTTACAGCAAATTATGGTAACAGGATCTCACAGCACGAGCAGTTTGACAAATGAAACGTTCTTCCCTCTAATCCGCTATTTAGACTTGCGCATGAGCGTCCTGCATATGTTTCTTCTTCGTGTTTGAAAGCTATTTGCGCTAAGAAGCAACGTTACTCTCTGCCGAGACGTTAATAAATTATCGCCATCGCTATTTCGCACTTTTCGTGTCTCGGCAACAAAAAAGTTCCGCGACACTTTTCCGCCTGCTGTTATCTGGAAATATATTCGACGTGTTGAATAGCGAGCCTTTAATCGAAATGGTGGAAATGGGCTTTACGTGATGAAAAAAAAATTTCTGCTTCATCTTGCTAAGTTGCTTCTTTTTTTAGGATAAGCGTAATTTTAACAATTCGCAATCGTTACTTCTATGATTTTTTCAACAATCTCTAGTTAAAAATTTTGATGATCTAAATGTATGCGATGATTTCTTTTTGATTTTTGGAAAGATATTTCCAGTAAAAGGATTAGATTTGATGATTTTATTTTAATGAACACAACAATTAGGTTTGTCCATGTTGCAATTTTTGCACTCAGTGTCTTCTTTGTCTTTCCCTTCAACGTCCAAAGAGAGTAGAGAGAGACAATTTCAACTTCAGTCACAGAAGCTTCAACTATGGCAGTAAACTACTTTTCCTTTGCAGTGACGTGCTTACAACTACATTGCATGAACACGATTGCTTCTTGAAAGCGTAAACATGACCTTTGAATGTTGAATCTGTGCTGTTTAGAAACATAAACACTATTTCTGGTCTGAATTATCCTGTGAAAAAGCTCCACTCTACGTACCTTATCTCTACGTATTTATCTCATTTTATGGAAAAATTTTTAAAGATTTTAAGCAAAGCGAACAGATCTATTAAAATTCTCTAGCAGGACAGTCATCGATTTCCAGTTAAACGTTAGTCGAAAAGTGACAATCGTTTTCATAAAACTTGTCGAGACAGCCAATTAGAAGTGTCAGTAATATCATTGACACAATTCAATTGATCGTCACGACAAGCGTTGTGAATGCATTTTATCTATGTTGCGATTTATCTAGACTGGATCTTTAAACTTTCTTTCGCGTTTTGAGGATTATTGCTGTTACAGAACGCAAGACTGGTTTTCGAAAGAAAAATGTCTAAAGGGCTGTAGATCTAAATAAACAACAACATGCAAAACGCATTTGCAACACTTGTCGCGAGCAACTAATTAAAAGCGTTAATAGTACTATTCACAACTCAAAAAAGGATGATTTTTCAAGAGTTAAAGAAACGAAAAAGATAAAGTGATAATGTTGACGTTTGATAATGTTAAAAATATTTTTTGTCAATTACTTGATTATTTATAATTAATTATTTTCTGTTAAGTTGAAAAATAGTTTTTCCCTCTTTCTGAAAAATTTTTTTGAGTCATGTCATTCTTGAAATTATAGAGCGATAACATTTTTGCTGTTTTCATTTCTTTGTGCTTGCTGCAAACGAAATGGCAAAATAGTCTGAAGAAAATGGCGTTGTCGTGAACGCAACGTTTAAAAGTTTTACTGTAATTAAATATTGCATCTTTTATACGACTTCCACGAAGCTATCTTATATAATTTGTCCATGTATTTTTAAGATTCTTTCGAAAGCTTCATTTTTTTCTTGTAGTTGTACTTTTGTCTTGACTTTAGTTTTAATAGAACAAGACCAGTAAGCCATTTAATTAATTGTAGGTACTTGTAACTTAAGAGATATGACACTATAATTTTTTCGCTGACAAATTATGTAGATAAAGAATCCTTTTTACTTCCACTCGTTGGATAGTTGATAAATGTCGGAAACGCTAATTTGTCGGCATCTGGGCTAATAATGAATATGCACGTGAGCTTTGTGCACGAAGCGTTGACTCTTCATTTTCTCGCGCTTGCAATCACACAAAAAGTCGGTAAACTGAAAGCTCATATCATGGCAGCGAGATTAAAGCGAAGCGAAGCTTCGAAGGGTAACGGAATAAAAATTCGCGACCGTAGGTAAAATCCGGAAAATTTGCTTTGCAAATTCTCTCATATATCTGACGGTGATGTTTCGTGACTGCTGAAGCGTTTTATCGCCCTGATAGATTTAAAGGTCATTGATTCCCGTCGTCGGATCTCGACTATTTTCATTTCATCCAACTTAGGTCATTGACTTTTCCTCGCAAAATTAGTATTTACATAAGTTTGTCGTATGACATACTAAAAATTGCACTATTACTACCCGCTTTTATTACTATTATCAGGCTTCTCCAATTTGAGCTCCGAAGTCAAAACACAAAGTCATCGACGCAAAAAATTCAATTGAATAAGATTTCATTGTAAAGTGTTGATAAGCGTCGCTCAAATGTGTATCAACATTTTATAATCTCATATAATCTTACCAGATTTTTTATTGATTTTTTTACGTCAATGGCTTTGCGTTTTGACTCCGAAGCTAAATTAGACAGGCCTGCTATTATTTTAATATTATCACGATTCATTATGTAATAACCGGAGATTACCAAAAATTAACATATTGCAAATTCGCGGTGGCTATTACACGACAGAATGCAGCCCATCGCTTGTTCTGCCAAGCCATTAATCCGCATTGTTAACCACATTTGTCGCAAGCGTATTTATCAACATTATTGTACTCGCAATTTACACGAAATATTTGAAGCAATTATGTGAAACACTCGAAAATAGCTTTGGGCTGAATAATTCTGACACGGATTATCGCAATATAATAATATAGCAATTAGTGAGAGAAAAAACTTCACTTCCGCAATCGCAAGTTACGAATGTAGTTAGTTACTGTATGTAATCAGATTCATGCTCATCCGAGTGGTAGCGAGGATGAACGAGAATAGGTTAAACGAGAGAACATGCATGATGATCTCGATTCCATGTGCAATACTCGCATCGTCAAGATGCACCGAGCATCTCTACTTTTCCGTCGGTCGCTCTTTGGTCTCGTCGTTTGAAATTCGCGACATAGATTCTAATTAGTGGCTGTCGCAAAGAAATCCAACATGTAGACGGCCAAAGATGGTCACGTTTAAGGGATGCGATGAAGATACTCGCGTCGCATAAATAAGATACGGACGTCCTCTTCTGGTATTAGTAAGCAAAATTGAGATTCAGTTTTTTTATATTCTCGCTTAATTGGAAAACTCTGATTCTTCATCAGAAAGTATTATTTATCGTTAGTAAGATTTATCGATTTTATAAATGAGGTCTACACGATATTAAGGACGAGAATTTCCGGGATGTTACATTTATGGCGCCATAATGTGATGTTTGAGATATCCGACAGAGTTTCTCATCTTATTAGATTAGTTTGGATAGAGCGGCTCGCGCTTTGATGGACACGCCTATTCTAAACTGCATTAGTTACGCCACACTGTATAACGCATATAGATTTGCTGTCGGGTTATCTTCGACCCAGATATGGCCAGCGGATGTGACAAAATTGACGTAGGGTTACCAAGGGCACTCAATTAACGACCGGCTTTATACCATTGTAGACGACTGTCATTCACAAAACCTCATCAAAATTGCGTAATACAATAAATAATATATCATACACACAATAGTAATATGTCAGCGAGTTAACTACGTTATATATGTATAAATTATACAGCACATAGTTGGATTATAGTGCTACAGCAGCTTTTCTTGTCCGAGCATATGTTACACTCGGCATTAATTTTCGATTAATATCACGAGGGATTCGCAAAATTAATACAAAGGCCAAAATTAACGTAGATAGTTCATATAAAATATTATATCTACTAGGACCATGTATTAATTGTAAATTAAAGTCATAATTGTGAATATAATTTGTAGAATTATTCCATGTAATGAATAACAGATTAATGAAGAATGATATTTATTCATACAAATGTGACACTGCTGTCACATTTGAGCATATCTGTCTTTTGGAAAAATATTCGCGTTGAATTTTTAATATTAAATCTTCATCATTTACATACAATGTTCATTAAATATACTCGAATTAAGCTAGATTTCTCTGAAATCCTTTTCCCTTAACGCCGCGCGATGAAGATCCCATTTAAGCGATATCGCTTCGTTGAACAAGCGACTGAAATAATTTGCCAGATAACACGAAGTTTGGTATCGTTCTGACACATCTTAATTAAGAAGTGTAACCACGTCTCAAGAAATTTCGTCTCAGATGTCCTTTTAAGAGACAGGCTCGAATAGACTCGCCGCCTTCCAAGATAAACGTTCCAACTTCATCAGGAAGCTCAAGTCTGTCAGACTACAACGGGATCGCATTAATTCCAAGGAGTTGCGATTGTTCTCTCTCCAGATGGGAACAGTCCGATACCTATTTGCAATAGTCCAACATTTCAATGCAACAACGATCCAATTCAAGCGAATTGGATCGTTGTTTCATTGAATTGTGTATCCTCTTATTTGGAACAAGATATCATAAATAACAAATTGTAAATTAAATTTTTGCTACATTGAAGCAACAAATAGCACCCGTTTGAAAGCAAATGACACCTGTTTATTTTCGATTTTGGAGACAATCACTTCCATATCTCGCTGCGAGTTGGTGAAAACAGTTGCGAGATTGCACTGATTAACTTCACTTTTACAGGAAATTCGCGGAGCTACATTGCGGTCGAATCGAGTTAGAGAAGTAACCCAGAATGTCTTTGTGTCTCAAACAGGCTGTTGTATGCCAAAGGAGAATTTCATTATCATATGTTTAAGTTGCTCTTTGAGAATCTGAATGCATAACAAATTATAAAACCTGAATTGCATCTTAAAAACGCAGCGAGCGAAAGTAATATTAAACGCGCGATTTTTTCATTCTGCTTTAGTTTATCGTTAGTTTTCTTACATTTGCGTGACAAAGCCCGCACAAATGATTTCTCTCGATTATATGTAAATTACGTCGCATTTGATTCTCGTATATGCGAAACAAATCAAGTTACTACGTGCGTCCGTGATTACCGTGTTGGAAAATTTGCTCTATTCAATTCAATTGAATATACATTCAGAAACTAGCTAAAACACACGCACAAGCCGCAATAGTATTTGTATGAAGAAAGTTATGCAGGATTAAATATGAATTAGTAATGGCACACAAACTCTTTGGTCAAATTGTATCAAAACTATTTGTGCTTTCTCTCTCGCACGCGAAGTAAATGCATTCATCAGCCTATATTCTCGTTGCAATTTGAATGGGTAAAAGTAGACAACAGGCACGCGGATAATCCGCTATAAATCGGAAACCATTGAGCGATATATTTGGCGTTACTTTTTTTCGTTTCGCTCAACAACCGAATGGAAAATTACGATCACTCGCCCATCTCTCACGTACGCGATGCGATGCGGTGCGATGCGATGCGATGCATGAATGGCAAGAGGCGGGTGCAGGCTGACGCAGCGAGTGTTCTAGGGTCAATCAACACAGTCAATATTGACAATAATAAAGCGAGCGGACAAAAGCACGCTCTGGCAATCCGGAATTGGAATGATACGCGACGATCCGACGATTCGGGACATCCGTATCGCGGATTCTCGAATGTATAGAACGTCACAAAAATTTGAGAGAAATCTATCACTGTCGAATCTCTCTCTTTCTATAAAATAAATAAACGAATCAAGATCCTTTCTGATCGCGTTTTAATTTATATCTAATTATTCTCCGACATAATGTTAATTAAAAATAATATTTTAAGATACTCGTTAGCATCTGTATTATTAAATTACTTGTCAATTTAATTTGTGATATCAATTTAATTTGTGATTATGTGTTTTGGTTTCAATTTGGGATCGTTCCAAAACCGACCGATAATCGGAATACAGTTTGTTACAGTTGAATTGTAAGATTCACGCAAAAAATATTATTAAGATCCGAATCAATTAAAATCCACTTTGACCAAATATGGTCTTTCGCTTGTATTAAACATTTCCCAATTTTCACTTACTCTATCACTCTTTCAACTCCATTTGTCTCTTGTCAAAGGCATAGCGATCTCTTTTGCACATATCCATTATATAGTTTTTAACATCCTATTAAAAGATTTCGAAGAAATCTGCCTATTAGAAGAAGTTGTAATGGCAAAATACTCTCGGTGACTTTGAGAAATGATAAAATTTGATATATATACTGAGAAAAATTTGATTAAAAATCAATCAGAAAATTCAGATCATATCAGAATTTTGTTTATATCAACCAGAATTATAAATAGATTTAGTCCAAATTCCAATTAATGCAACCACCAAATTCTTTTTCCAATGTATGTATTTTGGGTGGATCTTTAGCATAGAGAATAATCATGCAACTCTTTATGGCACACATTTACTGCTGTCAATTAAATTAAATTAAAAAGATTAAGGTATAAAATAAAGCTTTAACGAATAAAATCTCTCTGCGATCCATCGGACAATATTTCTCGGGATTTTCTCGGTGCATTCGCATCTCGTTGGAGAGCGCAAACTGCCAAGTATACGTCCGAGTGTTTTCCAGATAATTTTCCCTCGTTTAACAATAGAGCGAGTACGTGAAGCTCGAGGATCGCGTCGCCGCCCGCCCTCGAGTATTGTTTAAACTTTAATTTCGGCGACTCTCCTTCTCTCGACCGATGAATTACTCTCGTCGTAAACGAGGTCGAACAGCGACACGTGGCGTGCGGTAACGTACGCTCGTTGAACTATTTTCGAAATTTCTAGCTTAATTGCACCACAAATTACGTCGTCATCGTGAAGTTAGAACAACAATGAACGAATAAACGTTAAAACACATCTTTACGACTGATGCTGCCACAGACATTCTTACGACCTCTCAATTCTTCTTTTTTTTTTGTTTCATTTCTCTCTCTCTCTCTCTCTCTCTCTCTTTCTCTTCCAACAGCTGCAGTGCGGGAAGTTCGCATGAATATTCATTTAATTAAAACCGAATGACCGAGCCGCCGTTATTATAACCCAGTATACGGTACGCTTTCGCATGCTCCGGAGACGACGCCGTATTATGTAGCATAATATGCAACCGCCCAGTTAATAACGCCCCAATAGATTTACCGTCTTCTCATCGCTCGCGATCTTACCCGTGCTGTCCCTGGAGTCCTCGTTTCCGAGACTTTAATTCCTACGGTCTGTCGAACGAGAAGAGCGCCGGCAATTAAAATTGCTCATCGACATTCATCGCAAGATCCCAGTCAAAAAGTGCGAGTATAGCGGCGCTATAACCTTCTTTGTATATACTTTAATACCAGGAGCAGATTTAAACGTTAAACGCGCAAAAAGGATAACGAATGCGCGCTTCCGCCGGGCATGTAACGCGCGAATTTTGCATACTCCGGGCATAACTTCTCCGAACTAACGCCTCGCGTATTTACATTTATAATTTTTTGCCTATCCGCACACTCGGGGCAGCGATCAAAATGCAAATGCGTTATTGATTGCAGCTCTTTTTTACGGTCCGTTGGAAGAGAGATTAAAAAATACTAATGTATGTTGGTCTTATAATCATTATATTCATGCTTGTTAATTTTTAATAATTTTCCATTCTTACAATTATTATTCTATGCTAAAAATATACATGCACAACAAACATACACAACAATTAAGATAAATAGGCAAATCAATACGGTTTCATATATTTATTATAATTTATGTTATGTCGACATGACCTTTAGACAGCATACTAAATTGTTTCTTCCGATGGATGGTTGGAATTTAAATAAATTTATACTAAATATTTTTAAGTAATGAGTTAAATTGAATATATCCAAGGTTTCATAATAAGGTTTGGCGAGGTTTGATACTTGATATATTAATGAAAGAACTTATATTTTACATACATGTTTTGAAACAGATAATACTTTGTTAACCTAAGAATAATCCTCCATATCGAATGTTTGCGAAATCTAACATAATTTGAAGGAATTTGCTGATGAAGATTCCAAAGAGAATCGAAACATTCAAGATTTTAAGACGAATAAAGATGACATCAACACGGATGAATTAACAAGATTATTCGTAAATTATTTATTGCGCACCTCCATTCGCACTGACTTTCATTAGCCATAATATAATTTTGTATTAGTCGATATTAAAAAATACAATACAAAATAATTCAATAATATCATTTTTCTTTTTTTTTAACAAAACAATTAACTCTTAATACACACCTTTGGGTCTTTCACGTGCATTTCTTTTCTTTGAAATACTAAGAGCATCTGGTTAAATACTGGTTTCTTTTCTATTTCTAAAAAAAGTTTGGTATCCAGAGAACAAGTTTTAGGCGTTGAAAACCTCAATTCATGCATATCCTTTATACTTTTTTAACTAGCATAACTAACTCCAAAGTTTACCTCTGAGTCACAAATGACCTAAAGTGTGTACAGAGTGTACATTTTTTATAACTAAAAAATTTTTATTTTTTTTTTTATTTTCAACTAATTCTCGTTTGTGTTGCGGGAATATTTCGCGAATTATTAAAAAAAGGGCCTTGGACAACATATTAGTCCTTATAATAATCACGATCGTTTTTTGCACCCATGTTAAATATTATCTGTAATGTTATAAACATTTTCCTAACAAATTATAATATATTTTTTTAACACAATAGCAATAATAAAATGCATTGTTTAAAATGTAAATGCAATATATTTTCAATTTATAGTAATAATTATCATTCATATTAAAAAACATTTTCAAGTTACTCAATAACTTAATTTTTTGAACAGTCGACACAAACTATTTTTTTTGTTCTTTAGAATATCTATTTTAAGATATTGAATCATGTGCTTCCTTTAAATATTTTTGTTTCAGAGTTTTACATTTTCGTATGAAACAGCGCGTTTTTCTCATTTTGTTAATTATATTTATTAATTATATCAATTTATATACAATTTGTTATGAATATACAACTGTAAATAATATTTCTAAAGATGTCAAAATAAACGTAAAAATCGTTGAATAATTTTTATATATTTGTAAAAGTGATGAAAATTAATCCAGAACACGAATGATTGAACGTGTGTAGTAAGGGTGTTCAAAACTAAGGTGTGTACTAAGAGTTAATGATGATTATACGTTTCAAATCAAATTTGGTTAAAAATAATTTATGTGAAAGTTGATATCAGACTGTGTTGTAGTTATCGAGAAATAAGATAATCGATTCAATCTCATGATGAAATGCATTTTGTTATGCCTTTGTTGTGTATCTTCGATTAGAAGCAATCGGGAGTAAAAACGGCGCTACACAGAAATTGTCTGACCTGCTGCACCTATAGACACGGCTTTGTGATGCCGTGAATCGAACGTAGAATTACTCGATCATGGTTTGCTGATATAATAGTGATAACGCGATCATTGAAGTTCGAATAATGCGTTTCCCCCGATCGCGCGTTTAATCGTGCGGAGTTGAACGGACGCGTGGAATTCGAATCCATTGCGCAATTTCTTGATCGTGAAATGCCATTCTGCCGCTGATACCAGATAATGAGAAACCGCATGGCACGCAAGGTGCGCGTTATAAATCGTTTCGCCGGCACGAAAGCGATAGGAGAGCTGAAAAGCTCGACGAGCGAAGTGCTTCTAGCATCCCGTTGAAATTATCACGTAGAATTTAACTCGAGGGACTATATATCAATCTGACTATGCTATAGTCTACGAACGTAAATAAGAAGTCGTGGTACCGCAGACGAGTTTCTTCAGAAAAATTACTGGAAACTCCGTAATGTAACCATACAATGCGAATAATGTAAACCTCTTTGTTTGCGACACTCTCGTCACGGTAGACACGTTTTTATCGCGGTAAAAAACGCAGATGCGACACATACTTATAATTAACCAAGCTTTTTATCACCTATGATGTTTCAAAGCGTTGACTGATTTTTATCCGAATGATAAATGATGATTGAATACATTGAAATGTGTTAAGTCACGATTACTACTTTTTGTCTGGTGTTGTGTTGAAGGCTCTCCTGCCGAGGATTGATTATCATTACCAAAATTGTTACCTTCCTGTACTCTTTTTTTTTTTCGAAAAGAAAATTATCAAATTTAGCTCTTCTATCGGAGATTTTTTTTTCGAAACGGAGGAAAATTTACGCGCACATTTATCAATGCCAACATAAAGATTCTTCAAAGATATCATCGATATTTTTATTAAAAATTCTGATAGACAAATTTAAATCTATAAAAAAAATAAGTAAAATACAATCCGATTTGTGTGAAAGTAAAAACATTATTAAAGCTTTGACAAGTGTAAGACAAATA
>Ga0157364_1006722_pt1 | contig 11857 bp, 8 predicted proteins | sample AttsexASBM2_FD_111476 | JGI IMG/M metagenome (GOLD analysis project Ga0157364, IMG submission 111476) | Fungus gardens microbial communities from leaf cutter ant in Ribeirão Preto, State of São Paulo, Brazil - Atta sexdens ASBM2 | ecosystem: Host-associated > Fungi > Mycelium > Unclassified ...
AGTGGAGATTGATAGTGGGGGTGGCGCAATGCGGCGCACTTGACTCGCATCCGCGGAGGCAGAAGGACCAAGAAAAATCTCGGAACAGGATATATGAACTTATGCAGTGACTTTACATCAGTGCAAAGCACAATTTATATAATTAATGAGATATCACGTGATTAAAAGAAATCTTTTATTAACGCGCGTTATCAAGGCTATGCGAGAACCAGGTTCTTCCCGATCAAACATCGATGAAATCGCGAGAGTTCGCAAATCCGTGAAAGAGCTGCGGTACAGATATCTACAAGATATAGCGATAATATATAGATAACAATCAAATATTCCGACCGCGGAAATGTTTGTTTACAATGACGTGAAAGGCCTCTTCTTTCCATATCGGTTTCTCTTTGTCTGACCTCTCTTGTTTCTGCTTTCTCGTCCTATCTGCAAGAGAATCGCGCTCTTCTTTACTCTCATCTCGGTGTAGCGACCCCCACTACGAAATCCCGCTCTCGTATCGAACGCTCTGTGACGTCATTGAACTGTATGACGTCATGCCAGCGACTCTCATTTGAGGAAGTCGGAGTAAACGAACGGCGATACGGAGAGTTATTCAGATAGCGCGTTTGATAACGAACATTAATCGGGGCACTCATGAATTCAATATAGATACAGGTACAAATTGCTGCATTTAATCACCAAGATAAACGTATAATTCACGGATAAAAGAAAGGCAGTTTTGCTACGGATCGCTTCCTTTCTGTTCCACGCAGATGCAATGCACCCAAATATGATCGTTGAATACGTGCAAAATGCAAGATCTTGATGTAAATTTTTTTAAAAAGCATTCTCTCTCTGACGTTACATTCTCTCTGAAACGATTTTCACAGTTGGTACCTTTCTCAGTTACGATGATATCCCGATACCGTTATTGGCCTTTCTCAACTTTCATTCGACCGAAAACTAATGTGGGTCGGTAGCGCGCGTAATCGCACGCTCTACCACACGAGTGGAGCTACCCTAAGTTAGGAAGACGCGCGAGGGCAGGGAAGCATCCGTCACCAATTCCCCGGGGACCATTGATCTGACATTCTCTGAGATGACGTCACTGCCGTTCGATAGAAACGGGTCAAACACGTCACAAAAAACGATCTTGCACGAAATTCCTGGCTATGATTCAAGAATGATGGTTTTTGTCCCTCCTACACATGACAAAACCATATAAGTAGTGAGCGATCGATTAAAACTGATTTTTTTTCCTACGAGTATAGTTTAAGACGTGCAAATTAACAATGATAAATGAGATGTAAATTGAATTCAAGCTGCGATGATCTAAAAAGGAAGCCTGTGTTCCTGGATGATTAGTATTATAAAAGTAATTAAAATAGTTAACACAACATTTCATTTTAATTAGCGATATTTGCTAATCTGTTTGATAAATGTTAGTTCATCACAGAAATCAATTATTGCGATCCTAATTCAATACCGGACGTGCTTGAGAGAGCAGAACGTTTATCGGAAAACCTCCATCGGAAGTTCACTAAACTCGAATACCATAGCGACGTGAGATTGTTAGATCGGGGGTGATATGAGAAAGAAAGAGAGAGAGAGAGAGAGAGAGAGAGAGAGAGAGAGAGAGAGGAGGGGTAGAGATAGGGCCACCTCGACATTGGGACAGTTACACTTTAGCGAATCGGAGACAGCAGTAGAAGCGCATTACGGAGGGGAGGACCTCCCACAGAGATATTCCCTTGTTTTTTCCCGGGCGTCTATTCATTTTGCTTTTCCCCTCCTTTTATCGATCCTCCAACTACAGAGCTTCTGCTACAGAGCCAGCAGCAGCACCAGCACGCCACCATCAGCAGCGTCGGCAGCAATCAACATCGCCCATCACCCCTCAGTGACTGCCCGGCCACCAAGCCGGCATAATCACTTCGATCAGTTGGTTCTGTGTAGTTCTATATCACGCATTGCGTCACACAACTGGTCATTGGTGACGTGCACTCTTTTACTAGGACTCGATAGAAAACATTTTCTGGAAGACAATCGACGCGTCGCTTGGGGTGCGCACGAAATACCGTGTACAGATACGAGTGTCGGGGTGCGCAAGCGAGTCGAGGGGGTACGGAACGCAGTGTGCTCGCGAGGGTTGCCTGGCTGCATAGATACACGCTAGTACAGGCGCCGGTTTACCGCCAGGCACAGGCTAGTCACGCGGCTCGGTGTCCAGCTGAGCTGAATTGAACGCGCACGAGGACTAAGGAGGAGTCTCGTTTCGTCGACGTAGACCCCCTTACTCCTTTCATCCTGTTTGCGATTCGACTGCGAGGCAGGACTGGGCAGGACAATGTAAGTACGATGTGTATTCATTGAAAGTAGTCTCTGGCAGTTGCACGTGCTCAGAATGAGGAGAAATTCAGAGTATCTTCGGGGGAGAGAATTTGGATTTTGTAAAGAGTAAACTCTTTCTCGTAGAAACGTTTTATTCGGGCGGATGTATTCCTGCCATGAGGTCGATGAAGGCAGATGACGCGTTATAGTTGGTCGATTTGTGAATGTGTAGTACACATTGCTTTGGCGGGAACAATGACAGGTGACGAGAGACATAGTCTCTTCGTCACTCACGACGTTACTCACGAGGTAAAAGTTCAATAAAAAGTTCAATAAAAAGTTACTGTAGGGAATGGAACTCAATAGAAATTTTGTTTGCGATATGCAGAATAATAGAAATGGTGCATCTTACATGTTTCCCGCGATCACGATATCACCTAAAAATATCACCTAAAATTATAAGTATTGGATTTAAATTATAAAAAAGATTGATTCGAATTAAACTTGTGATTAAATGATTGTTCGGATCTCGTTGTACAATAATTGACAGAAATCTGATTAAATAATTTTTTTAATACAAGGGACCCTATTGGTTTATAATTAATGTTTCTTGTCTGATCGCTTGGCAAACAGCACTATTGAGGAGTGCTTTCAGAACTTAGACTTTCTTATTCTCTACGACCTCGACGATCATTATTTTGTGTTGAACAGATCTGATGTATCATTATCACGAAGAACGTGCAACATATTTTTTTATATACTATATTCTCTAACTTCTTTGGAGTGAAATCTCACTCTTAGAAATTGATAATTGAATCACTCTTTTTCAACATCAGCTTGATTGTTACTCTTTATTACTCTTTAGAATTAGATTCCACTCCAAAGATTTTAGAGAATAGTTTTATATTTCCTGTTATGCATGCTAAACTTTGCTTCAAATTAACATTGGAATATATAATATTCGATTAAAGTTATATTATTTAATTTATTAATTGAATTTTTAGTTCGTATATTCATTAAGGCAGAGCCTGTCTGCTGAGAACCGGATAGCTCTGCCTTAACGTATTAAATACGAACTAACTATTTTTGGTTTGAAATTCTTCTTATTTATTGGCTCCTGCCTCTGAAGTAAAAGGGCATACAATACGATTGTCTTGAAATAAAAATGTGTTGATATATTTACCGTTCATATTCTTCATTTCATTGTTATTTTATCGTGCCTTATGGTTATATTTGAAAAGAACTATGTCTAGCCTAAAAATTTTGTCGCGGTATCGGCTTCATGTATCAGAAAAGTGCTAACTAAAATGCCCAAATACCTGTCGCACAATTCCCTCATTTTCCCTTATACTTTAACGCAGAACTGTCCAGGATTGGATACTTTGACTTAAAATTGAAATATGTCGATATTCCTATGCCTATTACCATTCCTGTTCCTCACTTAATTATATTATTATTTTAGCGCCCGACATTCGATTTCAGGGCTGACACTGATCTGAAATCGTTAAAAGTTTTTCTTCTGTGTTTTTCTTCATTTATTACACTTAAAAGAATTCTGTTACTTTCTCTCTCTCTCTCTCTCTCTCTCTCTCTTTCTCTCTCTCTCTCTCTCTCTCTTTCCTTTCTCTCTAATATTATTGGATACTATTATTCATAACAATTATATTTAACTATAAAAATACATGAATTTTGTACATACAATATATACAGGATGTATAAAAGTACCGGGACAGCAAAATATCTCGAAACTAAACATTTCAGAAAAAAATGTTTCAGTTAAAAGTTGTAAGAGGTTTCAAAAGATTTACTAGAGCCATGAGTTTGACTTTGGATTTGGTCGCCAAGGTCAAGGTCATAAGTTCAGGCTACAATCCTGAAACAAGAGATTTTAGCTATCGCGTCAGTTAGACATTCTTGGTAGTGCTAATGCGGTACTGTAATTTTTAAGCCGCTTATAATTCGAAAAGTATTTAATGAAAAATAACTTTATTATAATATTTTGAAAAAGCACTTAACATCAGCTATTAGATTTTGGAATAAAAAATAGGGTATTCCATTAAAAAAAAACCAACTTGATTTTGACTTGATCTTGACATCACTCAAACTAATAAAATCGATAAATAATTCCTTTGAAACTGTACAAGTTTTATTTGAAACATTTTTCTTAAAATTCTTAGTTTTCGAGATATTACTGTTCCGATACTTTTTATACATCCTGTATAATATTAGTAAAAAGAATATTTTTAAACATAAACAATGAACACAAATAATGAACGCCATAAGTCAAAAACTTTTAACGATTTCAAAACTAGTGTCATTCCTGACCGAACATCGCTACGATAAAATAATAATAAAGTGAGAAGTAGCAACGGTAATAGGCATGAACATCGACACATTTCAATTTCAAACCAATAGTATTCAGCCCTGTTGCCTTATTTTGTAACTCTTAACAACAGTGTTGATATCATCAGATATTTTATATGATAAAAAAACTGCGCAACGGCAACATAACGATATCGTAAGGAAAAGTTATAAAATAGGGCCCTTAAATCGCAATTGCGATTTAAAAAGTTAGATTATGGTGTGATTTAGGAAATTACATTATGGTGCGGATTTAGGAAACCAGAGCATTATTTAAATTTTTATTTATTTAACTTATAAACAAAACATGTAAAGCAAACTTTAATTAAAACTATTAATTTAATTTTAATAATATTCTAACTATGACAAATGATCAAGATTTAGACTATTTAATTTACATTTTCTGTAATTTTGCTATTAAATACGTTGAAAAATAGCAACGCTTCCACGATTTTTTAATGTAAACAGCACTCCTATTACGCTTCATGTCACGAGTATAGCGTTGCAGTACTATGTAGATCTTAAATAACCTGTAAGAAAATATGTAAATATATTATTAATAATTGAGTTTTTAAGCAAGATAATGTGATTTAGGAGCCGGTGATTTAGGAGTCGGTGATTTTGATTACCCTAATTCTCAGCGTCATCAGCTCTACTGTATTCTTCATAGGCTCATTCAGAATATAGGTAGCATTGAAATCATTCAATCGACACAAACTAAAAATAATATAGGATCAATGTTATAATTTCGAACTCTACAATGTAACTCCCAAGAAATACGCAAAAATCAAAGTGACATCAAAATGATCGTATTTTGATGCTTAGTCAATAAACAGTCAAAAATCATCATTTTGATGTCAAAGAATATCATTTTGACTTTCTCTTGACTTGATGTGTTTTTTGGGCTGTTACTTGTATTATATTACATTTATACTGTAGAATATATAATTACAACATTAATGTCATGTTTTAATTTGTCGACTGGGCAAAATTCTATATCTTCCAAATTCTTCGCAAATAGTGCACTTTTAGGGAGAAACTTCGAATTGTCCATGCACAATTTCCTGCTGCGAATTGATTTGAAGAAAAACAATTCAGACTCTCTTTTTAACTTAATTTAATATATTTAATATAATATATTTAATATAATTTAATATATAAATAGCTCAAAAGATGCACATAATAATGTATTTTAGTAAGGTATGCACAATTTATATAAAAAGTTAATTACATTGAAATGCAGATATTAATTGTTCAGTAAATAAACAAAATATTTATTTGCGAAACTAATTGATGAATTGCAATGAAACTTTGCATAAATTATTTTTAAGTACTTATAAAAAGTACTCATAAAAAACAAAGATAGTTTATTATTATTATTATTATCATAATCCTTAATGATTACGTATGAATAAACAAACAATAACATACTTATATGTTCAGAAAAAAAATTACTTCCATGACTTTAATCGTTATGGAATAAGAATAATAAGAATTTAAGAATTATCACCGCAATGTTATTTTTTCTTCAAAATTTTCTACGGAAGGGACAGTTTGGCTAAAGTATCTAAAAAAGGTCTTGTACCAATTATATGGAAAATTGAGTTCCGATACTTCCGATGAAGTGAGTTGGTTTTTGTATATAATTTTTTTAGTTTACTCTAATTTTACATTTAATTTTTAAATTATGAGCTTTTAAGTGAAAAGTGATGTGATTTCAGCAACCTTATTCTACATATGCGATTTTTGTTTAAATAATTAATTTTTGCAATTTTTGTATTATTTTTTTCCGAAGTTTATATTAATTTTATATTAATATTGACGTAATAATATATTTTTTCATTTTCTTATCAACATTCTATAAAACATTTTTCATGAAATATTAATTTTTATTAATTTTTATTAATTTTATATTTCTTATGATTTTTATTTTGTGCACAATTATTCAACCCATGCGTTAAATTACTCGAAAAATCTGAAAAATGAAAAATCTTTTTGCTTTTGCTTTTTTTACTGTCTGCCAAATACAACATTATCAAATGAAAAAGTTGATAGAAGAATGTTTACAGTTTGTAAAATATTTGTAAATGTTTGTTTTTCCGTGTTAATATTGATTTTAACTTCAAAAAAAAATCACACCATAGCAATGAATTCCCTTTAAATGCGTACAATTCTTTAACTTTCCTCTAATGATTTAAATGAGGCATTCACGAATCATTTTCACCTTACAGTGATGCGAGTGAGTTCACATCATATCTATTCATTGATCAATGACGTTCTAAAGCTTGAGCTAAAGCCGATATTCGTTGTCATACTTTTTCAGCGAAACAAAAAAAAAGAGCGCTCAGATCGATTCTAGTAGCGCGGTAAGTCAATCGAACGAAACTTGACAGTGGAAAGGGCATAAAAATAGCAAACAGAGGGTGTACTTGGCCGTAGAAATATCGTGAACGATGTTATCCCGCAAGCTGGATCGTCCTTGCTCGTGCGATAGCCGTTACGCTGTGTCAAGGCGACTACTACGTACATACATGTGATATATATCAGATCGGTCCGATTATTCGCGTGCTCTATGTAATAATATTCTTCGAACACATTTCGACCACTCCTCATAACTGCCCTTCCTTCACTCTCCACCTTGTCCTTCACGAAATTACTCCGTGTTACACACCCGTAAAATCCCTCAGGTCGTGTATGTTTTCGTGGTGTCGAGTGTGAAGTGCAAAACAACGAGTCGATATTCGATTCATTTCCGATAATATATTACGTCCCATGGCGATAACAGAAGTATGCACACATACAAACGGGAACGTATCGCATATCGATGGTTGATTCCCTATCTCTAGGCATCGAGTTTCGCGTTTAACGCATCGTCCGAATTATCACAGTCTCTGGAAAACGCATGTGGAACGCGCGAAAAAGTATCTTCGCGTTCGGCAATAATGATCGATCGTTACACGTGCCTATCGCCAGAAAGAATTGCAACAGTAATCGCTTTAGCAGGCAAAAATTATTTTAACGTTCATTATACTCTTAAATTTGCAACACAATGCCGACACGTGTAAAAATCACAGCGCGTGGAAATGGAAAACGCGCAAAAAAGTATCCTCTCGCGTTCGGCAATGATCGACCGTTACACATTCCAATCGCCAAAAATAACTGCAACGGAGATCACTTTAGCAGGCAAGTTTTAACATTTATCATACTCTCAAATTTTCAACGCCAAAACTTGATATTGTACATATACGCCTATATGAATAAAATGGATTTTCTGAAGTAATTAAAAGCCTAGCTAGATATAAATTAGAAAATAGTTTTATTATGTAGGACGTCCAAGCATGGTGAGAAAATAGTTAAAAAATTTGTCTTAAATTTCACTCCTTTCATATGACTCAAATAAGCCACTCAAATTTTTATATTAATTTAACATAAGATGAATATGTTAGAAAGTAACACCAATATTTATTACGTATAAAACTTAATATAAAAAATGTGAACATATAAATTTTAGAAGCGAATTTTTTCAGTAAAATTAAAACTTATGGTATGTTAAATTAGCACATATTTTATTTACATCTTAGAATTGACATTTTAAAACACTCTATTGTTTCACTTATAATTTGTGTTATCTTGACTAAACTAAAAAATATTGAATATTACAAAATATTTAAATAATAATGATATGATACACATGATATGATACACATATATTAGGTGTAGTAAAAAGAAATCTATTATTTTTCCATTCAATTTCATACAAAAATAATGGATTTCTTTTTACTACACTTAATATTATGATAAATTAACACTTGAACATATTAAAAATTTACTACAGATTTTTAACAAGAATTTGTGATTCGTTTTTAACACGAATATAAAATATTTTTTATGTGCACAGAACACTGATTTTATAGGTATTTTTGCGCTTCATGCGTAATTTATTTATTTGGAACGTATCCTTTGATATATCATAGCTCACAAACAATAACTAATATTATTATGTCTTATGTCTATGGCTTCTTTTATGGCTGCGTTCAGGGAGGATGCTATCAGCGCTGTCTCTGTATACTATCCTTGTCTTGTGTCTAATAAACGACGAAGATAGAATAAAATAAATAACGCTAATAGCCTCTTCTCGAACGCAACCTATAAGTTACATTATGAAAAATATTCTTAAGTTTTTAAGCATAGTAAACTGCAATTTTTCCCTTTCTTATGTAATTTTTTTGCGCTATTATAATGTTTAATGACGATTCTTTCGGTATGGTGCGATTTTGGAAACGAGGAAATTCGTTGCTTAAATTGTACCACATATCAATATTCCTCATTTAAAATAATAATGGAAAAGATTTAAAAATTATATAAAAAGAGAAAAAATTTCATTATGCTGTTAAAAACTTAAGAATATATTTTTTAATTATTTCTAAAACAAATAATAATTTCAAGAAATAATTTTAAAGAGTTTCAAAATACTTTTTATTGTGAGATACTTCAATTTTTATGAAATGTGAAAATTGCATTTCCATGAAATGTAATTTGAAAATGTAATTAACGGCAAAAGTGAGAAAAAATGAAATTAGATATTTCAATAACAATTTCGGCATCCAGAAAATAAAATGATATGTCCATATTCTTATTTTTGTTTATTTAATCGTGCATATTACTAGTACATTATGCGCATCTTTTGAGCTATTATTCATTGAATTAAGTTAAAAAGTCTTCGAAGAAGTTTTCGAAGTTTCTTCCCATTGAAAAATGCACCATTTGCAAAAATTTGAAAGATATGGAACTCTATCCAGTAAAATAAATTAAAAGTAATATGACATTAATATTATAATTTCGTATTCCATAATATAAATGTAATATAATAGCTGTTACATAACAGCCTAAGGAACAAGTTAAGAGAAAATCAAAATGACGATTTACTTTGACATCATCAAAATGATGATTTTTGGTTACAAAATTTGACTGTTTATTGACTAAACATCAAAATACGATCATTTTGCTGTCATTTTGATTTTTGCGTGTTTCTTGGGAGTTATATTGTAGAGTTCAAAATTATAACATTGACCTTATGTTACTTTTAGTTTGTGTCGACTGAATGATTTCAATGCTGCCTGTATTCTGAATGAATCCATAAAGAATACAGCTAATGATGCTGAAAATTAGGGTAAAGTTGCTGAAATCGCATCGGTTCCTAAATCGCACTATCTCGTTTAAAAATTCAATTATTATATTTACATACTTTCATATGGGTTATTTAAGTAACCAACATGATACTGTAACGCTACTCCGTGAACTAATAAAAATATTGTTATTTATATAATTAAAAATCAAGCATTTACTTCTACTCGATGCACTACATTACATGAATAATTTCAAATCGCGAAATTACTAATTAATATTTAAGAATTTCAAAACGAAAAAATACGTGCAGAGAAAAATAAATACGAATTAATCACGCTTTTTTTATCTCGCTGCATATCATGTGGCTTTTGTTTTACAACTTTTTTAAACAGGTGCAATATATCGAGAACTATAAAGATTCCAGAAAATAAACGCCTAATCTTTGATGCCGATTATTTGTTCGCTGGGGAGAGAAGGGGAGGAAATTGCAAAAGTTTTTTGTAAGCAATTATCTCGACAAAATATTTGCATATTTCACGCAGATATGCAAAACGAGGTAAAAAAAATGTCATTAATTCGTCTTTTAGTCTGCGCATATTATTTCATTTTTAAATTTTCAAATATTAGTTAGCAAATTTTAGTAGCATTTCGCAATTTGAAATTATTGTAATATATATAGTGATGTTGTGTTTCGAGTAGAAATAAATTAGAGGTGAATTTGACAGTAATGCCCGAAAATGCTCTGGTGGCACAAAGAGTGGGAGTGAATATATGGAAGGGGAATCGCGTGGGCTTCTCGCCGGGGATATGAATATGGGAATAGGAGGCCCCGGATCAGAGGCAGGCGAGCAACGAATTAGAGCAGTCTAAATTTTAAAAGTTAATTTCCCGGAGCGGGTCGACAGGTAGTGTTTCGAAGTATTGGAGCATTGCGAAAATTGCTTCACCCATGTGATGAATCACCGGGATCGTTTGAGCGACGTGAGCAGATCGACCACTATGTTTCGCATAATAAGGTGTACTTAGACATCAGCAAAGAAAACTTATAACCGCATGTGCTTTCGTCTACGAAATCTACACTCCGTCCTCGATTCCAGGCGGGTTATATTTTTCAATTATTTGTTTCTAAAATCGGCTGCATACGATGCTTGTTTTCTTATTGGGTAGCTAGATTGGAATTTTGCCATCGTAGTGGTTGTGGTACTCATAGTGCCAGCATTGCAGCCAATATAATGGCAAGAATCTATTTTGGCAATCCTTGCCAAAATACAATACCTCCGATCAGTAGTAGTTACATTTTTGAAAATTGCGTAATCCCGCGAATATGATACGATGCGTTCGCAAAGCTGACTTACCGCCCTTATCGCCGTCTGCCACGACATGCAAACCGCATACGGGAAATCACCGACACAGGCAACGGCGTACGTGATGCCGCGCATGTAACCATCGACACCACGGTATCTCTCCTTAGTGCGAGTGCAACGAAGTAGGGTGCACGACCCGACTCCGGACAGCGACGATATAGAGCGAGCCGCGTGTATTTCTAGAGCAGCCAGTTTAAGAATAGAACAGCATGTAGACGACTGAATTAAATATAGTCGGTGAATGACCGACAAGTAGATTACGAAATTTCATTGAAGTCACGAAGATATGTCGACGCAATTAAATCTCGTATTCTTGTGTCGGAACCGTAAATCGTTAATTGGATACTAAATAGTAGTACGCGGATTATATTTCCCATTTTTTCCCCATTGCCCAGAAAGTCGATCCGGTCTCGATTCCCAGCGGAATAATTATAGATATTTGATGAGCGATTGCAGTTTTAATCGCCTCGGAGTAATCTAAGATGATCGATGAACGGAGCGGTTATAATTTATAAAGTACAGACCTATTTGCTCACAGACATATATAAAAATACATATATAAAAAAGAATTTGTTTTAAATTAGTTCAATTTCTGATAATCCTTCAAAAATTCATATATAACACTCTCCCTTTTAAAGGACGAGGAATATTGGTATAATGCGATTTAAGCAACAAATTTTTTCGTTATTAAA